>JGI24023J19991_10001661_pt1 | contig 16860 bp, 17 predicted proteins | sample Cruoilmetagenom1_FD_19991 | JGI IMG/M metagenome (IMG submission 19991) | reverse complement strand
TCATCTGCGGGTGCATCGATACGTGCATAGATGGGTGCACCAAATTTTTTTGTAAGTTCTTGGTAGTGTGCACCAGGGTCACGCCCAGTTGTTGCAAGGATCTCAGCAGAGAGAAGTGTTAAAATGATTCCATCTTTGTCCGTACTCCAAACACTGCCGTCTTTACGTAAAAAACTTGCCCCAGCACTCTCTTCTCCACCGAAAAATATCTTTCCTTTTATGAGACCATCAACAAACCATTTAAAACCAACAGGTACCTCAATAACTTTTTTATCAAGTGCATCGGCAACACGGTCGATCATCGAACTACTTACCAGTGTTTTACCAATGCATAGATCGTTTTTCCACTGTGGACGGTTTTGCGCAAGGTAGTGTATGGCAACTGATAGATAATGGTTTGGATTCATCAAACCAACACTTTTTGTGACGATACCATGACGGTCAAAATCTGTGTCGTTACCAAAAGCAATGTCATACTTTTCTTTCAGTGCTACAAGTCCAGCCATGGCATAAGGTGAAGAACAGTCCATACGTATCTTTCCATCTTTGTCACAGTGCATGAAGGAAAATGTAGAATCAAGCGTATCGTGAAAGATTTCCATATTGAGTCCATAACGTTTTTTGATAGCTGTATAATATTCTAATCCAGAACCCCCCATGGCATCAGCACCGATAAGTATGCCTGACTTTGCAATGGCATCCATATCAATAACATTTTCCAAATCATTCACATAGGGAGTGACATAGTCGTATTCAATCACATTATTTGATTTGAGTGCATCTTCGAGTGATAGCTTTTTAACATCCTGAAGGCCATTTTCCATGATGATATTTGCTCGCGCTTCTATCCAGTCAGTAACATCTGTATCAGCAGGTCCTCCATGTGGAGGATTGTATTTGAATCCTCCGTCACTTGGTGGGTTATGTGAAGGTGTGATGACAATACCATCAGAGAGAGCTTCCCCTTTCGCGTTGTGTGTCAAGATGGCATGAGAAATAACTGGTGTCGGTGTATATCCAAAATCTTTGGCAATAGTGGCGGTAACGCCATTGGCTGCGAGTACTTGAAGTGCAGTAAGTTGTGCTGGGTAGGAGAGGGCATGGGTATCCATTCCCATAAAGAGTGTTCCCTCAATACCTGCTTCTTTACGATACTCGCAAACAGCCTGTGTGACTGCCAAGATATGTACCTCATTAAAGCTGACCAGAAGTGAGGAGCCACGGTGTCCTGATGTTCCAAAACTGATGCGTTGCGAAGCATTTTGTGTATCTGGTGTTTTCATGAAATAGTTACTGATAAGTTCAGGGATATTCATAAGAACGGATTTTGGTGCTAGTTTTCCAGCATTTGGGTGAAGACTCATTATTTACCTTTTTAACGATGTAGATTAATTATGACATTATAGCGTTTTAAAAGGGTTGAATAATAATTATTGAGAGTATGATAGAAACACGAATTTTAGATTACTCTCAATGCTAAGCAGGTACATATTAAAGTGATGATCTTATCTAGTGATGTATCTGGTGCTACTCACCATTTTTTCATTACGTGGAAGATTACAAGACATTGTAAAGAGGTACAAGATATAATAAACAGAAAAAAGGTAGTTGTATGAAAAATAAACTCTATTTCACTTTAAATAGTAAACAAGAAGAACATGGTGCCTTTGAAGCCATTGAGAAAGAACAGAGTTCAATAGGCTACTATTCACTTCCAGATCAGGATATCACTCCTATATTGGACTATTGCAGTACTATCTCTAAGGATATAGAAACAATTGCAGTTATTGGTATTGGAGGTAGCTCTTTAGGTGCTAAAGCGGTTTATAAATTTATAAAACCTGCCAAAGAGCTATCTAGAAAGCTTTACTTCTTTGAGAGTACTGATCCTATTGAAATTTCAGATCTACTTACTTATTTGGATGTTAAAAAAACCCATTTTCTTGTTATATCAAAGTCAGGCAGTACAGTTGAAACTTTTTCTATTTACAAATATATCTATTCTTTACAAAGTGATCCTTTTGCCTATACATTCATTACCGATCCTGGATCCCCATTGGATAAATATGCCAAAGAGATTAATGCTTCCATGCTTCCTCTCCCTGACAATGTAGGAGGTAGATTTTCAGTACTTTCAACAGTAGGATTGGTTCCTTTGGCACTCTGCGGTATTGATATTAAGGCTTTTTTATCAGGAGCAAAAGAGATAAAAAACAGTTTTTTCAAAGATGGATATGTGAAAGATATATTGCTTAAAAAGGCAGTCTATTATGCAAAAAATCATGCTCAGTACAACATTAACTGTATTTTTGCCTACTCTGAAACACTCAAATACTTCTGTGAATGGTATGTACAACTTTGGGGTGAAAGCTTAGGTAAACATCAGCGTCATAGTGCATTTCATGTGGGTCTAACACCTATAGGACTTATTGGGCCAAAGGATCAACACTCTTTTCTTCAACTGATCATGGAAGGAACCAGAGATAAGTCTGTTACGTTTATCAAAATTGAAGACTTTCAGGACAACACTACCATACCAGATATCACTCTTCCACATTTAGAATCTTTAGATACCCTCAATAATCTTACTTTTTCCAAATTGATCAATATGCAATGTGACTCTGTGATCGAAGCATTGTTAGACCAAGAGACGATTCCTTTAGATACCATTACGATAGAAAGCGTCACAGAGGATAATATCGGGTCACTCATTTTTTATTATGAATTACTGACTTCTCTTGTGGGAGAACTCATCGATGTCAATACTTATGATCAGCCTGGTGTAGAAGCGGGTAAAATTATTTTAAAGAAAAAATTAGAAGGATAACGCATTTCTCTAGATTAACCCCATTTGGATATAATTAATAAAAAAGAATCGAATACATGAATAAAATATTATTACTAATGGTCACTCCTCTTTTTATGTTTGCAAAAGTCCATTATGCAAAAGTGGAACCTTATGAATCAGTCGTTATGAAGTCTGCTGTGAGTGGATTGGTCTTAGATGCGAATCTTGATGCTGAAGGTACGAGGGTAAAGGGAGAGTGCATTATATATTTGGATGATAAGTTGGATAAGTTAAATCTTGAATCATCTAAAAAAAATATGGTCTTTCTTAAAGAAATGCTGGATATCAATAAGGATATAGCAAGTAGTCTGGAAGATACGACCAGAAGGCAAAAGAGTTACTATATGCGTATCTCTAAACTTTCTACCGCTTCAAAGACGCAAAAAGACAATGCATACAGTGCCTTTGCCTCAGCAAAAACGCAGCACTTAGGTACAAAAGAGAAGATAATAAACCTAGAGAAACAGATGCTCGACATGCAGCATATGATAGCGAAACTTGAAGATAGCATAGCTAAAAAAACCATCATACTAAACGATAAATACCTCTATAAATTGATCGTGCGTAAAGGAGATTTTGTGGCTCCAGGTTCACCTCTAGCACAAGTAAACGATGCAAGCAAAGCTAAGTTGGTACTTTTTTTAGAGCCTGAAGAGTTAGCGCAGTTAAAAGTAAAAATAGTATATTTAGATGATGTAAAGACAGACTACAAAGTGGACAAAGTGTGGAAAGTAGCTGATGAGAAGTTTATCTCTTCTTATAGAGCAGAAATTTATATGCCTGCACCTGAAGGTGCATTTTCAAAACTCATAAAAGTGGAAATAAAATAATGAATTTAGAACAACAAGATAAACAATACGTACTTCAAACTTATGCGCGTAACTACACTAACTTTGTCAAAGGTGTAGGCTCAACACTTTATGATGAAAATGGCAAAGACTACATAGACTTTGCGTCTGGGATAGGCGTAAACTCTGTGGGGCATGGTAATGAGGTATTGACAAATGCTTTGTGTGAACAGGCTAAAAATATCATCCATATCTCTAACTTGCAAGTCATAGAACCACAGGCTAAGTTAGCACAAAAAATAGTAGAGCTAAGTGGTTACGATATGGGTATCTTTTTTGCTAACTCTGGGGCAGAGGCCAATGAGGGAGCTATCAAGATCGCGCGTAAGTATGGGGAGACAAAGTTTGATACGAAGCGTTATAAAGTTATCACCTTAGAACACTCTTTTCACGGACGTACGATCACTACGGTAAAGGCCACAGGGCAAGAGAGCTTTCATACGCCACATTTTTCACCATATCCTGATGGATTTTCGTATGAGAAGAGTATAGAAGATGTTTATAAGGCTATAGACGAAGAGACAGTAGCTGTACTTATAGAACTTGTGCAAGGTGAGGGTGGTGTACAACCTTTCGAGAAAGTAGAGATACAAAAACTTGCAACACATTTAAAGAGTAAAGGTATTTTACTGATTGTAGATGAAGTGCAAACGGGTGTTTACCGTACAGGTGAGTTTTTAGCTTCTAACCTTTATGAGATAGAGCCAGACATTATTACGCTTGCTAAAGGTTTGGGTGGTGGTGTACCAATAGGTGCTGTGATGACCAAGCATAAAGATGTATTAAGTGCAGGAGATCATGGGAGTACTTTTGGTGGTAACTACTTGAGTACTGCGGCTGGACTTGCTGTATTGGAAGTACTTAAACCTATGTATGATGACGGTCTTATCGATGAGACACTTTTATACTTCTCTGAAAAGTTAAAAGAGCTTGTAAGCAAGTATGAGAACCTTTTTGAAAAAGAAGTTGGACTAGGACTGATGAGAGGGCTTCGTGCTAAGAGTGCGGAGATACAAGGAAATATCATTAATAATTGTATGGCTGAGGGCGTTGTTGTTTTAAAGGCAGGACGTAATACAGTACGTTTTTTACCAAGTATTACTATCACTAAAGGTGAAATAGATGAGGGGTTCAAACGTTTTGAAAAAGTTATTAGTACTCTGTAGTTTATTATTTGTATCCTTATTGCAAGCCGATGAGTTAAGTGATATCCTCTCAGATAACAAAAACATACTTTTTGACTATGAGTTTCAGTCCAATACTGCACAAAGTGATATGCTTGAAAATTCTTGGATAAACCCTATCATATTGCAGTACTCTAAAAGCTACTCGAGACAATTTACAGACCAAACTGTACAGACGGGTAGCTTTACAGTGGGTATTGATCAACCTATTTTTAGGTCTGGGGGTATTTACTTTGCTATCAAGTATGCGCAGGCACTTAGAGGGGCAAACAATGCAACGATACAGCTTCAAAAAAGAGAAACTATCGGGCAGGCAGTGAAGTTTCTTTTTGAGATAAACAAAATGAAGCTTTTGCTAAAAAAACAAAAATTACTCATCAAAAATGACACTATTGACATACGCCTAAAGCGTGAAAGTTATGAAGCAGGGTTGATGGACAGTAGCTTTTTAGACCAGGCGATACTTAAACGTAGTCAAGATGAGACGCAAGCACTTGAAACAGAGACTTCCCTCATGGGCTTAGAGCAAAGCTTTTCTCTTTTAAGTAACAAAGACCCCCATCAACTGAAACTTCCAAAATTAAAGATCATCTCTGCAGAACGTTACAAGGGAGCAAATTTGGAGCTTGTTCGAGATAAACTAAGCGCTAAAGAGAAAGGGTATAATGCAAAAATGACTTGGGCGAAGTATTTGCCTTCTGTGTCTGTACAAGGACGATATACGGATGCTGACCTTAATCCTCTTTTTGCAAGACCTGGGCTTGAAGAGAAGTACTTTACTTATGGATTTTCTATCTCTATGCCCATTGATATCAATATGTTTTCAGACATTGAAGCTTCAAAAGTAGCACATCTGAAGGCACAAACAGAAGTCATAGAACGCAGAGAGACCATAGACTCAGAATACAAGTTGATAAGATCTAAACTGAAGATCATCGATAAAAAAATAAAACTGGCAAAAAAAGACGAGAAGCTTTACAATAGACTCTACCGAACAACCAAAAACCTAGAGACTGCAGGAGAAAAAACTTCTTTTGATACAGCGATGATGCGTAACTCTTTACAGGTTCGAAAGCTAGACCAAAAGATCTATCGTCTAGATAAGCAGATAGAACTGATAGGGCTTTATACGAAGGTGGCTAATGCCCATTAACTTTTCTGAATATATGACGCAGTGGCTTTATGAGGAAGAGGGCTACTACAAAAACTTCAAAGCCATAGGTAAAAGTGGTGATTTTTATACGGCTGTAAGTACAAGTAGTTTTTTTGGAGCAAGTATCGCTAACTACTTCTATAACTTGTTAAAAGAAGAAAAAGCAGACAAAAATGGTTGGCTCATAGAAGTGGGCGCCCATCAAGGTTACTTACTCTGTGACATGATACAGTGGCTTTATACCTGTGATTCCACCTTGGTTAAAACGTTAAAATTTGGTATTGTGGAGCGTCAGCCAGAGGTACAGAAAGCACAGCTAGCATACATCAAAGAACGTTTTGGGGATGATATACAGATTACACACTTTTCTGACATCTCTGAAGTAAAAGTTGACTATGCTTTTGTCGTAGCCAATGAGATATTTGATGCATTTCCTTGTGAACTGTTAAAAGATGAAAAGATAGCAAAGGTCAAGGAAGACCATAGTATAGCATGGGAAAATGCATCAAGTGAGATGTTAACGTGGGCTAAAAGTCATCATCTTACACAAGGTGAAGTAGCAGTGGGATATGAAAATTTTGCCAAAGAGATGGCAAATGGCATAGACAAATGTGATTTTGTTTCTTTTGATTATGGAGAAAAGTACGTGCGTAACGACTTTTCCATACGAGTCTATAGAAAGCATGTAACGTTTCCATTGTTCGATGAAGAACTTATACTTTCAGAGTCATATAAAAATGATGATATTACCTATGATGTAAACTTTGGACATGTGAGTGAAGCCTTTGTTACAGAGGGTTTTGAGGAAGTGATTTATGAAACACAGGCACGTGCTTTGGTACGTTTTGGGATTATAGAGTTACTTGATCAGTTTTCTAAAGTGACTACCAAGGCAAGGTATGCGAGAGAAGCAGATAAAATTAAAACACTCCTGTCCCCCACCATGATGGGTGACAGGTTTAAGATGGTTCATTTTAAGAAGTAGTGATTACCTCATTGCATTAAGCATGTTACATCTTTTGACAGATGCTGCTTCTGAACCAAACATTTGTGTGTATTTAGTAAATTTATCTTCACCGATCATAGCGATACACTCAGTTTTCCCCATTGCATTACTGCTTACCTTTGCTGCTACTGGAGTAGCTGTGGCTACTTTGACTGCTTTCTTTGCTTTCTTTTTCTTTTGTGCACCGGGGTACATATACGAAGAACTATAATTATTGTCTTCCACTTTTTTTAATTTGATGTTTTTCTTTGGTGCTTGTGGCATGGCAGTCTTTTTTGTTCTTGATCTAGTTTTCTTTTTCGCATTAATTGACTTTTTTAAAGCATCTATCTGAGCTTGTTGCTGCTGGATTTGTAATGCCTGTCTAGCATTTGTATTTTGAAGTTGCATATTTTGTGTACGTGAATTACACCCAGATAATAAAAGTAGCACAGCAGTTATACTTAAGCTTAATTTCCATAATTTCATAGTGAACCTTTTTGTTTTAATTTCATATTGTAATAGATTGTATTTAAAGTTAGATTGTGTGCATCAGTTTTTTAAATGCAGAACCACGACCGCAATGGCAAATCCTCCATCGTGGCTGATAGACAATGATGACGTTTCAATGTTATAGATGTTTTGTGCACTAGGGGACAAGTTAAAGTAGGGACTTCCCTTTGCATCTTTTGAAATGATAATATCATGAAAAGACAAGGACTTGCCTATGCCGCATCCTAAAGCTTTAGATATGGCCTCTTTGGCTGCCCAAAACCCTGCGACGGAAGCAGTCTTTTTTGTAATGGCTATCTCTTCTGGATGTAAAAAACGCTCTGGAAATCTGTTACCAAACTTATCTAGAGCCTTTTCTATACGGGTGATGTGTACGATATCTGTTCCTATATTCATAACGAGAGTATAACATAGGTTTTCTTGCCATACATGGCTACATCCATTCCACTACTTTGGAAACTTCATCAGCCACAAAACATTTGATTTTGGTTTTTTCTATGGGTTTGTTAGGTATGACGGCTTTAGTAAACCCTTGTGTTTCTATCTCTTTAAGTCTTTGCGTGAGTCCTGAGACTTCACGTATCTCACCTGTAAGGCTCACTTCACCTAAGAAGAGTGTTTCTGAACTGAGTTCGCGATCTCTATAGGAGCTTAGTATTGCTGCGATGATGGCAAGATCTGCTGAGGGTTCGTTCACTTTTATACCACCAGAAATATTGATAAATACATCATAGGTGCCTAGAGGTAAGTCAAGTTTTTTCTCTAGCAGGGCTAAAAGCATACCTAAACGGTTGTTGTCAAAACCTGTGGAGCTTCTTTTTGCATGTCCGTAAGACTCTGAGACTAAGGCTTGGACTTCTACGATGATGGGACGGCTCCCTTCCATAATGACTGTCAGTGCAGAACCAGACTGTAACTTTTCTTTGTTGAAAAATTTACCGGCCATAGACTTAGCATCGTTTAGTCCTTCTTTGTTCATTTCAAAGATACCAACTTCATTGGTAGCTCCAAAACGGTTTTTAAATCCTCTTAAAAGCCTCAGATCTGAGTTTACATCTCCTTCAAAATAAAGAACTGTATCTACCATATGCTCTAGTACTCTTGGCCCTGCGATAGAACCATCTTTCGTGATATGACCGATGATGAAAATGGGGACATGCAAAGACTTGGCGATGCGCATGAGGTCAAAAGTGATGGTACGTACTTGTGTGACTGAACCCGGAGCAGAGGGAGTCTCTTCTGAGTAGAGTGTTTGGATAGAGTCTATGACGATGAGTTCATAACTTTGATTGTTTATCTCAGATATCACCGAGCTTAGGTTTATCTCTGGGAGTAAATAGAGGTTGTCATGGTTGGCTTCAAGACGGTTGGCACGAAGTTTTATCTGTCCTGCAGATTCTTCTCCTGAGACATAAAGCACTTTCTTTTTTTCTCTAGCTAAGTTTCCTGCAATTTTGAGTAAAAGTGTAGACTTTCCTACCCCGGGGCTCCCTCCTATCAGCGTAAGTGAGCCAGGCACGATGCCTCCACCAAGTACTAGGTCAAGTTCACGACTACCTGAGGTAAAGCGAGTGATATTGTCTTCTTCTATCTGTGTGATAGGTTTTGCTTTGGGTACTGAAGTACTTGATGAGGAAGCAGTTTCCTTTAAGTACTTTATCTGTTCAGTACTTAGTTCTATCATACTCTCCCACTCATTACACGAAGTACATTTTCCCATCCAGCGTGGAGACTGGAAGCCACATGCTTGACATTCAAAGAGTGTTTTTTTCTTTGCCATTTGTTTACCTTTTAGCATTTAATATGGTATTGTAGGGTAAATTTTTAGAGTATGATGAAAACATGTCATATTGACATGTTTTTTTAAATTTTAACTCTTTTGGCTATAATCTTTTACTTAGAGCTAGAAGGAAAAACGTGACATTTAACGCAATCAAACAACTTGTATATGGTCTTTATCTGACCAATAGTTTTGGCTATAGATTATCTAAGACCGATGACGCTATGGAGAAAAAAAGATTAAGACTTGGATACTCAGAAGCACAGTTGAAGACTTTGAACATCACAGTAAATGTAAAAAATCAAGATAAGTTACCCAAGGATGGACAGTATTTGGTTTTGATTAACCATAGAAGTATTATAGATCCTCCCCTCACAGAGGTTGCATTAAAAGATACAAATATCTTTGGGCCTTGGATTTCGAAAAAAGAACTGTATAACTCTTTTTTCTTTGGTCTTTTTGTCCGTAATGCTGGTTCTATACTTTTAGATAGAGAAAAAAGTCAAATGTCTGGTTTTTTTGTAGATATTAAAAAAGCAGTGTCAAGGGGGGAGTCAATATTTATCTTTCCTGAAGGTACACGAAATAAGACTGATGAATCTCTCACCCCCTTTAAAGAGGGGTCTCGTATTATTGCTTTGAAAAATAGATTGCCTATTTTGCCACTTTATATCAAGACAGATGCAGGTAAGACTTTGAAAAATGCTTTGGATGATAGTAAATTAGCACAAGAGGTGACTCTTGTGGTAGGTGATCTTATTGACTATAAGGAAAAGACCAGTCTTGAGACATTGTATAAAGAGATGTTCTCTCTTTAGTACTGCATAAAAGAGTGTTCTTTTTCTTTTAGGATAGTGATGATCTTCCGTATATTCTCTTTATCAATAGTACTTGAGATCAATACCTGCGCTGTATGCTTGGTCAGGGAAGAGATCTTGATATTGATCTCTTCATCATCTGTACGAAGTTGAATAGATTTTTCTTTTTCATTTTCTTTCATAACATCAGCCATCTTTTGATCACTAATGGCTGTTAAAGAGACTTCATAAGCAAGTTCTCTATCCATTAAGAGCATAAATGTTTCAACAACAGAAGCGGGATTATCTGCGGGGTTACTTGTATTATTGTTTCTGATTGATTGATGCTTTTTTTCGTATATGGTAGGGTCTTGCTTGATGGGCATTTTCATTTTTCTGTGTGGTTCTGATTTGATACGTTTTGTAAACATAAGACGTCGTATAAAACGTGTGATAAGTAGGATCAATGCCATGATCAATGAAAAGGCGACACTAGAAAGTACCCCAGCCAATATACCAAGTTTTACGGCTTTACTAAAGTCAAAACTCATAGCAAAATATATAATAGCTACTGCTGCAAATAATATACTCAAAGGCATAACTAAAGTTAAAAATATGTTGATATAGGCTCTCACTATATAGTCTCCCTAGATAAAGATTTCATCCAATATGGTATTGATATATTCATTGGCTTTAAAGGCGATGAGGTCTTCAGGCTGCTCACCTGTCCCTATGTAGAATATAGGCATTTTTAGCTCATCCGCAATACTGAAAACAGACCCACCCTTCGCAGTACCATCAAGTTTTGTAATAATTATACCATCAATTCCTATCATATCATTAAATGCTTTGGCTTGGTTGATGGAGGAACTTCCTTGTGTACCATCGAGTATTAACATTTTACGATGGGGAGCGCCTTCTTGTGCTTTATCTGCTACACGTATCATCTTCTTTAGTTCTTCACTGAGATTGGATTGTGTATGTAATCTACCTGCGGTGTCTATGATGACATTATCATATCCTTTGGCTTTTGCAGACTCTATGGTATCGTACACAACAGCAGAAGGGTCATGTCCTTGTTGCGTGGCTACTATGGGAATGTCAAGTTTTACTGCCCATCTACTTAGTTGTTCTATGGCTGCTGCACGGAAGGTATCACCTGCACCTAAAATTACTTTTTTGTTTTCTTGTTTGTAGCGGTAGGCAAGTTTAGAAATGGTGGTTGTTTTACCTGCACCATTGACCCCTATGATCATCTCTACAAAAGGTTTTACATCATTTTCTTTCCAGTCTACGTCATACTGGAAGATAGAGATGAGTGAGTTGAAGGCTTGTATTCTTGAAATCTTTTGAGGCAATCCTTCTAAAAATCTCTCTACAAGATCATAGTGTACATCCGCTTCAAGTAAAATCTCTTCAAATTCCTCTTTGGTGATGATTTTTTTCTTACTAGGAACAACTTCTTTAATGGCTTCGTTGGTTTTACCTAGTACTTTTTTAAATAAATTAAACATTCTTTCTTTGACCTTTATTTCTGTATGGTTTGTTGTATATCATGATCGATCATCTCTATAGGTATAGCCCCTTCAAAATGACTATAGTANTTTCCATCTTTATAGATCACGGTAAGAGGTAAACTGATGTTCTTGTTCAAATCAAGTGAGCTAAAGAGTTCAGAGATCAGTGTNTCATTCTTTTTATCNTGTGAGACAAAATACTTTANTTTTTTCTNTTGTATTAAAGTGCTTACTTCATCATTTTGGGTATCTGNTGCAGAGAGAGATGCAATAAAAAGTTTCTTCCCATACTTTTTTTGTAATTTGGATAACGATATTATCTGACTGGGACAAGAGGCACAGGAGCTAGAGAAGACATTGAGTACAATGGTAGAAGTTTGTATGTCATGAAAAGTGAGCTTCTTGTATGCCAACATGAGTTTATGCATGACATTTTGGGCGTTGCTTATATTAAATGCATAAGAAGCAGTATTTGTGCGAGGCTGCTTTTGCGCTACTGGGGTTACTTCTGTTGTTGTTTCCACTTGGAGTGCTGTGTTTTGAACAGTATCACTTTTCTTTTCTGCTTGTATTTTTTTATCTGCTTCAGTAAAGATCTCAGTCGTGTTCTCTACAAGCATAGGGCTTGCATCTGGTTTCTTATCTTCGCAGCCTGTCACACATACTAATAGGGCGAGTAAAAGTATCGTATATGGGGTTTTCACATAATTCCTTCAAAGCTTACGATATAATTGTGGCAGATTATACCAAAAGAGCACTAAATGGAAGTTATGCACACAAAGAGTAATAAAGAAGCGTTTAGAGAACGTTGTTTAAAACGTTTGAAAAAGGTCAGTAAATCTGGCAGTTATAAGAAAGACAAAGTAGTTTTACAGCGCTTATATCGGTACCTTCATAAGCATGACGCTAAAGTCATCTTGCTTTACTTGCCACTAAAGATGGAAGTGAACCTTTATCCACTCATATTGCAGTTACGCAAAGAAGGTAAAGACCTTTATGTGCCTTTTATGGAAGGTAAAAGTTTTAGGTTGGTAAAATATAGACTACCACTGCATAAGAAACAGTTCGGTATCAAAGAACCAAATGATTCAAAACAATATAGAGTAAAAAATATAGACTTAGCTATCGTACCCATGGTAGGAACTGATATTACACGCAGACGTGTAGGATTTGGCAAGGGGATGTACGATAGATTTTTTGAAAAGAACCATAAAAATATAAAAAAAGTCGTTTTTGTAGCGCGTGAGTTGTGTTATAGCAAAGAGATAGTGACAGATCATTATGATGTAAAGGCAGACATACTCATAACAGCATAAACGTCTCAAAGGGACAGGTATGGTAAGTACAATCATAGCAGGAGTAGCAGGCGTTAGCACAGGAGCAATCATAGCTTACATTTGGACTAAAAATGTAGCCAAAAACAGTTTTTCGCACATAGAACTGGAAGCCAAGGCCAAAGCCAAAGCCATAGAAAATGAAGCAGAACTTTTGCTTAAAGAAGCGCACGTTGAGATAAAAGAAAACGAGATAGAACAAGAGCATGCTTTTCAAAAACGTGTATCAAAAGTAGATGAGCGCAACCGTGATCTTATCTTGCAAACAAAAGCATTGACCTCACAAGAAGAGAGCTTAAAACACTTAGAAGATGGGCTACTTGAAAAAGAGCTTCACTTAGAGAAGCTTGAAGCTAAAAAACAAGTTGAGATAGCCAACACCATAGATAAGATGCAAAATCTAGCTTCTATGACCAAAGAAGAAGCGAAAGCATACATCTTAGAAAAAGTAGAGGAACAAAGCCGTGCTGAGGTAGCAGGTATCGTGCGTAAGTATGAGCAAGAAGCCAAAGTAGATGGAGAAAGAAAAGCCAACTATATCTTAGCACAAGCTACTACACGTTACGCAGGTGACTTTGCAGGTGAACGGCTCATTAACCTTATAAACTTACCAAGTGATGAACACAAAGGTCGTATTATCGGTAAAGAGGGACGAAACATTAAAACACTTGAGATGCTGTTGGGTGTGGACATCGTGGTGGATGAGACACCAGGGGTCATACTCGTCAGTTCCTTTAACCTTTATAGAAGGGCCATAGCAACACGTGTCATAGAAGTACTCATAGAAGATGGACGTATCCACCCTGGACGCATAGAAGAAGTACATGAAAAAGTACAAGAAGAGTTTGAGCAAAAGACGTATGAAGAGGGTGAAAATATACTCATAGACTTAGGGCTGTTTCCTATGCATGAAGAGTTGGTGACACTGTTGGGACGTATGAAGTACAGAGCAAGTTATGGACAAAATGCCTTAGCGCACACGCTTGAAGTAGCCAAGCTAGCTCGTGTTATGGCAGCAGAGATGGGTGGAGATGAGAAACTTGCCTTAAGAGCAGGGCTTTTGCACGATATAGGTAAGGCACTCACACAAGACTTAGGTGGATCACATGTAGACATAGGGGTAGATCTTTGTCGTAAACACAAAGAACACCTTACCGTGATCAATGCCATCTATGCCCATCATGGATATGAAGAGCCAGACAGTGTAGAAAGTGCCGCTGTTTGTGCAGCAGACAAACTCTCAGCAGCTAGACCAGGTGCAAGAAGAGAAGTGTTAGAGAGCTTTACAAAGCGTGTTAAAGAAGTAGAAGAGATAGCTTTAGCTAAAGACAATGTGACCAAAGCATACGCTATCAATGCTGGACGAGAGATACGCGTGATGGTAAATGCACAAAAGATGTCTGACAATGAAGCGGTACTTCTCAGTAAAGAGATAGCCAAAGAGATACAAGAGAAGGTACAGTACCCAGGTGAGATAAAAGTGAATGTCATTAGAGAGCTAAGAGCAACAAGTTATGCTAAATAGTGATAAGTCATGTGAGCCTTTCGCTGAAAAAAACATACGCAAAGTAAATGAAAAAATAGTTATAATTTTATAGATTTAAATAAAGGATAGTTAGATGATTAAAAAAGTATTGGCAGTATTATTGTTTTTAGGATTAAGTACATACTTAAGTGCAGAAGAGAAAGCAACACATGTGATCATAGAGACAAATGTAGGGAAGATAGAAGTAAAGCTTTACCCTAAAAAGTCACCACTGGCAGTGGAGAATTTTTTAGGACTTGTAAAAAAGGGTTATTATGATGGTATTATCTTTCACAGGGTCATCAAAAGTTTTATGATACAAGGGGGAGACCCGACAGGTACAGGTACAGGTGGTGAGTCCATCTGGGGTAAAGAGTTTAAAAATGAACATACGCCTAACCTCGTGTTTGACAAGCCATTTTTACTTGCTATGGCAAATCGTGGTATGAATACCAACGGTAGTCAGTTTTTCATCACAACGGTACCTACGCCACATCTTAATGGTGGTTACACTATCTTCGGTGAAGTAGTTTCTGGACAAAAAGTGGTACAAAAGATAGAAAATGTTTCTGTGTCACCTGGTGCAAACAAACCATTGTTTCCTCAAACGATGAAAAAAGTGTACATTAAAAAATAGATGGATCTAGTTGCACTCAGACAAGAACGCCTAAAGTGGCTAACTTGGAAAAACATACTACCTTACCAAGAAGCCATCAAAGCTTTACCTGTTTATGAAGAAGTAGAAGTAAAGCATGGAGACAGGGTTGAGGTACAGGTACCTCATTTAAGCCCTGAACAAGCTACCCAGATAGAAGAGATAGCTCGCCTTATGAAGCCTTGGCGTAAAGGGCCTTTTCAACTGGGTGATCTTTTTATAGACTCCGAATGGCAAAGCCAAATTAAGTACAATTTACTTGAACCTCATTTTGACCTAAAAGACAAAATAGTAGGAGACATAGGCTGTAACAATGGCTATTACCTTTTTCGTATGCTTTCACAAAAGCCCAAGAAACTCATAGGGTTTGATCCTTCTGCTATTTACTATTCGCAGTTCCAGTTTATAAACCATTTTATAAAGTCTGACATTGTGTATGAGCTTTTGGGTGTGGAACATGTAGCGTTTTATGAGCATAAGTTTGACACACTCTTTTGTCTAGGAGTACTGTATCATCGTTCTGACCCAGTGGCGATGTTGAAGTCACTTTTTAAAGGTTTGAACAAAGGTGGCGAACTTATCTTAGATACTTTTATGATAGACGGAGAAGAAGAGATGTGTCTTACGCCTAAAGACAGATACTCCAAAATCCCTAACATTTACTTCGTTCCTACGGTGAATGCATTGAAAAATTGGTGTTACAGAGCAGGATTTGAGAGTGTAGAAGTTTTAGAAACGATGGTAACTGAAGCCAATGAACAAAGAAAAACTGAGTGGATCGACACGCAAAGTCTTGAAGATTTTCTTGACCCTGAAGACAGCACTAAGACGGTAGAAGGGTACCCTGCGCCTAAAAGAGTGTACATAAAAGCGATTAAATCACTTTAAATTATATGATATATAATCTTCGTTTTATTTTTAAATAAGGTAGTTTTTGCTATAAATACACCAATATAAGCGAAAAATGGAAAATCTTTAAGGTTAGGGTTTTCTATTCTGATTGGAAATAAATGAGAATATTAACAGTAGGTTTTAGTGACGAGTATGCTAAAGAGCTAGAAAAAGAACTAGATAATTATTTTATCTGTATCGTAGACAATGCAAAAGACTTGTATGATGCAACAAATTTTACAGACTTTAGACATTATGAATTAGTGATTATTGTAGATGAAGGTATTAAGTTTTCTTTAGAGCGTTATGTGAATGAAGTGAAAAAGAAAAAGAGTGAAACAAAGATTATGATATTAACTTCCAATGCGAGACAGCAAGAAGCCTTTTTCTCTTTGGGTGTCGATGATGTCATCTCTGATCACTGTGAGCATCCAGATCTCATAGCTGCACGTGTGTTGGCAAACATGAGACATCTGTTTGGTACACAAGTAAACATAGATAAACTTGTGATAGACATCGCCAACAAGAAGATAGAGTATGATGAGAAAATCGTTTCATTAAATGGTAAAACATTTGATATCTTGGCGTATCTTGCACTTCGTGAAAAAAGAGTTTTTTCAAAAGATGAGATCATCAACGCACTTTGGGAAGAACCAGAGTATGTGAGTGATAACACTGTTGAGGTTGCTATCAACCAGATACGTAAGCGTTTGAAGAGTATCTTAGGGTTTCAGGTTATTCATACTGTACGTCGTCGTGGGTATAAATTCTCTTACTAAATCACTTATTTCACTATATATTTGAACGAATGGGCTTGGTTCCGTTCGGTC
>JGI24023J19991_10001660_pt1 | contig 16861 bp, 16 predicted proteins | sample Cruoilmetagenom1_FD_19991 | JGI IMG/M metagenome (IMG submission 19991) | reverse complement strand
AATGATTCTCATACCACTGGTTTGCACTGCTGCATCTGCAGAATGGCAGAGTGACTTTAAAGAAAACTATATCAGCCGGGGGATTGATCAGGCAGTTAAAGTGGCCCTTCAGGATGGAGTTGATCCGGATGCCATAACCGGACAGGGACGCAGTCTGGCAGGACTGAGCCCGCAGACCCTGGTGAAGGCTCTCTATTGTGCCGGTGTGAGAGGACAGGATATTCGGGATGCGGCGGCCAATAATGGCATATCTGACAGCAATGTTACTGCCGGATATAAGATGAGTCTGGCTGAGTGTCGTGATGCTGTGGCTGAGAGTAAGGGTTATACACCTGTTGCTGAGGGATTTGCCGGCAGCAGGAGAACTAGAACAAGAGCCGGGGGCAAGGGAAAAACCTATGGCAGCCCCAGTACCTTTCAGTAGGGTGTTGTGTCGTTGGACATCCTCCTGAACATATTGAAATGTTAATGGATTTTTAGATATTATTTTTGGTGTTTAATGACTGGTAAGATAAAAATATCAGCCCTCATTGCTGTTTTCTCAATCAGTATGAATGTGCAAAATGGATTTGCGGCAGGAGAATTTGCCTCTTCATCTGTGAAAATTTCCGCACTTACTATAAAAAGTAAGAGTGAAACTGTGAAAATCTCAGCACTTACTATACAAAGTAAGAGTGAAAGCAGTACGTTGGTTCAAGAGAATGTCAACGATGAAGAAGGTGACAAGCTGTTTGGAAAAGAGGGTGGATATTTTCATCCATATATTTCTCTTGGGTTTGAATATACCGACAACCTGTTTAACCTGAACGATAAATTTGAGGCTGGAGAAATTGAAAACCTTCTCACAACAGTATCGCCCGGTATCTGGTTTGCTATGCCAAGGACTAAACACATTCCCATTACCATCAATCCAAACAACACTTCTCCGGGAGGGTTGCAGCATCAGTTTGAGGATTATCGAGGATTGGATCGCTTCCAGGCATATGCCCTCGGCGGTCTGGATTTCAAATATTATTCAGAAAATTCGGATCTGAATAGAACGGATGGAGAGCTTGAAGGGCTGATGCGGTATAATATGCGGGGAGGTCTGGGACTGCAGCTGGTTGACAGATATACCCGGGGCGAAGATGAAATGGATGCCGGATCTTATTTACGCGATCAGGACAGGGGTTTCGATTCAAACCTGCTTTTGGCTACAGCCGACTGGGATGTTACAGAAAAGTTGAGAACGAAAATTAATTATACTAATTTTGTTCTCATTTATGAGGATGATATTAATCAGTTTTTAGACAGGGTCGATAATGGAGTCGATCTTTACGGATACTACAACTACAGCTCGAAGACTTCCTTTTTTATTGAGTATAAATTTATAGCTGCCGCCTACGATGAAAGTACGCTGCTGGATAGCGACACAAACTTTTTTTATGGTGGTATAAAATGGGATACTACTGAAAAAACTAATCTGCTTTTCAAACTTGGCTACCAGACAAAAAAATTTGATGATGAAATTCTTGAAATAGATGATTGGGACGGTTTTGTTTATGATCTGCAATTGACATATCGTTATTCGGAAAAAACTCACCTCGAGCTTGGTTCCTATCGTACAAATGATGCACCGGACAGTTATCGGGCTTCCGACCAGACCGTTCTTGGTGCTGTTTTGAAGTATGACCAGAAGTTTTCTGATCGGCTGAGCGGCAGCTTTGACGTTGTCTACGAGGATATCGATTATTCAAACGCGCATATCGTAGTTGAAAAAGATCGCGATGATAATACTTTTGCTGCCCGACCTGCCGTACAATATCTTTTTCGTAGATGGTTAATGTTTGAGCTGGCATATGAGTATGAGACCAGAGAATCGACAGAAGATTTCTTCGATTACGATACCAATACTTTTATGTTGAATGCCAACCTGTCTTTATAAAAAAATACCCGTATTCTTTTAACGGGAATCTATGAAATAAGGATTATACCCCTGTACCACATTTTTTCTTCGCTGTGCTCTCTATCCTCTGTTGTTCTCGTTTTTCTCCTGCCGACAATCTCTTGTAACTACTCCAAAAATGGTGGTAACATCCAAAACAATTACTTTTTGGATTCCCGATAAAAGAACTAGGACAGGCTCCTAGGGAATGACGGAGCAGGGAGCTACGCCACTATATTTACTCAATATCAGCCGCCGGTCTCTTCACCGTCCTCGCTGCCATCGTCATGAACAAAGTAAAAAAACAACCCTGAAAGTTGTCACAAAAGAATTGCTTGCCTAATATCACTCCGAAGTTTATAGTTCGTAATGTAAACTTAATCACATTTGGTGAGGTGGCAAAATGCAAGCTACAGCAAAAGATCTTAGATTCTATTCTAAAGAATTATTAAACACCGTGCGCAGAGGAGAAGAGGTAATTATCACATATCGAGGGAAGCCTTGTGCCAAACTTGTTCCCATACAAGATGAGAAAGAAATCTCTACTCAACCTAATGACTTGTTTGGTATCTGGAAGGATAACATCCAAACAGAAGATGTAGGAGAATACATTAGAACAATTAGAAAGGGACGCTTCAATGTTGGTTGATACAGACGTGCTTATTTGGTACATGCGGGGCAACACAAAAGCTTTAGACGAACTAGAGAAGTATAAAAATTTTTCTATATCAGTTGTCACCTACATGGAATTAGTCCAGGGAATGAGAAACAAAAAAGAATTAACCTCCCTCCGCAAGGCATTAAAGAGCTGGAACTGCAAGATCATTTACATAACAGAAGAAATCTCAAGTAAAGCCATGTTCTATGTTGAACAACACTATTTGAGCCATTCGATACAGATTGCCGATGCTCTTATTGGTGCTACAGCAGTATCTTACGGTGTTTCGTTATTAACAGGTAACGACAAGCACTACAAAGTAGTTAAAGAGATTTCTTTGAAGAAATTTCGACAATAAATATCAATGGACAATAACGGCAGGGAATTATGCTTGTGCTCAGCTTAAAACCACAGGTTCTCGTCGGTTGTCTATTATTTGTCAGTGGAAGCTCAGGAAGACAGCACTATAGACGATGATTTGCTGCAAAATATTCACAGAAATTATGGTATAATTACATATGGGTTATTCACTTGTATTACAACATAAAGATCGTTTTCGCGACTCTGCACAACGCCTGATCTGGTGGATGAAACCTGACGATGCTCTTAACCATCCTCTTCGCCTGATTACTCAAATGATGGATATTGGATCATTAACCGACCTCAGACTCCTGCAAGATGAGTTCACCGACACCGAGCTTGTCAATATTCTTAAACACGCTCCCTCCGGAGTCTTGTCTGCCCGCTCTCTCCGTTTCTGGCAAGTTGTCCTGAAGACAGACGCAAAACCGAAACCGCGCTTTCCCGGCTCAGACGTTACCGGAACAGTATGGAACCAAGGTTAGATATACTGCCGAACAGCCAACGCAATCTCTGGCCGCAGCTAGGCCTGATTCCGAAGAAGTTTGTTCTATATTGTGGTACAGCCATCGCCCTGTATTTTGGTCATCGCGAATCAATTGATTTCGATTTCTTTTCTTCGGAACCTTTTGACGGCAACGAAATCCTGGACCTTTTATTATTTAAGAACAGCAATCTGGTTTCACGCACGCCCGGTTCCATAACTTTGATTGTTGACAATCCAACTCCTGTAAAGTTCCAGTTCTTTGGAGGGCTCCCCCTGTCCCGGGTTAAAAAACCTGTATTGCTTGACCCGCCGGGTATCCTGCTTGCATCTCCTTACGATTTGTTCGCAACTAAACTCAAGGTTATCCAGGATCGCGCCGAGAAGAAGGATTACCTTGATATTGTCGAATTTTTAAAACAGGGATACGATTTCGCTCAAGCCCTCGCCGCTGCAATCGCTGTTTACCGAAATAAATTCAACCCGCAGATAACGCTGCGCGCTGCAGTCTCGTTTGTCGATGGAGATCTTTCTTCATTTGTCCGGAACGACCGTCAAATTCTGGAAAATGTAGTGGCCGATTTCTGGTCGTCAAAATTAGAGTCACCTGCAACAGTAGCCGATTCCACCAACCTGTCATCAGAAAAATGAAGAAATAGGGCGGGAGAAAGATTCTTCCTATAATCAATGAAATAAATCGAGGTCTCCCCGATTTACGTTTTCCAATTTGTGTACGCCATATCCGGAATATCTAACGCTGGGTGTGGAGCCATTAGAGCGCCAGAAAATTATCGAGCTTTGTTTATCGTGTAGACGGTGAATTGTTAGAAAAGATAAGGGCAAATACTAATAAGGGGATGGCAGTTGGGGTGATCGATTTAAAGAGGCAATAGAGAGGCTTACCGGCAGACGATTAAAAGCGAAGAAGAGGGGACGACCTTTAGGGTGGCGAAAAGTGAAAGTTTAATTTTACTCTGACCCTTTTATTCCTAGAACTCTCAAAGTCCGTTCATAGCGAAATTGGGCTAAAGTCAAGCAATAGGCGGGGACAAAGATGCTCCATTTTACTTCAGTCAGATAGAAACTTTTCCTTCAAATCTTTCAGCTCAAATCAAAAATATACAGAAATTCTCTCGTAAATTTGAACTTTTAACAATCCGGTAAATGCGTAGTCGCAGCCCAGTATTTAGTCGCAGCCCAGATATCTTCATCTGTTGGTTCATAATTCATTACAAATAAAGTCCAATCTAAAGGAGCGTCGAGAATTACTAAGCCCATTCGTGTTTCGGAATAATTCTTACTAATCCATTTTGGCACGACCAGCATTTTGTAATCTTTGCCCTTTGCGGAAACGATTATTGACAACTCTTTCCCACAATCGTGCAGTTCTTTGGGAATGTCAGTCAATGACATGCCGGCACGGGAAACATCCTTTACGGTTCCTGAGAAGAAATTAACTCCATCTGAAAGATTGGCAACTACATTTTGCACTTCAGTTCTTTGGTGGCGTCGCTTGTTCATTTTCACCGCCCTGCGTTGAGATTAAATTTTGATTCCTTCACTCAGAAAACCCATATGCTGCATTGAGTAGATAGGTGAAGGGTGTTTGTTCTGTTGTCTAGACAACTAAATACAAAAGATGTTTCAAGAAAAATTCGGAGATGGGGGAATCTGCGGCATGTACGTGCTTCAAAAAATGGGTAAGGAATTCCTCGTTCGCTACCTGAAAATGCTGCGATACCTACCCTGTGCCTAACATATGTTGCAATGTCAGGCTGTACAGGTCAGTAACAGGAATTGAATGACCATTTCACGATTCTTGAGCAGATAGTATACTGTGAAGATTATAATAAGTCAATGTTTTTCCGTTGTTATTGGCTTATTGCCAGCGTCGGTCGGGGACTAAGTCGTTCAATATGGGACTAAAATGCTTAGTTTGCTTCTGTAAAAAACACTATTACTGGACTGCATATTATTGGTGATCTAATCTTGCTGACATGTCTTCATTTGAATACAAAAGATGCTTCAATAATGAGATCAGCTAAATGTTATTCTCATAACTCAGAACTCTCACGGTATGAGAAAAAATTCGCTTACATTACTCTTTTTCCTTATCAGTTTGTAGGAGATCATGCCTAAAAAACTTGTCCGAAATGGAGCATTTCAGATTATTGATAATTCCTATTCGAATAATCTTTTGACGGTTGGGTTTACAGGCGAGAAATAAGAAGTGTTGTCGGTCGAATTTGTACGACCGGCATGGAGCACTATGGACATCCTGGGATGGAACCCTTCATCACTAACAAGAATTGATCCACCTATATTAGGCTTTTAAATCTTTCAAACTTTCTTTAATCAATTGAAAAGTTGCTTCGATATCGTTATCCAACCCAACAGAAAAACGTATCAATCCTGGTGACATGCCCATTTGATGCTGAACGTTTTCTGGAACTTCTGAGGATGTGCTTTTACTGGAATTGCTAAATAAAGTTTTAAAATAGCCTAAACTTACTGCATGATAACCAGCATTTTTCAATTGCATAGATTCCATTAGAGTGGCTGCTCTCTCAGGAGTTTCCATATTGATAGCAATCATTCCTCCAAAACCATATTCCTCATTCATCATGCTTTTCATTAATTCGTATTGAGGATGATCAGGCATGCCTGGATAAATGTATTCTAATCCAATGTCTCTAAATCGCTTAGCAAGGTGCATTCCATTTTTACTGTGCTGTTTCATCCTGATATGGAGTGTATGAAGATTTTTTAATATACTGGAAGAACGCAAAGGATCTAATACCGGCCCTAAGAGCATAGCTGTTCCATCATTCACATCGGTTATGTCCAGAACAAATTGATTTGATGCACAAATAGCACCCGCAATAGTATCGTTTTTTCCATTTATGTATTTGGTCATGGAGTAAACAACGATATCAGCACCCAGCAAAAAAGGTGCGAAAATCATAGGAGTAAATGTATTGTCCACAACCAATTGAATATTGTGCCGTTTAGTTATTCCAGACAAAGCAGGAATATCAGAAATCTGCAATAAAGGGTTGGTCATTGTTTCGGTATATACCATTTTGGTAGTTGGACGAATGGCTTTTTCTACAGCATCTAAATCTGTAATATCAACAAAAGTGACATCGATATTAAATTTTGGTAAATAGTTTTTTAAGAAAGCATAAGTTCCACCATAGGTAGTAATACTGCTGACAATATGATCGCCGGTATTACAAAGTTGTAAGAATACGGCGGTAATAGCAGCCATACCTGACCCTGTAACCCAAGCATTTTCAGTTCCTTCCATGGCTGCAAGCGCATCTGCCAAGTATTTATTGCTTGGATTCCAATGACGGGCATACAGGAAACAACCCTCTGCTTCTCCATGAAAAGTGTCCAGCATGGTCCTTGCTGTCATGAAGGTGAAAGTTGAAGAGTCTGTAATTGACGGATTAACACCACCAAATTCACCAAATTGTTTTAAGCCTTGAATATTACTGGCCGGATCAAAATTTTTCATACTCATGGAAATTGCCCTTTCAATAAATGATTCTCCTCACTCCATCTCCGCTCATACTTCACTATTGATTCAAACACAGTTGAGATATTTTTCACAGAAATTTTGGGCAATATGCCAGAAGAACTGAACCGCTGCGCGTAAAAAACCCCCTTGAACTTGGCATACACCCGCCGAAGTTTAAAATTACTGGCTTGGGGAGTACTTGATACAGTTAGAGGAAGAAGATGAAAGTATGTATGTTGTGCTACAAAATTTTTCTCTTTTAATATTGGATCATTCTGTCTAATATATTTTGGTTCATCCGGAAAACGAATACCCAGATTAACTAAAGTAAAGCCTCAGACGATTAAAATTTGTCTGATATGATTTCGAGGTTATTTAAAATGAATTTTTTAGGCGGCATTAGACATTGGACGGATCGGCAGTATCTTGCTGCCTTATTTTCTCTTTCTGCAGTGTTAATGATGTTTGCAGTTCTGAATGGTTATAAACTCCCATTGTGGTGGATAGCACTGCCAATCAATGCCATAATTGCCGGTTATGCGGTTTACACTACTGAGTGGCCTGGCAAAAACGGTTTTAAGAAAGATTCTAATTTAGGATAAGGGTCCCTTGCAAAATAGCCTAAGAAATACGGCGTGAAGTATGTTTTTACTGCCATGTTTCTAGTGAAATAGATATATTTACAGTAAGTTATATGACATATTACTTAAAAAATACACCACCCTACAAGCGAGTCCGCATAGGGCATTTTGAGATTACCACACCGAAAATCCGCATATATGTATGGGAAAACAAAGTTTCTGTAAAAGTCTCTGGTTGGCAATGAGAGTTGTGGACAGGAATATTTATGTTGGTAAAAGAACCAGCCAAGCTTTATCCTTTTGATTATATAGCCAACATCTGAATAAAGATGATAAAAAAGGCCTGTTTTTCTGATGAAGACACAACTATCTTGTGGTTGTTACATGTTCGGGGTCAGGGAAAAGTTATTTGGAAGGATGCTCTGATTGATTTTAAGGGATTTGGAAGGTGAACTGAGACAAAAATCATAGTTCTTTGGCAGATTTTACAGAGCAGTGGATCTTTGCCTTGGAACGTTTTTTGTCTTTCTCTCCAGTTTTTTGCATTGTCTACGGTGGGTGGTGTTACGGGAAGTTTTTTTCACTGCAAAAAAAGTGTTGCGTTACTATTTGTTCTAGCGATCTTGTTGAATTGTTGCCATAGGTGTCACTTTGTTTCCTTGACCGCCACTCCACTATTCACATATAATTAAAATAAGATAAAGCCAAACTTGCCGTAAGACAGGGACGGAAAGTCACGGGTCTATTAGATAGCCGGACTACCTGAGAAAAGAAAAAGGTAGTCTGGCTTTTTTTGTTGGACATGATGATATCAAAACCGAAAGACAAAAGAGGTAGAAAAAAGGGGGGAGCAAGAAAATGAAAGCTTCTGTCGTTTGTGGGAAAACCGTACGTCCGGTTTGACGAGGGGCGCTGATGCCTGGAGGTTATTCCCGGAGTACGTGGTAACCGCGTGCGGCAAGGCGTTTGTGAAAGATCTGGGTAGTAGTTCACATTAGCACTCTACTCTATACTTGATTAATAATATTAAAGTATATCACACGTTCCAGACCAGTATTGCCCACGCTGTTTCAGCTTCACATATTAGAGAGCGTAGCGCTAAGTTTTAATTTTTTTCACTGATTGTAAGTAAGGTAACCACCCAGGGAATATGGCCTGCAGGTAATTGTGAATGGGATAATGAAATCGGAAATAGAACAAATTGTCTCCAGTGATGAAACTGCCAGAGCCACCGTTGCACGAGCTGAAATGGAGGCGGAGAAGCTGATTTCAGAGGCAAAAGAAAAAGCACAAACCATGCTTACAGCTCTTGAGAAGCAAATACAGGAGGCTGAGGATAATGAAATTGCGTCGATTGTAACAGATGCTCGGCACCAGGCACAACTAACCATGGAACAGACGGAGCAGTATATCGAAAAACTCAGAAAAAAGTTGGGCCTGCAGAAAACAAAAATTGTTAATGAATATATCAACAGTGCTCTGAAAAGAAGCTATTCTTGAAAAGGACACCCCAAAAAGGGAGAAAACATGTTACTGGCCGCAGCCAGATACGGGTATCCAAACGCAAAAGTGAGAGGACTGCGCAGCAGCCTCCTCACTGATCAGGATCGTCATTTTCTGCTGACAGCAAAAGATCTGACAACCTTTTTCTCCTATCTTGGTACTACGCCCTATAGTTCCTGTCTTCCCGATCTTGAAGACCTGCCCTCTCTCCCGGCTCTGGAGCGACAGCTGGCCCGACCCCTGATGGATAACTACGCCAAGGTTGCCCGTTCTTTCAGGGGGGAAAAAGAGAGAGCACTGGTTCTTGCTCTCTTCAGACGTTTTGAAGCGGAAAATCTGAAACTTGTCCTACGAGCCCTGTTTGTCAATCTTGGAAAAGAAGAAGTCGTCCATCTTCTCTACCCCTTGGGACAATTGAGTGATCTGGAATGGGACGCACTTTGGGCCAGCAAAACCTTTCCCGGGCTATTGGAGCATCTGCGGCCGGAAATATTCGGACGATCTTTACAGCATGCCCTGCCTCAGTTTGAAGCCCAGGGCCGTCTCTTCCCGCTGGAAATGGCTTTGGATTTTTCCTGCTTCCGCTGTCTACAACAGGCTGTTTTTGATCTCGGCAGCAGGTCTGACCGCACGGTTGCCGGAAATATTCTTGGCTCATACATAGATATTCTCAACATTTCATGGGTGATACGGCTTAAAACAGCTTATGGCTTGAGTCCAGAAGAGACGGTCAACTATACTCTGCCTGAGGGGAATTTGGTGACCCTCTCCTGCCTCAACCAGTTGGCCAGGGCGGAGGATATTGCTACCTTTATCAACCATCTCCCCCCGACCTTTCAGCATGAAGTTACTACTGTTAAACACTGGCAAACCATAGGCCTTCAACTTCAGAGTTGGTTCTTAAAGATCCTGGCTCGGATCTTTACCGGCCCACCGTTTCATATTGGCATTGCCATCGCATATCTATTGGAAAAAGAGATCGAACTGGCCAATCTGATCACTCTGCTGCAGGCCAAGAGTCAGGATCTCACCGTTGATGAAACCGGTAGCAAATTACCCGGACGGTTTACGGAAGGTACTCATGTTCAAGCCGGTTAAACTCACCAGGGTGACCATTCAGACTCCTGAAGAGCATATCTCGTCGGTGATGGCTATCCTTGGAGATCTGCGCCTGATGCATCTGATTCGAGTCGAGGAAACTGATCTCGGACGCATGGGTTATGTGGCACATATCGACACTTCTCTCCTTGGACGTTATGATGCCCTGCTGGCCAGAGTCAACAAGCTGTTGGAAAATCTGCAGCCGCAAGGGCCATTTCCTGGTATCAGCAAGACGCGGCGACCTGATAAGGCTATTTTTCGTATAGAGGAAGAATGCGCGGCTATAGAAAAGGAGGCCCTGGGACCTCTTAAGCAAAGAACAGAGCTGCAAAGCACCCTGTCAGGACAGCAGACCCTGATTGCCCGCTTGCAATTGCTGGCACCTGCAGGGCTTGACCTGGATCGACTGCATGGTTTGCAGTACGCCACCTGGCAGGCAGGACTTGTTCCAGAGGAAAATATCGATCGACTGGAAATGAGTCTTGGCGGGCTACACCACAGCCTGATTCCTTTGGAGCGCAAGGAAGGAAGGGTGGTCCTCCTTGCCATGGCACTCCGGGAGGATGCAGAAGTCCTTTTGCGGGCACTGAAGAGTGCCTTCTGGGATTCCCTGGATCTGACTGCCGATTTGCGTGGTCCTGTCACCGATATCCTTGAGCGGCTGACAAGGGAAGATGAGCAGATAAGAGACGACCTTGCAGCTCTGGATATCACACGTGATGCGTTTGCCCGGAAATATGGCGCTAGGATTCAACAACTGCACGAAGAAATTCTACTTGCCCGGGAACTTATCCGAGCCCAGGAAAAATTTGGACAGATTGACCACACTTATCTGCTGACAGGATGGCTGCCGCTGTCGCTTTTTGAAGACCTGAAAAAGCAGATTATGAAAGCCAGTTCCGGTAAGGCATTGGTGGACAGGATCGACCCCGAAGAGATTAAAGAGGTTCGCTCGGGAATCCTTACTATCCCTATTCTTTTCAACAATCCTTTCCTCATTCGCCCCTTTGAGCGATTGACGACCCTTTATGGCACACCTTCATATGAAGAGATGGAACCGACTGGTTTTCTTGCACTAACCTTCCTGCTTCTCTTTGGCATGATGTTCGGCGACGTGGGACACGGCGCTGTTCTTTGCGGTATTGGCTATCTGGTCTTTAAAAAGATGTATCGTTATCTTGATTATGGCATCATCCTTATGGAATGCGGCGTTTCAGCCATGGTGTTCGGTGTTCTGTACGGCAGTATTTTTGGAATGGAAGACCTGATGCCCGCCCTGTGGATGCATCCCCTGGATAATATCACTTACTTTATGAAGGTATCAGCCATTCTTGGTATCTGTATAATCAGCATGGGCCTTGTCCTTAATCTTATCAATGTGGTTCGGCAGCATCGTTATTCAGAGCTTCTTTCGGCCTCGGGCCTTGCCGGTGCCCTGTTCTATTGGTTGATCGCTGCTCTTGGCGTCCGCTATTTTATTACCGGGCCGCTCAGTGTTTATGAAGTGGTCTTTGCCCAGGTCACGGGCGGGGTCCTGTTTACCCTGATGGTATTCCAGCGCCCCATCAGGCTTTTATTGGCCCGGCGGAGTCGCGCGGAGAAGGGAAGACTGTTGCCCCCAGGTATAGGCGTAACATTTCTCGAATCCCTTATCGAAGTGCTGGACGAGTTGCTGCGCTATNTTGCCAACACGGTTTCCTTTGTGCGGGTTGCAGCCTTTGGACTGGCNCATGCCGGTCTTTTCATGGCTGTTTTCACCCTGGCCGATATGGTCAGAAGCGCCCAAGGCGGTGGACTTTTCTATTGGATGACTCTGGTGCTTGGTAATATTGTCATTATAGGTCTTGAAGGACTGGTTGTTTCCATTCAGACAATACGGCTTGAATATTATGAGTTTTTCTCCAAATTTTTCCGAGGCGGAGGAAAACCTTTCCAGCCCTTGTTTGATGAAAAGAAATTGCAGAATAAGTAGTGAGTAAAAAAAGGCGGAACATTATGAAAATGAAATGGTATTGGTTGTGGGTTATCAACGGGTTGTCCATACTCATGCCGGCCATGGGATGGGCTCAGGAAGCGATGACTGCTAATGCTGCATCGACGGAAGCCGCCAAATGGGGGTTTATGGCTGCTGCCATTGCTGTTGGCGCTTCATCTCTAGGTGCCGGAATCGCCGTTGCCCTTGTGGGGTCTGCTGCCATGGGGGCAATAAGCGAGAAACCTGAAATGGCTGGTCGGGCCTTGATCTTTCTGGGATTGGCAGAAGGAATTGCCATTTATGGTCTCATCGTGGCAATTATGATCCTTGGGAAAATCTAAGAAGATAGACGATGCGAATTCTTGTTATTGCAGATCATGCTACCTGTCTGGCCTTCTCTCTGGGCGGCATAACAACCCGCACTGTCAAGATGAGAGAGGAGGCGCTGGCTGCTTTTGATTTTGCGGTGAAGAACCGGGAGATCGGCCTGGTGCTGATCACGGAGAAGGTTGCCGCCGAGATTCGCCAGAAAGTAGATAACGTAGTGTACAAACAGCACAGGCCACTGGTAGTGGAAATACCTGATACACAAGGTCCACTTCCAGGTCGTCCCTCTGTTAGAGAAATCATGGTTTCCCTAATGGGATACTGACACGGGAGATTGGCGTGACTCTACCTGATCAGGTGTCGCTGCTTTGCAGGGCAATTCAACAAAAAGGACGGTCAGAGGCAAAGGAGATCCTTTCTCGGGCTGCTGAACAGGCAGAGCGCATTGTTCGTGATGCCGAGGAGAAGGTCCATAGTGAGTTCGAGCAACGTCTTGCCCAAAAACGGCAGGCCGCTTTTGGGCTGGCCCGGCAGTTAAAAGACGGAGCAAACCTGAAGACAGGCCAACAGATACTGCTGGCGAAGGAAGCCTTACTACAAGAGCTCTTGCTGGAGACCCGACAACACCTCATGGGCATGAGAGACGGGATCGAATATCCTGATATTTTACAATCTCTTATTCTGCAGGCGGTTGCTGAGTTACCTGAAGAACAGTGTTGGATCCAGGTGCGGGAGAGTGACCATGCCTTTTTCAGCGATGCATTTTATCAGGATCTCATGCAGCAGGTCGGACGCAAGGTGGAGCTTATGACCGAACCAGCAGACATCAGCGGTGGTTGTCTGGTATATAGCTTTGACAAGAGAATACTTGTCGACTTTTCTTTTACCGCACTACTTAGCCGGGCGCAACCCCGGCTAAGAGAACTACTGGCCTCAGAACTTCTGGAGGAAGAAGAGCAGTGAGCTGGACAGGGCATATTACACAAGCCGTATCGGAAAAGCAGGCAGTGATTACTATGGTCAGTGGCCCGGTGCTCAAGGCGCATCCTGCCCATTCATTTTCCATGAATGAACTGGTGGAGGTAGGAGAAGAGCGGCTTGTGGGTGAGGTTATCAGCCTTGATGGGGATCTTGCCACCATCCAGGTATTTGAGAACACCAGTGGCATCAGTCCTGGAACCCTTGTTAATGGGCAGGGTCTTCCCCTTTATGTGGAGTTGGGACCGGGCCTTATTGGCGGAATTTTTGACGGGGTGCAGCGGCCCCTGCAACGTCTTCGGCAACAGTGGGGAGACTTTATCCACCGGGGCAGAATTGGGCCGGCTCTTGCCAGAGATCGCATCTGGGCCTTTACTCCGCTGCTGAAGGCTGGAAAGCAGATTACAGCCGGTGCTATTCTCGGTGAAACGGCAGAGTCGGAAATCATCACCCATCGAGTACTGGTCCCGCCAGGGGTAGAAGGAACCCTGGAACGAATTGTTCCTTCTGGTAATTATACCCTTGATGATCTGATCGCCCGGGTAACCACTCCTGCTGGTGTAACGCATGAATTGAAGCTCTTTCACAAATGGCCGGTACGAAAAACCCGTCCCTGCCTGAAACGGCTCATCCCTGCCGAACCCCTGATTACCGGCCAGAGGGTCATTGATACATTTTTTCCCCTTGCCAAGGGTGGAACCGCTGCCATTCCTGGAGGATTCGGCACCGGAAAAACTATTACCCAGCATCAACTTACCAAGTGGACCGATGCCGATATTATCGTCTATATCGGCTGTGGCGAGCGGGGCAATGAGATGACGGGAGTCCTGGTTGACCTGCCCAAATTGCTCGATCCCCGCAGCAAGCACCCGCTTATCGAGCGCACTATTCTCATTGCCAACACCTCGGATATGCCGGTGGCTGCCCGTGAGGCAAGCATCTATACCGGCATCACCATTGCCGAGTATTACCGGGACATGGGGTATGATGTCGCCCTGATGGCTGACTCCACTTCGAGATGGGCCGAGGCTTTGCGGGAGATTTCCGGCCGGCTTGAGGAGATGCCGGCGGAAGAAGGATTTCCTGCATATCTTGCCAGCAGGCTTGCTGCATTTTATGAACGGGCGGGTCAGGTAACAACCCTTGGCAACAAGAAAGGATCGGTTACGCTGATTGGCGCCGTGTCCCCTCCAGGCGGCGATTTCTCCGAGCCGGTGACCATGCACACCAAACGTTTTGTTCAATGTTTCTGGGCCCTGGATAAGGAACTTGCCGGCGCCCGTTATTTTCCAGCCATCAACTATCTGCAGAGTTATTCAGGCTATCATACTATGATCAAACCGTGGTGGCAGGAGAAGGTAGGATCTGCCTGGGCAGAACTCAGGGAACAAGCCATGACTATTTTGCAGGAAGATGAAAAGCTGCAGAATATTGTTAAGCTCCTAGGGGAAGAGGCATTGCCCGATGATCAGAAACGGATCATCGAAGGAGCACGGCTGCTCAAAAACGATTTTCTCCAGCAGAGCGCCTTTGATCCAATAGATACCTATGCCAGTCCGAAAAAACAGTTTCTCCTGCTGGAGATTATTTTACACTTCTTTAACAGGCTGGCTGAGGTGGTGACGGCCCGCATTCCCCTGTTCAGAGCTCTGGACATTCCGGCAGTGGTGAAAATACACCGGCTTAAATTTACCCATAAAGGCGATGATCCTGCTCCTTTTCATGCACTCAGTAACCAGATCGACCGGGAGATAGACGAGCTCCTGCACCGCCATCATGACAGCCCGCTATAGCATTTCTGTAAAGGATAAAAAAATAATCAGGCATATACATAGAGGAAAGTTTTGAATAGTACCACGGAAAAAGCAGAAAAGACTGCCACCAGGGCCCATGGCTCTGCCTTGGAGTACATCGGTCTTGAACGTATCAATGGTCCGCTGCTAGTGGTGGAAGGTGTCAAAGGCGCCGGATTCGATGAGCAGGTTGAAATCATTGTTCCGAATGGCCCCTCACGCAGGGGCAGGGTGCTTTCAATCAGTAACGAGGCCGCTGTCATCGAAGTGTTTGAAGGGACATCGGGTCTAAATCAGGCTTCAACCAGGGTCCGTTTCCTTGGCCGTCCTTTTGAGATGGTAGTATCACGCGAAGAGATTCTGGGTCGTGTATTCGATGGACTGGGCCAGCCTCTTGACGGCGGCCCTCTANCCTTTAAGGGAGAAAGACGCGACGTGAACGGCTTTCCNATCAATCCCGTGGCCCGGGCCTACCCCGAAGAGTTTATCCAGACAGGCATTTCCGCCATCGACGGCATGAACACACTGGTACGGGGGCAGAAACTGCCTATTTTTTCCGGCAGTGGTCTTACCCACAACGACCTTGCGGCTCAGATTGTCCGTCAGGCCAGGCTTCTTTCAGANGACGAGGGCTTTGCCGTCATTTTTGCCGCCATGGGTGTGCGGCATGACGAGGCAGAGAATTTTCGCCGAAGTTTCGAGCAAAGCGGTGTACTCAATAATGTAGCTATGTTTCTCAACCTGGCTGATGATCCGGCTGTGGAGCGGCTGATCACTCCAAGAGTCGCCCTCACAGCAGCGGAGTATCTTGCCTTTGACGAGGGCATGCATGTACTGGTTATCCTCACCGACATGACCAATTACTGTGAAGCGTTACGGGAGGTGGCTACCTCCAAGGGAGAAGTGCCGAGCAGGAAGGGCTATCCCGGCTATCTGTACAGTGATCTGGCTTCCATCTATGAACGGGCAGGTCGCCTGCAGGATAGACCGGGTTCAGTCACCCAGATTCCAATTCTTACCATGCCCGATGATGATATCTCCCATCCCATCCCTGATTTAACCGGCTATATTACCGAGGGACAGATCGTGCTTGAACGCTCACTTGCCCGAAAAAACATCTACCCGCCTATCAATGTCCTCCCCTCGCTTTCGCGGCTTATGAGCGACGGCATCGGTGCAGATAGGACTCGGCAAGACCACCAGAATATTGCCAACCAGATGTATGCCGCCTATGCCAAGGCTCGTCAAGTCCAGCGGCTGGCCTCCATTATCGGTGAAGAGGATCTTTCCGGCACAGACAAACTTTACCTCCGTTTTGCCGGGGAGTTTGAACAGCTCTTCCTGAAGCAGAGAATTAATGAAAACCGTACCATTATTCAAACACTGGATTTGGCCTGGGAGCTTGTCATGCTCCTGCCGGAACGGGAACTGTCCCGGATCAGGCCCGAAGAGATTGAGCAATACGGCATTAAGAAGAGTACCGGCCGTGAGCAAGACGTGCGTGAAAAAAAAATAGGATGAGCAGCCATGGAACGTATTGAGATGCCGGCAACCAGGAGTAACCTCATTGGTCTCAAGGATGAGCTTGCCTTTGCTCGGGAGTCGCTTGATCTTTTGGACCAGAAAAAAGAAATTTTAATTCGGCAGGTCA
>JGI24023J19991_10001657_pt1 | contig 16880 bp, 10 predicted proteins | sample Cruoilmetagenom1_FD_19991 | JGI IMG/M metagenome (IMG submission 19991) | reverse complement strand
TTTAGCATTTAGCATTTAGCATTTAGCATTTAGCATTTAGCATTTAGCATTTAGCATTATTTATATCAATCCAATGATCGTTGATAGGAAGTAGCTGACACTTTATTATCTTTAATAAGAATGGTACAAACCTTAAATGACTTCATTTCTGGCTTATGAATAATCGCAACAAATGGACTTATTCTTTTAAGCACGTAGTTATTTCTTTTTATAATTTTCTCTACTTTATCGAGATCCCAACCTTTTTCAATTTCTTTACATATCACCTTACTTTCATTAACATAATTTATGGATGAGGATATTTCACCCCAAGGTAATAAAGAGTACGCAGATACATATAACAGTACTTGAAAAACCATTTCATGTTTCTTAAACCATTTTGGTAAAGGGATAACATGAGATCCGATTAACAGCACTAATATGAATGTCACCCAAGCATTATATGTGATTAGAAAATATGCAGCAGGTGTAAAAAAAATAACCACCTCAATAATCTGTAACCACCTAATATTCACTTAACCACCTTCATTTAGATAATCTAACTATGACAGACTATTATATTACGTTATATACTGCGCAATGGTACAAAGCATAACCCAATATATATACTTAAAGGAAATAGAACAAATAAAATAACTAACAATGAAGTAACGATATTATAGGCACCAAATAAAAAAGGCATTATTATAAATGTTGGCAAAATCATTATAATCACACCTACAGCCCAATCAACATACAACCTTTCTCCACATTTTTCGCATATTAAATTATGGCCATCAACTTTTAGCATAGTTCGCAATATCTTTTTTCTACTTAAATCGTTACTACATACAAGGCACCTTCTCTTACACATTACCTACCCCACGAATGTCCTATTTTTTGCAAACACTTGATTTGAGATATTCAAAAGCTATCGTAAATATAGCACCCAACATAATAGTAGCTATAAATGCAATAAGCGGTGAAATTATTACGACAAGACCACCAGCAGTTAATAATCCAGGCATCAATGTTAATAATGAAAACACAGTACTTAACAGTATTAATGCTCTAGTTTCACTCAATCCACATCGATATGCTAGGTCTATTGCGTTTAGAAGTGTACCAACAATGGTTAAATGGGTACCAATAGTTTTCAAGGCTTCAGCATGGTGATTCGCTTGGGCTGCAGCGGCTCCACGCTCTAGAGAAGATATGAAAAATAACCCAGTGTTACTCACTGGCCCAGCAAATTCACCAAGCATGCTACCATTCCTACCTCCACTTATTTTATACGCCCCATCTCCTGTAATGGGGTCTTTTATTATATACCCTGCCCCAATCCATCCAGGTATAGATACAGGATCCGTATGAGTAATTACTTCTTTACCTGATGCTAAAGCATTTGCAATTTCTAGCATAGTAGAAGCATCATGGTTAATATTGGGAAGTATACCCAATTTATTGGCCGCACTAATCGTATAAATTCGTTGACCTAAGGCGCTAGCCTTAGATAAGGCCTTAATAGCGGAGATAGCATCGGGTGGATTAAGTGGGTTAGTAATAAACATTTGCTCGGGTGTCGCATGCTCTAAAACTGAACTAAGCACTCCTTTCTGAAAAACAAAATTACCTTGGTCGTTTTGATTTCCATCGCTTATGCCGGTAGCTGTAATAATGGGTATATCAAAAACCACCCCTCCCGGCTCTATGGATTGAGGAAAGCCAAAGAAATACGCGACACTCGGCTCATAACCGACAGTGCCTCTGCCTGCTGATAAATAACTATGCCCATCACTACTTATCCCTGCAATATAACTAAAAGCATTATACTGAGCATAATACCCAAGACTACCCGCTTGGTACATATCACCTAAAATATTTTCACGATTAAGATTGGCCATCTGAGTTAGATCATTAGACTCCATGATATTTTTAGTATTATTCAAGCGAGATTGAAGACTATTAATTTTCTCAGGTGACACATTCCCGGCGATTACATTTACAGAAAGATAAGAACCTGCTACTACTTTATATGTATGTGGCTGTATAGAAAAGCCTCCATCAATACTAATCTTCCCTACAAATTCAACTTTTGTAACAAAATCTAGCTCTTCACCTAATTGAATGGAGCTGCCCGTCATTACTGTTATACCTTTAACCTTAAGCTCTGGGATTACTCTGATTAAGTAACTAGGAATAGAATTTGGAAATTGACTGACATCTGTTATCTGCCCTTCCGGTAATAAAGATTGAAGCGCTGCATCATCACTCGCTGTAGCGGGTTTAAACGACAGCGTGATTCGTTCATTATTAAGCTTAGCCCAAGTAAAGGACTGAAGATTAACCAAATCCCCAAGAATATCTTTGCCTAGGGCAAATGTAATTTTCTGCTGTAATGCAGCCGGCAGTTTGTCATAGCGTGATCCTGTTATCACTATATCATTCGATAGTGATGAGGGTAATGTTGGATATTCCTTAATGATTGTTTTCCTACCACCAATAACATCCCCTGCTGCTGCATTTGGTAGGTTTGTGTTTATGAAATTTTCTACAGCCGCCTGCACCTGCTGTTGAGCATTTTGAAGGATTGCCGGATCAAAACCAGTCGCCCATCCTTCAGTCTCGTTAATTGTGCCACTATTGGTAAAATCAGTCACCAACTGAGTAGGATCAAGACCGCTGATCTGAATAACATCCAACCCTTTCATGTACTCGTATTGTTTATAACTACCATCCATTTGCACCCAACTATCAGCATTCAGATTCTTTGCACCTCTGGATGGATGAAAATCAATAGCTGCTTCTACCCAGACATGTTCCATACGCATTTTTACAATTTTCCCGCCAGAAACTAAAACTGTCGTCGGAATACCACCAGAAGCAGCAAAGTTACCTGCCGCATTAATGTCTGTAAAGCCTCCCACCCAGTTCATGTACTGAGCCACGGGGACATCGATAGTCCCATGCACATACCTGGCTGGAATTTGTGAGGCTCTAAGCAATGCAATGCCCAGACTTGCAATATCCATAGCATTACCACGTTTGGCCGACAGAGTTAAGTCCGCATTCTGCACCGCACCCCAGGCAGGTTGCCATTCAATGTTATTTCGCACCCAATGATGGATTTTAACTGGGTCATAGTTTAATGCCGCGGCCTGATCTTTAATGGCCTGACTTAGGGTGACCTCATCGGTAGCCGCTAGGTAAGCTGGATTGTTCGCGCCTGGTAAGCTGTCGTATGTGAAATCACCCAGGGCGGCCACCTTATGCATTGGTGTTGGATAGAGTCCTGCCTGATGGAATTCATCTACTGTGGTTTTAGGCTTATTCTGTGGATCAGGCTTCAGGCTCTTATTTGGTAAATTATTGGGGTCAAAGGGCTGTTGGCTACGTTTAAACTTCTGTTTATCGAGCATGGCATGGAGGGCTTTTATACCCTGCTGTTTAGCATCGATGTTAACTGCCTGATTAACCTGTTCGATTAAGGTAATGAGTTCATTGTAGTGTTTTTTATAGTGAGAGACAGCCTGGTCTTGCCTGGCCTGGATAACATCAGGTAGCTTTTTATTGGTAATAAGCTGCTGGGTCTCATTGAACTTTTGCATGATCTTTTTATCCATTGTCTGGAATTGGTCATGCAGTTGGGCCAGTTTGTTATCGATATCTTTGGTAACCTGTTCATCACCCAGCTTATTCATGGCTTTGTAGAGGGTTTCTTTCAGTCCTTGTGCAGTTTGGCTGAAGTTGGCCTCTACACTTGGGGGGGTGGGTTTATGACTTTTATTATTCAAACCCAATCGCTTGGCCATATGTGGGGTCATTTGTTGAATGCGTTCAACCTGATTTTCAGCCTCGATAATATCGTTGTCTTCGAGTACGTAATAGATTGTACGCTCTGCCACTATCGCGACAATGGCTACGATCACAAGGAAAGCCACGCCACGTGAAAAACCAGTGGAGCGACGGATGCTGTGTAATATATTAAAGTCTTTCATGATTTACTCGTTTAATTCCATTTTCTAATTGAGTTATGACTATTTTTTTATAGCTTGAATCCACTATCGCGTATCAACCAGTCGATCTTAAGTCGGATGGATTGCGCTATCACTGTATCGATATCTTCCAGTTCTTCTGCAGCTTCGATAAATTCTTTATGTGCCCAGAGGTCATACCCCTGTGATAGCGCATTACGCGCTCGATTCAGATGATATCGAGCTTCTTCATATTCGCCACTGATATTACGGTAACTGGTGACTTCTTCTATCAACGAGGTCAAGTCGGGTAATGACTGAGGAGTGACCGCATATTGAACCGTGTCGTAGTCCTGATAATCCGGTGACACACCAACCTGGGTACTCGCCTGAATAGTAACCGGCTGCTCATCAAGCAGACGAATCCAGATGGTTTTACTCAGTTCCATATCAAGCGATAATGTGAATACCCACTCTGCTGTTTGAGCATCAATCTTCGTCAGATCTTTATGGTCTACTAATTCAGCATTCGTAGGTAGTGTGATTAGCACCCTACCCGGGGTAGCATTACCCAGGTTATTGATATTTATCTCAACCGGGACAACACCATTCTTGACGGTTTGTGGGTTCGCAGGATTAACATGATCCAGCGCCTTGGTCAGGATGCTTTCAAAGTCATTGCCTGTACCTGCGATATAAGCCTGCTCAAGAATATCAAAGCCTATGTATATTGCTTTACCTAAGCCATATTCATGCAAGGTTATCGCGCTGGTGGCATTATTGTGTTCGTCATCATGTACCTGCAGTTGATTAAAGCTGGCAACTGCTGTTGCACCATCTAGTTCGACTGCGGCTACCTTGATGCCTATATTGAAATTGATTGTCCCTCCATCATGCAATGGAGACGTAGTCAGAATCAATCCAGCTGCATTACCTTTGCTTTCATCATCTATTCCCAAGGCATGCTCTGGGTCTTCATCCAGGTTAGCGATAATCAGCCCTTCACCACGGTTAACCATTTCCTGTAGTTCATCTTCCAGGTCATGATCTTCTTCCTCGTCAAGCTTGCTGAATACAGCATATACACCGTAGCCACCACTGTGCAGCTCATCGGTGAAATCTTTGATCGATGTTGCGATGGTATAAGACCAACCAGCATTTTGTAGCAGCTGCTCCAGATAGGTCTTACGTTCGATATCTATCGTTGTATCACATACTTCATCATGTTCTGAGTCATCGTCATGCTCTGAATCACTATCATGCTCTGAGTCACTGTCGTGCTCTGAGTCACTGTCGTGCTCTGAGTCACTGTCATGTTCTGAATCACTGTCATGTTCTGAATCACTGTCATGTTCTGAATCACTGTCATGTTCTGAATCACTGTCATGTTCTGAATCACTATCATGCTCTGAATCACTATCATGTTCTGAATCACTGTCATGCTCTGAGTCATCGTCATGTTCTGAATCACTATGCTGTGAGCATTTTGGTGTCAGTAATGCTAGCAAACGTCCTTTGCCTGTCACATTTAAAGTAGTTTCGATATTGATAGGCGCCTGTAACACCTCGAATCCTGAGGCTGCCAGTTGTTTTTGCGTACCATTCAATTGAGCAGATAACATGCAATAGTAAACACCTGGTGATAGTGCTAATGTATTGACAGTTTGCAGCTTACTCTGAGTTGAAGTCGCTAATATATTAATCAGTTCCTCACTTTGAGTAATCACCGCACCGTCTGATTGACGCAAAACTTGCCTGATGATATTAGCGCCAGTGATGTCTTTTGTTGATTTATTCGACAAACTATCATCACAAGTAACTGCCTCACCCTGATAAACCTTACGTGGAGATGCCACGATTGTACCATCCAGGTCATCGACCGACTGTCTATCAACTGCGAATGTTGTAGACGCAGTACTGATCGTTTCACGAGTGACATTATCCTTGACGACAAAGTCGACTGTGTATTGACCAATTGCCGCATCCACTAAATTCAATGTAAACGGTAAATCATTTAGTGCACCTACTAGCATTTCACCTTGCGAGCTGGTGTCGTAGTAGATAACCGCAGCAGACGAATCCTTGACAGTTATTTCTATAAAGGTAGCGGGCAATATGACATTGCTACTTATATTTTGAACTCGACCTGTCAAGTTCACAGTATCCCAACCTTTATAAATGGGCTTGTCACTGACAATGCTTGATATTGCAGCCGCTTCAACCGTTACTGAATTTCCTATATTAAAGGTTGATGAGGCCTGTGAAACAAATTTACCTGCTGTATCTTTTAGCACTCCTTTCAGGACATAGCGACCAGCTACTGTTTTCCCTGTGTTCCAACTGTCACCAACAATAACATTGGAACCTGCCACTAACGCATTGACAGTCTTAGGTGAGAACACTATGACCTGTACGCCATTTAGATCCTCAATTTGTAGCTCAGCGATGTAATTACCGGTTCGCGCACCAGTATTTGATATCATGGCTTGTATCGCTACAGGGCTGTCAGCCTCATATACGACTTGCTGTGTAGATACAGTAATACTACCTAAGCTAGTAAGCCCCAATGGCTGAGCGACTACATTATTGTTCTCGTCGCATTCAAGTAACAAATTACTAGGGTCAATAACTGCATATATATCACTGGCACCAGTTAACCCTATTACACCATCCAACTGGACATCCTTATAACTACCTGCTGTAAGGGAGCCGACAGTCACATTACCTAATAAAATACCCCCCGCCTCAGGATCTCCTTCATAAAAAGCAACTGAAATATCTACGGGTGAGGCTACGGCACCGCTGTTCCCTGCTCTAACCTTTAAACTCATTGGTTGTCCAAAACCATTATCAACAACCTTTAACTTGGCAACAGTGAGATCTGCAATACCTTGTGAATAATCAGGCTGGAGACCTAATAATCCATTTATTTCATTATCACCATCTTTAATTATTGCACCGGGGCCACCATGGATAACTGAAACATAACGGAATGATTCACCTGATGAATTCCCAACTGTATAGACAAAACCGTCATACACCTGAGATGTGGTAAAACCCTCCAGCCAGATGCGTTCAGTAACAGCCTGTGTCCAGTTTACTCTATCGTTTGACAAATATAATGTTGACTCTATTGCCTCACCTGGCAACGGACCATGATCGATAGAATTAAATACTGCGACCTTTTCTGCCTGAAAACCCAGATCGAAAACTGTATTACCTACCGTACCACTGGTTTGAAACCACTTATTATCAATATTGTCTGCGTAAATCCCTACGTCTTGCCCATAGGAACAATAGTAACCAAAACTACCACCACCAGTACTAGTACCTAGGCAACCACCTGTTCCTCCAGCAGAAATAAGCTTAGCTGGTACCGTACCAGTAGGGTCAAATATTCCATCTACCAGTACCTTGTTATCTATCAATTTTTGACGATTTTCCAGTGTGTTTGAACCATACAATAGGCTGGCAAAAGTACCTACAGATGCGCCTTGCCATGATTTAGTTGTATCTGGGTCGGCCACGATATCACCCTTACTGGGTTGTATCGAACATGCTGCAGAAGAATCTTGCGTATTATTATTCTCCAGGCTCTCAGGAACAGAGTTTTCACTATCAACCCATACTGTTACAGGAGCATCCCGAAATGGTACTTGACCGCTTGCAGGTATAGTTACTACTACATTAGCACCAACATTTAATGGGGCATCGTATACTAATGTACCTAGTTTAATATCCTGCCCTGCTTCAAAAATACCATTTGTATTGGCATCGTAGAACGCAAGCACCGTTAAAGGTGTTGCAGTATCTAGATTCCCTTGATTGACCAAGGTAGCACTTATGTTACCAGTGATTTCTAATGTATTCAGATCAGTTGTCATCTGAATTGTATCGATAGATTCAACAACGAGATCTGCTGCAAGAGTCGACCCCGGAATGAGAGTGACATTATTGTCTTTGTTACACTCTACGACGCTACTTGCTGGGTCAACGACCGCATAGATATTCTGATTACCCGACAGGGTGCTTACTCCATCTATTTGAACATCCAGATAGTCACCGCCACTGATTGCTGCAGCTTGAACTGAACCTAGTAATACACCACCGGCATTAGGATCACCCTCATAAAACGACACCAAAACGCCTGTAGGTGATGAAATACTTCCTGCATTACCCACACGTACCTGTAATCCATAGATACCGGCACCTTGAGTAATTACTTTTAATAACGATGTTGTCAGGTCTAAGCTAGACGTGGCAGACACACCTGGTTGTGTATTTAACCTATAGGTATTATGAACTTCCCAACTGTTTTTCTCGACTGCGGGAACTGAGCCGTCATCGTTGATGTTAGTTATGTGGTAGGTGTGTTGATTCCATATCTTTCTAGTATTTACCCAAGAATCATTTTTATCCTCGAACACTCGTATGCCTACATTACCAGGACCGGGTGCTTCACCGCGTTTCTGAAGGAATTGATTAGACACTACAACAATCTCAGCATGATTATCATTATCAATATCAACAATGACAGGCATTTCAAATGTAGTACCACTTGAATTAGGAATATCAAATATAACCGTCCCATCCAAGCCGTTATATACTCTCAGATTCAATTCGTCTGCATAGACTACTTCAACCTTGCCATCTCCATCAAAATCAAACACGGATGAGCCAGTCATACTTGAACTAAAGTCTCGAGTGACTGATTGCCAAAGTATGCTGCCATCGGCATTAAAGACAACATATCGATTTGCCCCTGCGACTCCGATTTCGACTTCACCATCACCATCCATATCAGCAATAGTCGGAGCACCACCATAACCACCACCAGGTATTGCTACCGGCCCCCATATTGTCGAGCCCAGATAGTCCAGCAAAGTCACCCTACCCTGAGAAACCACAACAATCTCTGGATAAGCATCCTGATTGAAATTACTAACGGCGGAAAAACCATCACCCGCAGTGGTGTTTTGCCATAAAAGTCCACCAGTTGATGAATATGCAGCAGCACCTGCAATTATCTCGGGTATACCATCCAGGTTAATATCTGCGACCAACGATAATGGGCCTGTTACAGGATGATTTTTACCCTCGTAACCACTTCCTTGCCAGCGCAAGCTTCCATCAGCATTAAACACTGTCTTACCAAAAATTATTTCGGGAGTACCATCTGCATCCAAATCAGCGATTGATGTACCACCGTAGAATCCTGTATTCACGGCAGCACTTTGCCATTTAAAAGTACCATCATGTTCAAACGCCATCAAAGCACTACTGCCGTTCATTGGTACTACTATCTCTACAAGCCCGTCACCATCTATATCTGCCGCAGCTATTGTTCCGACGCCATTAGTTCTATATGCCTGATCTGACACTGTCCAAATTTCGCTACCATCCACTCCACTTATTGCTCGCAATATTCCATCTGAGGTATAGGTCAAATGTTGATATGAATGAAAAACAATACTGGGGACATCATCTTTATTAATCTGTCCATCTGCGTTTGTATCTTCCAGATTAACAACAATAGGCGTGCTCATGACTTGGTCGTATGCTGCCAGTGTATTTCCCTGACCATCCCACTGCCATTTTAATACTGGTTCAAATGTCCCGATATCAGGCACGACCTCGCATAAACCAGTCGAGGTATTGGTATTATTAATTTCATTACTCTCAACAATCGCTTGCCCAGTGTCTACTGCAACGTATATTGGTGCATCCCTGAATGGCAAGACACCCTGCATGGTTATCTGAACGGTTTCAGAACTATCGGGGGCCATACTGCTGGAAGTGTTACCCTGCCCCAGTTTTAGATCGACACCAACATCAAAACGACCGTTTTTATCAATATCATAAAAAGCCGTTACATCTGTGTCGCTAATACTTGCTGATGTTCCTATGTTGTTGATCGTTGCAATCAATGTGCCTTGGGTATTGGCCGTTTGCTGATCACTGATCACACCTGTTATATCTACTGCGGAAACAGTGAGATCAGGCAATAGAGCCGTCACTTGATCTTGCTGTAAACGAACCTGACCGATATCCAATAACGTAAATGGTTTAAGGGTCACGGTACCTACATTACCCTGATATCCAGCTACGCTAAACTGTAACGAGCCTTCCAGTTCATTCAAGCCTACAAACTTGAAACGCCCATCTACACCAGTGATGATGGTTTGAGAAACAGTACCAAATGTCGCAATTACTTGAACGCCAGAGAGAGGTAAATTACTACCTGCATCAATCACAACTCCGGTAACACCTGCAGTATTGGCATCAACAGGTGTGGAGTTAGCAAGATACAATGAAGGTGAAAAAACCAATACGACATTTTGTGCTACATCAGCGCTAACAGTAATGGTGTCATAGCCGGTTAAAGATACCTGGATGCTATGCGTACCACTATTTAGTCCAGAAACTAGATAATTACCCTGTTGATCGGTTACGGCTGATGCTACGGTTGATCCCGTTACATCAACCGTTACACCTGCTAATGGCAGGCCATTGCTTGCATCAATAATAGTGCCTTTGATAGCAGTTATGGGTGTTGCCACTTCTGAAAGTGATGTCGAAAAGATTAAAAGCCCACCCGCTGTTACACTTCCCGAGCCTGCAGCTGAGGAATAACCTTGTTTATCTGCTCTAATGGTTATGGCGCCGGCGGCTACATTGATTATTTGATATTTACCCTCGGCATCTGTGATAACTGGGGCACTGACATTAGAAACAGAGATCGTTACTCCGGCGAGGGGTAGCCCGGTATCTGCGCTGGTAATTGCACCACTAATACTACCTGTTGTCACACTCTGCTGGCTTAACAGGTTAATATTGCCCACATCAATGCGTTGACCGGATGTGGTTGTGATTGATGTAGTGACCGTATTAAAGTTCGCTAAACTCATGGTCAGGGTATAGGCACCCGGATTGATATTATTAAATGAAAAGACACCATCACTCGCAGTTTGTTGCGATTGAATAGATGCACCTTGCAAGGCAACCGTAACACCTGACAACGGCAGCCCGGTTGAGGCGTTAATCACCTTACCTTTTATTTCTGAAAGCTTGCTATCAAATAAAATGTCTTCTGAGACTCTTATCGCACGCAATGCCAATGCGGTCTGGTATACGTCATTATCCCAGCTATCATTTGGCAGTTTTGCAGCAATTAATGCATTGACACTACCTGAGGCGCTGGCTGCGTTATTGTTATTTTGCAGAATAGACAGGATGGCAAGCGCGCTCTCAAAGGTTTGATTCCAGAGTTGGTTCGCACCACGTTGTGCCAACAAATAGTTTTCTGCGGCATTTAATGCTGCTGGTACCCCAGTATATATATCTTTATAGGGTAACAAGCCTTGCATAGACAATGCGGTAACAAATACACTGCTGACATTACTACCATCTCCCCAACCACCATCTGCTTTTTGTAATGTCAGCAAGTAGTTCAGGGCGCGTGCAACATCATTACTTCTATCGTTAAGTACACCTAATGCTTCCAGTGCATAGGCTGTATCTTCAACTGTGCTGTCAAAAAAAGGTTCTTCTCCAAAACCACCATCATTATTTTGGGCTGCATATAATTGTGAAATACTGACGCTTGGATTGTTTGCATACAATGCATCGAGAATAATCTTTCTGGATAGATGCTCAGTCGTACCAATGGTATCGACATTGATATACTGCCATGCAGTATTAGTCGTTGATGTTAACTGTAAGGCCTGCAAGCTACGTAGAACTTCGGCAGTAGACTGATATGAAGTCGATATATCTGAGGATGAGGAATAACTACCATCTAGTTTTGTTTGCGTATCTAACCAAGCCACTGGGCTAGCATAAGCAAAACCAGTTGTTTGTAGCAGAAATACTATTGCAAAACAAAAAGAAATTAAAACAGAATAAGTCCGACGCATTCCACCCAACAAAGGGGCAGCCAACCGTAAATCCATTACCATCTCCCAAATAATCCTTTCGTTAATTATTTATATAACAAATATTCTTGCCTGCTATTATGCCAACGGTACAAGTATTTAGTCAATTGTTATTTAACATATGTAATAATTCCTTAAATAACAACATTGTAATTTTCCATGAGACTTTTAATGTTTTCGTAAGTCTCTGAAATTATTAATTTTGAATATTTTTCAACCATGGAATTCTGCAAGGGAGAAAAATTGCATGTCGATGAAGAGCATAAAACCCTGACTACTTCTATCAAAAGCCACAAGTTCTTACTAATAGCCACCCAAAGCGAAGTCAGAGCGTCTAGCCTATTTACCTTTTAATTGTTTGAGCTGTCTTTTGCGCTCTGATTTTGATAATTGCCCAGATATCAGAGCCAGTTTGTGGCGAGTCATCAAGTTAGGTGACAAACCACGAAGAACGTAGAAAGAACGTTGTACGTTGGTTTCAGGAAAATCAGGACAAGAAAAGTCGTGTTGATGATAAGCGTCATATCCAATGGGTTGACCCATATCTACATGACCGTTACTTGGATGAGATTAACCGCGACCTACTGGACAAGATCAGTACTGCAAAACTCAAGACTGGGGTTAAACCTGCAACGGTTAACCGCATGATGGAGGTGATTAAGGTTATCCTTAATCGTGCAGCCCGTGAGTGGGAATGGATAGATCGCGCACCCTATGTTCGGATGCTGAAAGAACCTAGACGCCGTATTCGTTGGTTGAACCACAATGAGGTGAAAAGGCTACTGGTAGTATTACCCGATCATCTTTTGGCAACAGTGAAGTTTTCACTCGCCACAGGATTAAGGGAGGCGAATGTAACAGGTCTGGAATGGTCGCAAGTTGATTTGACTAGACGTGTGGCGTGGATTCATGCTGATCAGGCTAAGGCTGGAAAGTCTATTGGCGTTCCGCTGAACAAAGAGGCCGTTATTGTTCTTAGGGGACAGGTTGGAAAACATCCCACTTCTGTTTTTACCTATAAAGGTAATCCCATTAAAAAGTGCAATACCAAGCTTTGGCGAAATGCGCTGGTTGAGGTCGGGATAACCGATTTTCGCTGGCATGATTTACGCCATACTTGGGCAAGCTGGCATGTTCAGAATGGGACACCACTCTACGCGCTTCAAGAGTTGGGTGGATGGTCTGATGTCCGCATGGTTCAACGATATGCTCACTTAGCACCCGAGCACTTGTCGAAGTATGCAGATAGACTATGCGAACTGTCTGAAGCTGGGGGCACATTTTTGGGTACACCTGACAACAGGCAACAAAAAAGCAGCTACCGCTAAACACGATAACTGCTTTATATAACTACTAATTTATGGCGCGCCCGACACGATTCGAACGTGTGACCGCCTGGTTCGTAGCCAGGTACTCTATCCAGCTGAGCTACGGGCGCTTGGGTTCTTTGAGCGGTTATCCGGGGCGAGTCGCCTCGTTCGCTGAAAGAAGCGGCATTATACTGATTGGTCCGGGTTATGTCGAGGTCTTACCGGGCTGAGATGGTGCTATTTTATTCGAATCCGGCGATGGTGAAGCGATATTCACCTAATTGTATGCAATCGCTTTCGTGGAGTATGTGGCAGAAGGTTCGCTTACCGTTGACGTAGGTGCCGTTGGTGCTGCCGAGGTCTTGTATATAGGCGGTTTTATTGAAGGTGACTATTTTTGCGTGGTAGTAGCTGGTGGTGGCGATGGGGATTACGATTTTATTGCTCCTGGCTCGGCCGATGGTCGTGATGCCGTGTGATAGTAAGACATCATGGGTGGATAGGTCTCTTGCAACTGCTGCTCTCATCTCATTCCCCTTACTGTTTTCTCATGTTATAGAGCAAGTATAGGAGTGGATTCAGGTTTTAACTGTTAATAATTGTAGCAAAATAAATCGTCTGTGCTTCATGTTTATTTATTATTTTTCAAATATTTATGTAATTTATTAACTATTGTGCTTTTCGCTGTTTTGTGAAGAATTGTTTCAAAAAGAGTGATGTGTGTGTTTTTACTTGAAACCCGAAGGGCCAGTTGGCGGTGCTTCCCTGCACCGCATTGGCGTTTACCTAGAGGCTGGGGTAGTCGGTGTAGCCGTGTTCGTCTCCGCCGTAAAAGGTGCTCTGGTCGGGTGTGTTGAGTTCGGCATCGCTTGAAAAGCGTTCGACCAGGTCGGGGTTGGCGATGTACAGCGATCCGAATGACACCATGTCGGCATCGCCATCGGCCAGGGCGGCTTGTCCCTTGTCGAGGGTGTAGCCGCAGTTGGCCATGTAGGGGCCTTTGAACTGATCTTTGATCTGACGGTAATCCAGGTTACGTTCGCCGTTGACCATGTCGCCCTCGACCACGTGCAGGTAGGCCAGGCCCTTATCGCTGAGTGCCTTGGCAACATAATTAAAGGTAACCTGTGGCTGTGAATCCCTGATGTCGTTAAAGCCGTTTTCAGGTGAGATACGAACACCCACCTGCCCTGCGTCCCAGGCTTCGGTAACGGCTTCGATGGTTTGCATCAGCAAACGTGCACGGTTTTCCAGTGAGCCGCCATATTGGTCGTCACGCTGATTGGTGCCATCGCGCAGAAATTGATCGATCAGGTAGCCATTGGCGGCGTGGACTTCTACACCATCAAAGTTGGCCAGTTTGGCATTGATGGCGGCCTGACGAAATTGGTCGAGGATGCCGGGGATATCTGCCAAGGTAAGTGCGCGTGGTTCAACGAAGGGCTGTAGACCTGTATAGGTAAACGCTTCGCCGTCGGGTTTTATCGCAGAAGGGGCTACCGGTAACTGGCCCTCAGGCAGCAGACTCGGGTGTGAGATACGGCCGCAATACCACAGTTGCAAAAAGATATGCCCGCCTTTGGCATGCACGGCATCGGTCACTTTTTTCCAGCCTTCTATTTGCTCGGGGCTGTGTATGCCTGGTGTCGCCGGATAGCCAACACCTTCAGGTGAAACCTGTGAGGCCTCGGTAATGATCAAGCCGGCTGTGGCGCGTTGCTCATAATAGGTCACACCCATGGCCTGGGGGACGTTACCCTCACCCGCACGGTTACGAGTGAGCGGCGCCATGATGATGCGGTTGGGGAGTTGCAGTTTACCGATGGTAATCGGGCTGAACAGGTTCTGGTTTTGCGTACTGACTGCTTGAGATGGCATGCTGTTTTCCTTTTTGCTGCTGGTTAGTTGATTGCCTTTAATGCCTGGATAATGGCATCGGGCTCCATACGTTGTGTGTAGTCTTTGTTGATGTAGGCCGCACTGATCTTACCGCTTGTGTCAATAATATAGGTGGCCGGAATGGGTAATACAAAACTGTTGTCACCATTCACCTCGGGCAGGTTGAAGCCCCATTGTAAATAGTGTGCGTGGAGATCGGGATGCACCTCCATCACCAGGCCATATTGCCAGGCAATCTGGTTGCCGATATCACTGAGCACTTCAAACTGGAGCTGATGACGTTCGGTCGTGCTCATAGAGTGATCCGGGGTTTCCGGTGAGATGCCAACCAACCGGGCACCGAGTGCCTGAATGTCTGGCAGGATGTTGTGTAGCGCCTTGAACTCCAGGTTACAAAACGGGCACCAGCCACCACGATAAAAACTGAGTACCACGGGACCTTGTCGGGTCAGCTCTTTGAGTGAGGTCCGCCCTCCCTGGGCATTTTGCAGATCAAAGTCAACCGCCATATCACCCTGCCTGAGTGCCTGCTCGCCGATATTGGAGTTCATTAAATCCTTGAATGCATTCATGAGGACATGTTGCACCTTCTGCGGCTTGTTGGTGACAAATTCTTCGGTTATTTTTTTTGTTTGTTCGGACAAGGTCATGCATTATTTCCTTTATCTTTGTTAGTTAGTTATATGACTAACATTTTATCTAAAAAAATAGTTACAAGGATTCGATCCAGTCCTTCATCTTTTCTGCTTCCTGCTTGACGATTTGCGGCTCATTAAACGTATTCGCCAGGAGACTCGCCCCATGTGTATTGGCAAGTAAATGCTGCGCAAGTTCCGCTGCGTCTTTTCGTTGCATCTGTTCGAACTGTAAGGTTGTCCACTTTAATGCCTGGTTCAACAGTTCATCGGCCTTGTCAGAGAGTTGTGATTCATCCTTATTCAGCTCCTGGCAAAGTCCGCCTACCGGGCAACCGTATTTTGCGATATCCGCACGATGCTCGACCAGGAAATCGAGAAAACAAAGTAGATTGCCCTTAGGGTCATCCTTTTGTTCACACAATTGAAAAATGCCATGCTGGTGCTGCATGCGTTCATGGATGACGGCATTGGCCAGGTCGTCCTTGGTTTTAAAGTAGTAATAAACATTACCCAGGGGCACACCCGACTGCGCGGCAATATCCGACAACGAGGTCTGGGCAAAGCCACGATGATGAAACAAGGTCATGGCGGCATCGACGAGTCTTTCGCGTTTGTCACTGGTTCTGGGCATGGACCCTCTTAGTTAGTTGGTTAACTAACTTTGAATATAGCAGATGGTATTTTTGTGTCAAGCGTTGATAGTATCAGCTACCCGAGCGAGTGCTCGTTTCATTTAGCCCTTATTCGCTCTCAAACCCGGTAATGACAAAGTGGTAATAGGAAAGCCGAAAGTGATCGCCCTTGTGCAGAATACACTTGGAGAGTTTTTTATCGTTAACGGTGATGCCGTTGGTACTGCCCATGTCTTCTATATAAGCGGATTTGAAAAAGGTCGTTATTTTTACGTGGTGGCTACTGATCGTTTTGTCATCGATTACCAGGCTGTTATCCGCTGAACGGCCGATGGTAAAAATACCATCCGGTAATATGAGCTCGTTGACCTTGCCTTTATTGACATCATTGGTACCCATCTTCATCCCCCGCTGAATTTGGTGGCAAGATAATACATTTTTTTAAACATGGAGACTGTTAACTTATGTCACATCAATTAACTCCTGCAAACTGACGGGAACCAGGATGACAAAG
>JGI24023J19991_10001656_pt1 | contig 16886 bp, 8 predicted proteins | sample Cruoilmetagenom1_FD_19991 | JGI IMG/M metagenome (IMG submission 19991) | reverse complement strand
CCAAATAACTGTTTGAGGTGGTGTTCCCAGCCCAGCCATAGGAAGCTGATTCCCAATCAAGTGTTTCCGTAGCAGAACAATTATCTTCAACGGTATCTAAAATACCATCATTATCATCATCAAGATCAACAATATCTGCTACACCATCATCATCGGTATCTCTGTTAACAGTCATTATTACATTACCAATACTCTGCGCATTAACAAGAGTACATGTTGTATCGTCTTCGAGAGTGTAAGTAAATGGATCGTTACCAAAAAATCCGGAATCAGGAGTATAGGTTATGGTACCATCTCCATTCAACACTGCCGTTCCGTTTGCTGGTTGGGTAATTGATATTACCGCAATCGGATCAGAATCAGGGTCACTATCAACACCATTACCATTATTTACCAATGGATCAAATGTGACAGCAACGTTTTCAGTCGTACTAATTATATCATCATTGGCAATTGGTGCCTGATTACCCGAAGTTGGTAATATGGTAACAATATTTACAAAACCATTATTAAAATTTGCCGGTATGAGTTCTTCTCTAACAACTATTCTACCGGTAGTTGTCCTTGGATATGAAATCTCTACAACTATAGGTGTATTGGGGCCACCTGGAAGTCCAAAATGAATAACACCCGGTTCTTGAGTTCCATGACCATAACCACCATTTACCTCTCGAATTCCTGAAATTACATTACCATTACAGTCTAATATAGTTGCTGTGGCCCCAACACCAAATCTTTGCTCCGTATTGATCAATCCGAAGGCATCCCGGTCTTCAATAATATCTATATATAAATGATTCGCGAGAGGTGCTACGCCTAAATTGTTGATCCAGAGTTCATTATTAGCTCCATTTTTATTTACATAAAGATCAAGATCTCCATCAGTATCAATATCTATAAAAGTACATCCTTCGTTCCTATTATTGAATGTGAGTCCTGAATCGATAAAGGTCATTGCACCACCACCATTATTAATCTGATTTAAGTATAACTTACTATTTTGTCCAGAACCTGTCCCTCCATTACCTAAATAAATATCTATATCTCCATCATTGTCAACATCTCCGCAGGCCAGACCCTCCATTTGTCCTGAAAAAGAAGTAGGAATACCTGTAGCAGCACCTAAAGCTGTCCATGTGCCATCCCCGTTATTTCTGTGAATTTGATTTGTCGTTGACTCCGTCCAATAGAGATCGAAATCCCCGTCATTATCGAAATCGTAAAAACCAACAGCACCTTTATTACTATTATTGGCATCATCGATTTCAATTTCATTGCCGAAAGTTCCTCCTAAGTTTGTAAACAAGTCGACCTGGTTTCTTTTACGGGCTACTACATCTACCCAGCCATCATTATTAAAGTCGGTCGCTGAACCATAATCACCGTCGGTTGCGTCCTGTACCAATCCTAATGGCCATGTAGTAGGGTCACCAACATTATAGGGTGGGTTTGGGCTATCTATTTTTCTGGTAACATGTGTGAAATTACCGGCTCCATCATTTTGAAGAATATCAATTCCGAAATTGTGATTATCAACAAAGAGATCCAGATCTCCATCGCCATCATAATCCAAAGCTCCGGCGGCTTCGGTATTCATGCCATCTGTTAGTGTTGTAATATGTTGATTAGGCGTAGTACCGCCTAATCCATTACCGAAAATATTAGTTGCGGGGTGTTGCAGGTAAATTTTAATATTATTATGATCATTTCTAAATATATCCGGATAACCATCATTATTAAAATCTACAAAAAGGGCTGTACGTTCTAAACTACCAGTATTAAAATCGGGAGCAAGTGCCGCTGTTACATCGGTAAATGTTCCTCCGTCGTTTCTCAATAGATAGCCGTTGCCATTTGTATTGATCACCAGATCATAATCCCCATCCAGGTCATAATCAGCCCAGGCATGTCCGCCATCTTTACCAGTACCGATATTAACACCATAAGCCGCAGCACTTTCTGTAAAAGTAGTTTGTGCGACTATTGAAGTTGATACAATAGCAGAAAGGATAGAAAATAAAATTCTATTTTGTAATTTGGCCAATGTTGATTTTATTTTTTATTCGTGTAATTTTTATTTCATACATCTTTATAAATTTTAGACCCATATATTCATATAAAGTCACCTGTCCATTAATATATAACAATCTTATACTAAAAAACCCTACTTCATTGTATTACAACTGGAATACGCAAGTTAGGGTTTACTATTTTTGATCAACATTCTTACATAATGAAGGGTGGTTTCGCTTCTATAATTATTATTCAAACCTAAATTCTCTTTTCGAGGTCAATGTTCTCCTAAACAACAACCGTTCTTTTCTCCCCTCATTACATGAGCAAATATAAATTTTGCTCATCAAAATGTTAACATTGTGTTAATAACCTCGAAAAAATGTTAATAACTTGTTTTTATACTGTTGATAAATCAAACGCAAATAACTGATTGTTATTGCCTTAAACAACAATCATCAAAGTTTAGCAAAACCCTAATATCTTTACTCATTTCTTAAAAATCTATTAAATATGATATAGTTCCTGAAATACCAAAATGTTATTCAGTTTTAAAATTTTATTTGACTTATTGGTTACCTTAATAAATTCCATACAAAATAGTGGTTATCAAAATTTGCAATTAATTTCCATTATTCGGTGTTGAATCCGGGTCTGTCAAATTGCTACTTATTATTTCTGCTCTATTTATAATTTCACCACAGTCAGGGTCAATTGTTACGGTTATTGTTAAAGTTTCTATATCGCCAACCAGCAGTATTTCGGAAGTTAAATCCCAAATCCCAGTGGCAGAATTATAGGAGCCAGTGGTAACTGTATTCGATACATAGCTTAAACCGGGTTGTAGAATATCTCTTACAGACACCCCAGAAGTACTGGAAGGTCCATTATTAGTAACGACAATGGTAAATATAATAGTATCGCCTATATTGGGCCTTGAATTATCAACTGTTTTTGTTAAATCTAAATCGGCAGTACATGCTTGTATTGTTAAAGTTACTGGAGTTCTCGTCACACTAGTACAGCCTGTAATATTGTCAACGCTCTCTGCAAAATACGTCACTGTACCCACCGCATTTAAAATAGGATTGGCCACTACATTACCACCAGTAATTGCATCATACCATACCACTGTTGAACCAGGTGCTGTTGCTATAGCTGTTAGGGTTTGAGTAGGGTTCACTTCACATTCCGTTTGGTCACCAACACTTGTAGGTGCTGCCGGTGGAGTTATATCCTGAGCAATCGTTACCGTATCACTAGCAGTACAACCCGTAGTGGTATTGGTAACTGTTAAGGTATAAACGCCTGGTCCACTTACTACCGGACTCAAGGTTGTTGATCCACTATCAATAGCTCCTGTACCAACAGTCGTCCATAAATAAGTCACCCCTGCTACCGTAGAACCTGTTCCGTCTAAACTCAACGTTGTGGTCGTACAGGTCAAAGTGCCCGGTGCTATTCCGGCTTCTGCGGTTGGCTGTGCATTAACAGTCACAACATGTATTGGAGAGTTAGCACTACAACCTGTTGTTGCATCTGTAACGGTATAGGTAATATTTGTAGTCCCCGCACTTACTCCGGTTACAACGCCTGTGGTTGCATTGATCGTTGCCACAGCCGTATTTGAAGAATTCCATTCAATAGTTCCTACGGCTACCGTACTTAAATTAGTAATTGTACTACTGATACACACCTCGGTATCTCCCGTAATTGCCGGTGCATTTGGTAAGGCTGGATCTGAAAGAGTAACACCTAAGGGTGACCCTGAACAACCCTGTAAGACTGCCACTATATTGGTATAAATGCCGGCATCTAATCCCGTAATAGTGATCTGTCCACTACCATTGGATGTAAAATTAGCAGCCGGAACAGGTGTACCATCATCGGTATAGCTCACACTGTAAATAGTACCAAAAGTCAATCCGCTTAAGGTAATAGAACCATCTGTACCTGAACAAGATGTCGGGTCAGAGCCGCCTACAGTATAACTAACATCAGGAACTGTAAGAGTAACTGTGTTCGAAGAAACATCTCCACAGAAATAAGCACTATTTCCAACAATAACTTGATATTGGTAAGTATCCATGCTTTCAGAAGTGCCTGTAATATTTAATGTTGAAGCATTAGCACCTGAATAAACGCCTCCGTCACTTAAATCATTAAAATTTAATCCTCCATCTGTACTAAGCTGCCACTGATAAATTAAATTCGAGCCTGAACCGGTCACACTAAAACTGCCGTTAGCTCCGGCACAGATAATCTGGCCAGTAGGCTGGGAACTTATGGAAACACCTGACCCTACTTCTTGAAAATCAAAAGTTCCATTCGAATCACCATCTGCCGGAACCGTATAACCATCTGTACCGCTCATAACAATTCCATTAACATTAACGGTTAGCGGCAAGGGTCCTAATAGACCATCACCATTGTCATCAGTATAACCCGCTTCATCAACATCATTACAAGAATCATTATCAGAATCCAATTGATAGGGATCATAAGTTGAATTAGAATCTGAATCGGCTATTGTATATGCCAATAAACCACTTTCCGCTACAGTTTCAACGGTATCAAATACGCCATTAGCTCCAACAGTACCCGAGTTGGCACCATCTATCCTGCCATTATCATCGGTATCAGCAACCCCTGAAACACTAGTGGCATTGGCCTCTATAATATCAAAAATTCCATCATTATCAGAATCTAAATCTAAGTTATTAATAATGCCATCTCCATCGGTGTCTAAAATTGTAACCACCCCATTAGCGTTTAATGTAGAACCATTTGCAGCGGCATAATCAGGGTCCTGATAATTTATAGTTCCATCACTATCTGAATCCGCATTTGGGTCATCCGTCAAGCATGAAAATGGATTTCCGGCAGGAGCCGCTATTGTGAAATTTGTACTCTCTGAAAACCCAAAGGCTCCTCCAGATGCAACTGTAGTAGCCCCATTTAAAGTTACAGTATAAGCCCCATTACCAAAACCACAACAAATACCATCCCCATAAAAATCAAAAATGGTAAATGTGAATGTTCCTGTTTCCGTTGTATTTACTGTAGTATTGAAAGTAGTTCCAGCACTTCCATAAGGCCCTCCGTTAGCAATTTGACCTGAAGGAGCGTTTAATACCCAAGTGGTTTCTCCCGGAAAGTTATCTGTTAAAATTGATACTAGAATCGTAGAATTTGTTACAGGCGCGGGAACCGGATCTGTGGCACACAACTCTTGCGTATCTGTAACACCATCATTGTCATCATCCAGATCAATAGTATCTAAAATACCATCGGCATCCTGGTCTCCGACTATAACGGGTGAAATACTAACACTATCCTGATCATCTTCGGTTGACACATTGTTATTTGGCGTAGAATCAGGATCATTATTATTACTTGCAGTTACCTCTGCGGTATTAAAATATATTCCACCGGCATTAACAGTGGCTATTATTTGTAATGTGGTGGAAGTTCCATTATTTATTGTTCCTATATTCCAGAGGCCAGTACCTGAATTATATGAGCCTCCTCCATTATCACTTACATAAGTAAAACCTGAAGGCAATAGATCAGTTACCAGAATTCCCGTAGCATTACTTGGGCCTCCATTTGCTACTGAAATCGAAAAAGTTACATTTGTACTGACGGCGGGTGCACTATTATCAACAGATTTAGTCAGCACTAAGTCGGCATTATCATTAGTATCATCTCTAAAATCAACATCACCTCCAGAACTGGCATCGGCATCTTCGTCTGGTAAAATTATACTTCCCGATAAAGGATCATCTATAGTTCCTCCCGGATCAGAATAGTCGCCAGAAGTGTCCGTAGCATTGTCAAGTCCGTCGTTATCTGTATCTGTATTAGTTAATGTTATGGATGCTTCGGTGGTATCATCTGCTCCTTCATTATCACTATCAGTATCTAAATAGTCAGGATTATCAGTAGAATCAGAATTCGTAGGTGCTATTCCTGTTAAATAAGCTGTATCTACACCAAATATGCTATAAACACCATTTGGAGCACCATAGCCAATTGTTGTCTGCCCCTCAACATTATCAGGTATACCATCACCATCACTATCTAAATCTAAAAAATTTCGGATAGTATCAGTATCATCGATACTTTCTGCGATAGTATAATTTAAGAGTCCGCTTTCTGCGACCGTTTCAACAGCATTAAATACTCCATTTGCTCCTACAGATGCAGGTACTGTTGCTCCATCTATTCTACCATCATTATTGGTATCTGCTACCCCCACTACACTAATCGCATCAGACTCAATAATATCAAAAATTCCGTCGTTATCTGAATCTAAATCAAAACTATTGATTACTCCATCTCCATCGGTATCCATGTTAGCGCATACTCCATTGGCATTGAGTGTGCAAAAATTAGGATCTTCATAATTTAAGATGCCGTCGCCATCTGCATCTTCATTAGGATCTCCGGCAAAACATGAAAAAGGATTTATATTTGTGCCAACACTAAAATTAGTGGTTTCTGAAGCTCCGAAACTTCCACCGCTTGCAACAGAAGCCCCATTTAACAGAACATTATAAGAACCATTACCAAAAGTACAGCAAATACCATTTCCACCACTATCTGATATCGTAAATGAAAATGCACCTGTAAGTAATGTAGATACCGGCGTATTTATGGTAGTAGCCGGCTGGCCCGGATAGGGCCCTCCAGTAGCTATTATTCCAGACGGGCCTGTTAAAGTCCAAGTCGTTTCCGCAGGAAAATTATCCGTTAAAATTGAAATTACAAAGTTAGACGCGATTACTGAAGTGGTTGGATCCGTACCGCATAGTTCCTGGGTATCCGTAATTCCGTCATTATCATCATCCAAATCTTCGTTATTTAAGATACCATCCCCGTCAAAGTCTATTGAATCAAATATATCTCTATAATCTACATCTCCCCCGGTAGTGGCATCACCATCTACATCTGGTAGTATTATTGCACCACTCAAAGGATTATCAATGGTACCTCCCGGATCGGAGTAATCGGCAGAAGTATCTATATTATCATCGAGTCCGTCTCCATCAGTATCAACACCGGCCAATGTAAGTCCGGCTTCAGTTGTATCATCACCACCATCATTATCACTATTGGTATCTAAGTAGTCAGGATTATCAAGTCCATCAGTATTTTCAGGTGTAACCCCTTCTCCCGCTCCGGGAACGCTTTCGTATACATCATCCAAGCCATTACCATCAGAATCTACGTTGCCGGGAACAATATATCCTGTTGTTGTTTGTCCTTCAATATTATCCGGTATACCATCATTATCGGCATCTAAATCCAGGTTATTTATGATACCATCACCATCGGTATCACCAACACCTTCATCAGTATCTAAAATTCCATCATCATCATCGTCTATATCGGTTTCATTGAAAATTCCGTCGTCGTCCGAATCGACCAAACATGTTGGAAAAAACACCACCTGTTGTGTAAAGTTGAAACCTTGTTCATCTGCATTATTACAAGTTGCATATGAACTGATATCCAGAAAATTAAAAACAGCGCTTGCAGCCGTTGTAACAGTATTAGGGTTGGTCAAATAATACAAATTACCGCTACCATTATCTGTTAGATACAATTGATCGTCGGGCCCTAGCTGCATCCCTGCCCATGATCCTAACGTCTCAGGCTCAACTCTAACTGAAGTGTTAGACCCAATTATATGGATATATAGATCTGCTTGCCAAGCGACAGCTGTTGTAAAATTCTCATGTCCATAATACAATCTACTCCCATCAGGGGAGAACTCTAAGCTATAACCAGAATCAGTCAATGTTGTAGTAGTTCTTGGTACCTGAGTCCACGCGCCGACTGCACCTGTAATTGGATTAAACGAAGCATAAAAAACCCCTCCACTGGTACTCCCAAAACCCACACCATCTTCAAGGGCAATAGCAATTCGATCATTTTGTGGAGAAAATCTAATTGAGGCCCGATTTCCTCTAAAAGGAAGATTGATCGGTAAGCTTACACTTACGTCCGGGGCGTTGGCTCTTCCAGGCGTTAGAAGATTAGCCGAATCTACACGCCATAAGTTTATGCTTCCAGCACAATTTGTAGTACATCCGGTATTATTATTTGCCATAGTGGCCACCCAGGCGCCACAAAGCGCCCCATTATTGGTGCCATAAAGTGCTTCAGTAGTCGCACTATTTAGTAAATTATTGCTACTAATAACTGTTTGAGACGGAATATCAATAATTGAATAGTATGCTGTCCCTGAGTTAGTTTCTGCGCTTCCATCACCATGCAGCAGGTAAATCTGATTAAGATTCGTACCCGGAACAGGCATTGCAACCGCCATTTGGGTTCTTGTGGCATTTGTATTTATGCCGGAGCCCGATGTATATAGAGTACCTGTATTATCTCTAACGGTCCCTAAATCGGTGTAAAAGAGTAAATTACCAGATAGAGGGTCACTCCATGCGGATGTTGCCTCAAAAGCTCCATCTGATGTCAAGTTACAGGTAATTGTAGGTGGACTCGTTCTAAAATCAATTAAATACCCCGAATAAGGAGTTCCAGTTGAACCATTAGCACCTGAATTCCACCAATGGGCATCAAAAGTTTGTGCCACTGAAGAAGTTGAAATAGCAGCAATGAAAATACAAGATACTATCCTTATTCTATGATGCAATTTGGTAAAGATTGATTTCAATATTTTATAATTGTAATTTTCATTTCATACATCTTATATCAATATTAGACCCCTGAATCAACGTTAAGTCACCTATTTGTTATATAAGTTTATAGCGAAAAATCCTACTTCATACGCTATAAACGTTATAGAAGTTTGGGTTCTTAGACTTGTTTTAAAATCGCTTGTAATCGATTTTGCACTCTACACAAAAATGTTGAATATTTAAATGTTACTATGTTACCTTTAATTCTCTCCTAATTATATGACAAATATATATTTTGGTTGTCAAAATGTTAACTTTGTGTTAACAACCTTGATTTATTGTTAATAACTTGTTCTTTTTTTGTTAAAAATAATAACATAAATGGCTGATAATTAAAATTTTACCATCCCAATTAAGCCAATTCATAAGACTTTCATTTACAAGTAACTCCTTTTTGCAATAAATATTTTCAATTTGTTCTATTTTTCCTCTATATTTGCACTTATTTAGAATGAATCTATATTATTATGATACAAGTTTCTGAAATAGCAAAAAATAAGGTCATCGAGCTTATGAAAGATGATGGTTTTGACGCCTCTAAAGATTTTGTTAGAGTCGGTGTTAAAAGTGGTGGTTGTTCCGGCTTATCTTATGAATTAAAATTTGACAACCAACAGCAAGAAAATGATAAAATTTTTGAAAATAACAACATTAAAATAATTGTTGATAAAAAAAGCTTTTTGTATCTGGTAGGTACTACATTAGATTATTCCGGTGGATTAAATGGTACAGGATTTATTTTTAAAAACCCTAATGCCAATAGAACATGTGGTTGTGGCGAAAGTTTTTCACTTTAAAAAATAAGAATGGGTAAATACACTGAAGACGATTTAAAAAAAGAACTGGAAACCAAAGAATATGAATATGGCTTTTATACTGATATAGAAGCTGATAAGTTCCCTATTGGTTTAAATGAAGATGTCGTCAGAGCAATCTCTGAAAAGAAAAATGAGCCGGAATGGATGACCGATTGGCGTTTAGACGCTTTTAAAATTTGGAAAACGATGACCGAGCCTGAATGGGCCAATGTTAAGTACCCAAAGCCTGATTTTCAAAATATTAGCTATTACTCGGCTCCAAAGCAAAAACCGGTATTAGAAAGTTTAGACCAGGTAGATCCTGAATTATTAAAAACATTTGAGAAATTAGGAATTTCCATAGATGAACAGAAACGTTTATCTAACGTGGCTGTAGATATTGTAATGGACTCGGTCTCAGTCGCAACTACCTTTAAAAAGACATTGAATGAGAAAGGCATTATTTTTTGTCCGATCTCCGAAGCTATTCAAGAGCATCCTGAATTAGTAAAAAAATATATTGGCTCAATCGTACCGAAAACCGATAATTTTTACGCCGCTTTAAATAGTGCCGTTTTTAGTGACGGTTCATTCTGCTATATCCCAAAAGGTGTAAAATGCCCTATGGAACTATCCACTTATTTTAGAATTAACGAAGGTGGTACCGGACAATTTGAACGCACATTAGTTATTGCCGATAAAGGTAGTTACGTAAGTTATTTAGAAGGTTGTACTGCTCCTGCCCGTGATGAAAATCAATTGCATGCTGCAGTTGTTGAATTGATTGCTTTAGATGATGCTGAAATAAAATATTCTACAGTTCAAAATTGGTTTCCGGGAGATGCATCCGGTAAAGGTGGTGTATTCAACTTTGTTACCAAAAGAGGCCTCTGTGAAACCAATGCAAAAATATCATGGACTCAAGTAGAAACGGGTTCAGCCGTTACATGGAAATACCCGTCTTGCATTTTAAAAGGCAATAATTCTGTAGGTGAATTTTATTCAATTGCAGTGACCAATAATTTTCAACAAGCCGATACAGGCACAAAAATGATCCACTTGGGTAAAAATACCAAAAGTACTATTATTTCTAAGGGAATTTCAGCCGGGAAATCACAAAATTCATATCGTGGATTGGTACAAATACATACCAGGGCTAAAAATGCCAGAAATTTTTCACAATGTGATTCCCTATTGATGGGGGATCAGTGTGGTGCCCATACTTTTCCATATATCGAAGTAAAAAATAAATCGGCACAAATTGAACATGAAGCGACAACTTCAAAAATTGGTGAAGATCAGTTATTCTATTGTAATCAACGCGGAATTGACACTGACAAGGCAATTGCTTTAATCGTAAATGGTTTTAGTAAAGAAGTACTCAACAAACTTCCAATGGAATTTGCTGTTGAGGCACAAAAACTATTGGAAATCAGTTTAGAAGGTTCTGTTGGTTAAGTCCCTCTACCTTCGACTTCTCCTCCAAGGGGAAAAAATTAAATTTTTTTAATTATGAAGAAAATTATTTTATTACTTATCGGATTATCAATTATTTCTTGTAAAGATTTTAAAAAAGGGTTTCAAGAAGGATATGATGATGCTCGGGGAAATAACGTAAAGCCAAAAATAACATTGCACGTATTGGATGGTGGTACAATTGTGGCAAATAAATTGGATCTTTTTTCCGAAGATACTACCTACCAGGGACAATCAAAAGAATTAGCAGATGCTTACTATGTGATACAGCACCCAAAAGGGAATTTAGTTTGGGACGCCGGCTTACCTGAAAATCTTGTTGGAATGCCCGAACCGTATACAGACCCAAGTGGAGCCTTTACAGTTTCGAGAAAAGATTCATTGGCAAATCAGCTAAAAGCAATCGGACTAACTGTAGATGATTTTAAATATATCGCCTTATCGCATTCTCATTTTGATCATGTAGGTCATGCCAACGCATTTAAAAATTCGACCTGGTTAGTACAGGAAAATGAATATGATTTTTTTACCAATGATTCCGCCCAGATAAAACGACCCGATATCTATAATGCCATTAAGGAGTTGAAAAATATACAAAAATTAAACGGTGATCACGATGTCTTTGGTGACAGTACCGTAGTTATAAAATCGATGCCAGGACATACCATTGGGCACCAGGTTTTGTATTTAAATATCGGATTGGAAAGACCACTTCTATTAACAGGTGATCTTTATCATTTTGATAAAAATCGTGAATTTAAAAGAGCACCGATGTTCAATTATGACATACCGATGACCAAAAAAAGTATGGAGGCTTTTGAAGCCTTTGCCAAGGAGAAAAATGCCGATGTTTTCATACAACATTCTCAAACGGATTTTGACCGGTTGAGAACATTATTAAAAAAATAAATATTTAAAATGCTTAAAATAAATAATTTACATGCTAGGGTTGAAGATAAAGACATCCTTAACGGGATCGATTTAAACGTAAAAGCCGGTGAAGTACACGCAATAATGGGGCCCAATGGTTCTGGTAAAAGTACCTTATCATCGGTAATAGCCGGAAAAGAAGAATACGAAGTCACTGAAGGAGAAATCTTTTTAAATAATGAAGTCCTGGATGATCTGGCTCCCGAAGAAAGAGCACATAAAGGTATTTTTATGTCATTTCAATATCCGATAGAAATACCGGGTGTGACAGTAACCAATTTTATAAAAACAGCCATTAACGAAACGAGAAAAGCCAACGGGAAAGAGGAACTTCCTGCTAAAGATATGCTGAAAAAAATTCGTCAAACAGCTGAGCTATTAGAGATTGATCGAAAATTCTTATCCCGTTCTTTGAATGAAGGATTTTCAGGTGGTGAAAAGAAACGAAATGAAATTTTTCAAATGGCAATGTTAGAACCCAAATTGGCTATTCTTGACGAAACTGATTCTGGTTTAGATATTGATGCTTTAAAAGTGGTTGCTAATGGTGTTAACAAATTTAAGAATAAAGATAATGCGGTTATTATCATCACACATTATCAGCGTTTGCTAGATTATATTGTCCCTGATTTTGTACATGTTTTGCACGATGGTAAGATTGTTAAATCAGGTGGAAAAGAGTTGGCTCATGAGCTGGAAGCAAAAGGCTATGACTGGTTGAAATAACCTAATGATTTGATAAAGGAAAAGAGAATAAAGAAAAATGATAAAATGAAATTGGAAGAAAAATTAATTACCTCGTTTTTAGCATTTGAGAATAGTGTTAGTACAGATACTGAAACCAGTATCCATGATATCAGGTCCAAAGCATTTCAACATTTTGAAGAACAAGGATTTCCGACAAAAAGAGATGAAGATTGGAAATATACTTCATTAAACTCTGTATTAAAACACGATTATAGCCTTTTCCCAAAAAATGGAAGTGCTATCGAATTTAAAGATGTAAAGCGATATTTTTTACATGAAATCGAGTCCTATAAAATTGTTTTTATAGATGGTGTCTATAGCTCTTTTCTATCTGAAACAACACATGATGGTTATGATATTTGTTTACTTTCAGCTGCTTTAAAAAAGCCAAAATACAAAATGGTCATCGATCATTATTTTAATACTATTGCCAATAAAAAAGAGAGTATAGCATCTTTGAATACTGCATTTTCCAAAGAAGGCGCTTATATACACATTCCCAAGAATACAGTATTGCCAAAGCCTATTCAAATAATATATTTTTCTACCGGATCTGAGGCCCAGCTTATGTTGCAACCTCGTAATTTAGTTATAGTCGGAGAAAATTCTCATGTACGAATTGTTGAACGCCATCAAAGTCTGACCGATAATGTCGTTTTAACAAATTCGGTTACTGAAATTTTTGCTGCTAAACGTGCTATTGTTGACTATTATAAAATTCAGAATGATCAAAAAACGGCTTCGTTGATAGACAATACTTATGTACAACAACGACAACAAAGTATAGCTTCGGTAAATACATTTTCTTTCGGTGGAAATCTAACACGTAATAACTTAGAATTTTATCATGAAGGAGAACATATCACTTCTAACCTTAATGGAATTACTATTATTGGCGATAAACAATTGGTTGATAATCATACTTTGGTGAATCATAAATTCCCAAATTGTGAAAGTCACGAGTTATATAAAGGTATTTACGCCGATAAATCCACGGGAGTATTCAACGGCAAAGTTATCGTGGAGCAAAAAGCACAAAAAACGAATGCTTTTCAACAGAATAACAATATATTAATTGACGACGGAGCGACCATAAATGCTAAACCTCAGTTGGAAATTTTTGCAGATGACGTAAAATGTTCACATGGTTGTACTATTGGACAATTAGATGAAGATGCTTTATTTTATCTACGTTCACGAGGAATTCCCAAAAAAGAAGCCAGTGCCTTATTATTGTATGCATTTGCAAATGACGCCTTGCAAAAAATTAAAATTCCCGAATTAAAAACAAGAATTACAAGGTTAATTGCTAAAAAATTGGGGGTTAATTTGGGCTTTGATCTATAATTTCTAGTGTACCGAATTTATAATTTCTTTTAAAAATTCGTTAAAGTCAAAAAAATCATCTCCTGCTAAACCCATTCTTACAACCACGAGTTCCTTTGAAGGAATTATAAAAACACGTTGTCCCTGGAAACCATTAGCTGAGAAAATATCCTTGGGTGCGTCAGGGTATACACCTCCGGCATTTAACCAAAAATGGCCGCCATATTGTCCATTAGAAGTAGCGGTAGGTGCAGTAACATAATCAACCCATGATGCATTAAAGATTTGTTCTCCATTCCAATTACCTCGGTGTAAATATAGTAATCCGAATTTAGCCCAATCCCTCGGTGTTGCCCAACCATAAGACGAACCCACATAATTGCCCGATAAGTCGGTTTCTATTAACATAGAATGCATCCCTATTTTGTCAATTAGATCAGAATACCAAAAATCTAAATATTCCTGGTGAGTATCAAAATACTTTCGCAACATACCAGACAATAAATTGGAAGTTCCTGATGAATAATTCCAACTTTCATTTGTTTTCCCTATCAATGTTTTTTCTTCCTGAATTTTCGACATATCATTGGCTAAAAATAACATTTTAGTCACATCAGAAATACCATTATAGTCTTCTTCCCATTCCAGGCCGCTATTCATATGCAATAGATTATTGATGGTAATAGAATCGCGTTCATCACTTTTCCATGAATCAATTGGCGCATTATCTTGTATAGATAATTTGCCCTGACTTTGTAATATCCCATAAATAGTACCGGTGATACTTTTGGTCATTGACCAGCCTAAAATTTTCGAATTTTTATCAAACCCATTTGCATATTTTTCAGCAATAATTTGATCTTTATAAACTACTAGAACGGCTCTCGTTTTCTTAATTTCATTATTAGAAAATGCATCGTTAACTGATTTTTCTAGGCCTTCATAATCAATTTCAGAAAATAGGGTATCGTTTTGCTCCAAATCCCCGTAAGGAAATGGTAAATTAGTTTTATTCTTCGTTCTTTTTGGTACTAATAAAGGTTTGCTTTCATCAAAATCTTTTGTAACCAATATACTCCCCAGGCCTTCTCTATAAATCGTTTTTCTTTGTAAAAGGCCATAGACAGAAGCGGTCGTGGTTCTATCTCTATTATTAACCACATCGCTGGCCAAATTTATGGGCGTGAAATTGTTGTCATTTGTATCAGTAAATTCGGTAGTTCTTCCGGCCAAAAAAACAGAAGAACTCATATTTTTGGCAGAGTAACCCGATATAATATTTAATCGTGGATAATTGATATAAGCAACAGAAATAAAAACTACCAGGCCAAGCAAAAATATTATTTTCAGAAATCTTTTCATTTAATTACTAACTCTTTAATTTGTCAATCTATCGTAATTACCTTAAAATCAATAATTTCATCATCTCCCTTGCAGCAACCTGCGCTTTTAGTTTTATAAAATCACGTGGTGTTTCATCCCCTATTTCATAGGTTAAGGACTCAGCATTAAATTGTTTAAAAAACCATCCTTTAGAAATGGGTTGGCTTAACGGGAACGGCTGATCATCAGGTGTATAATTTGGTAAGGCATCGTCAATAGCACCCATCCAATAATCTTTAAAAGGATAGATCTCTGAATGCATATCATCAGAAAAGCTATAATACAAATCTTCCTGAGTAGAGTGAAAATCCAAGCCCAAAATAACTTTATTCTTTGATGCTTTTGCTGTGTTTACAATGAAATTTACAATTGTTTTTATTTCTTCTTGTCTGTAATATGCCCAATCACGATTCAAATCAATTCCACCCGCATTGTGACGCCAATGCCCCAGGTCAACACCATCAGGATTCAAGAGTGGAAAAACCAAGATCCTATAGTTGGTTCTAAAATCTTTTTGCAAACGATTCTCTTTTAGTATTTCCTCAACAAAAGATTGCATTGCTAAATAACCACTTACTTCGGGTGGATGTTGCCGGCTTAAAATTACTATCAGCTCTTTATTCTCAGGATTTCCATTATAAATATCTAAGCCTACTAAATCACGTTTCAATTTACTTTTCCCAATTGTTTTAAAACGTACATCTTTATGATTGGCTATTTGTTTTGACCAGTTACTCGCTTCAACAGAGGTCTTTAATTCCTGTGCCGACACCCATAATTTTTTATTTTCTACATTCAACCTTAGGAGCGCATTTTTAGCAGAATCAATTAACTGATAATTCATACTATCTATAGGTTTCCAATGTTCACCATCGGTGCTAAGTTTAGGCACATAGCGATGTTTAGTCGTAGGATAATTTAATTGTACATAAAGCGTTTGAGGTTGACTTGACCATATTCTAAAGGCATAATGAGGACTCTTATTGATAGGCTCATTTTCGGGTAATATCGTCACTTGAAAAGTTGAATCGTTTACCTGTGTAAAATCATTTAAACGGGCACCGTCGAATTGGTTATCCGCAAAAACGGCATCGTTAATACTATACGTCTTTTTATCCTGATAACTTATCTCACGTGAATTTGTATCAACCGGATCAGGATACTCAAATGTTTTTAGTTTAATGCTACTACATCCTGCGATCAAAAAAGAAAATAGCGTAGAGAATGCCAAGAGATTAAATTGATTTCGATTTTTCCCCTTAAATTTTAATACTGCTAAAGCCATACTATCATTTTAATTAAGTGGTAAAAGTAGCATTTATTTTGCCAGTTCTAAAAAAGTTTTTACATTTGTTAACCATTTGGTTAAACTATATGGTTAAAATTATGACTAAAAAAAAAGATACAACTACCGAATCTGCAATTTTAAAAGCTGCAAAAGGTATTTTTCAACGTAAAGGAATGATTGGAGCTAGAATGCAGGAAATTGCAGATGAGG
>JGI24023J19991_10001655_pt1 | contig 16889 bp, 18 predicted proteins | sample Cruoilmetagenom1_FD_19991 | JGI IMG/M metagenome (IMG submission 19991) | reverse complement strand
AACAAGCCAAAAAATTAAAATTAGATGAAAATGATGGACTCATCCGTGGGCCAGACAATGTAAAACGTAGTACAAAAGTATACAGACCCAACAAGGTAAGTAACAATAAGGAAACAGATGACAGTTGACCTCGCCGCTCAAATAAAAAATCACCCCAAATACCAAGAACTCACAACAAAGCGTAGCCGATATGCTTGGACGCTTTCTATCCTCATGCTTTTGGTCTATTATGCGTTCATCATGACCATTGCTTTTTACCCTGAGTTTCTTGCTACACCTATCTATGAGGGGTCAGTTATTAGTATAGGTATCCCCATAGGCATAGCTATCATACTATTTTCGTTTTTACTTGCAGGACTCTATGTACATAAGGCAAATGGTACCTATGATGTACTGCTGGAAGAGATAAAAAAAGATTTGCAAGTAGAGGGGCATTAAGATGCAAAAGTTTTTAACACTTATAACACTCATCACACTCCCGCTCCTTGCTTCAGGTACCATAGATGGGGAAGTAGAACGTCAAGCTCTGAACATCCCCGCAGTCATCATGTTTCTCATCTTTGTGGGTGGTACACTGATGATCACCTACTGGGCAGCGCAACGTACAAAGACTGCCAGTGACTTCTACACGGCTGGTGGAGGCATTACAGGGTTTCAAAATGGTATGGCGATAGCTGGTGACTATATGTCTGCAGCTTCCTTTTTAGGTATTTCTGGGCTTGTGTACCTTGCAGGATATGATGGTCTCATCTACTCCATAGGGTTTTTAGTAGGTTGGCCTATCATCTTGTTTCTTATCTCGGAGCGTTTACGTAACTTAGGTAAGTATACGTTTGCAGATGTGGCATCGTTCCGGCTCAAGCAAGAACCCATCCGAATCTTGGCTGCTTTTGGAGCCATTACTACGGTGATACTCTATCTCATCGCTCAGATGGTTGGCTCAGGAAAACTGATAGAACTTCTTTTTGGCCTTCCTTATGAGTATGCCGTCATCTTAGTAGGGGTACTAATGATACTCTATGTGACCTTTGGTGGGATGCTGGCTACTACTTGGGTACAGATCATCAAAGCATTTTTGCTTCTTTCTGGGGCAACATTTATGGCTATATCCGTACTGTATAACTTTGACTTCTCTTTTGAAAAGTTGTTTCAGTCTGCGGTAGAGGTACATGATAAAGGCTTAGATATCATGAGTCCTGGTGGTCTTGTCTCTGATCCTGTATCTGCCATCTCTTTGGGGATCGCACTTATGTTTGGTACAGCAGGNCTTCCACATATACTCATGCGTTTCTTTACAGTGTCAGATGCCAAAGAGGCTAGAAAGTCTGTCTTTTTTGCAACAGGTTTCATAGGGTATTTTTACATCCTTACTTTCATCATAGGTTTTGGTGCCATTGTTTTGGTGCTCAAAAACCCTGAGTACCTTGATCTTGCTAAGCAAGCTATATCTGGTGGTTCACCTATCATCGGTGGTAAAAATATGGCAGCTATCCATCTCTCTCATGCGGTAGGAGGAGACTACTTCTTGGGCTTCATCTCTGCTGTGGCCTTTGCTACCATCTTGGCTGTGGTCTCGGGACTGACACTCGCAGGTGCCTCTGCCATCTCACATGACCTGTATGCCAACGTTATGGAAAAAGGTGTATGTGACCAAGCCAAAGAGATGAAGGTGTCTAAAGTAGCTACCATAGTACTCGGTATCATCGCCATTGCTCTGGGTATTGCTTTTGAGAAACAAAACATTGCGTTTGTAGTAGGACTTGCTTTTGCCATCGCAGCATCTGCAAACTTTCCTGTACTTTTTCTCTCTATGTTTTGGTCTAAACTGACTACAAGAGGTGCGGTACTTGGTGGGAGTTTAGGTTTGGCTATAGCTATACTATTGGTAATACTTGGGCCTATCGTTTGGATAGACATCTTAGGGTATGCGGATGCTATATTCCCATACAAGTACCCAGCACTCTTTTCTGTGACTGTGGCCTTTATAAGTATTTGGTTTATTTCCATCACGGATAACTCAGAACGAGCACAAATGGACAAAGCAGCCTTTGAAGCACAAGATATCCGTTCTCAGACGGGCGTAGGTGCTGAAGGCGCTTCCAAACATTAACTGTAACAAATGGGAGTTGGTCACTCCTATTTTTAAACTTCTCTCCTTCATCTAGTGTTCTTCTTTTATTTATGTTAAAATAATTCCAATAATACTAGAAGCTAGAAGGAATTTTAATGACAAAACAAACTTTTAACCCAAATCCAGATTTTGCAAAAGATGCAGCCATCAACTCTATGGATGCTTACTGGGAACTACAAAATAAAGCCATAACTGACTATGAAGGTTTTTGGAAAACCTTTGCTGACGAGAAGATAGACTGGTTGGCACCGTATGACAAAGTACTAGATGAGTCTAATGCGCCTTTTTATGAGTGGTTTACCAATGGAAAACTCAATGTTTCTAACCAATGTATAGACAGACATCTAGCAACTAAGGCTGACCAGAATGCCATCATATTTGAGGGTGACAGAGGGGATGTTGAGCACATTACGTATGCACAGCTCTCAACCCGCGTTAATAAAATGGCAAACATGCTTAAAAATGATCTTGGTGTTAAAAAAGGTGATAGAGTTGTACTTTATATGCCGATGATCCCTGAAGCGGCATACGCGATGCTTGCGTGTACACGTTTAGGTGCCATTCACTCCATCGTTTTTGGTGGTTTTTCTGCTGAAGCATTGAAAGACCGTATAGAAGATGCAGAGGCTAAAGTAGTGATCACTGCAGATGGTGCTTATAGAAAAGGTAAGCCGTATTTGCTTAAAAATGTAGTGGATGATGCCTTGTCTCAAGGTGGAAAGAGTATCGAGTCTGTACTTGTGGTAAAAAGAAACAATGAAGAGATCACATGGGTAGAAGGTAGAGATAAGAATTACAATGAAATGATAGCTGCACAATCAGAAGAGTGTCCATTTGAACCTATGGATTCTGAAGATCCACTTTTCTTACTTTATACTTCAGGAAGTACAGGCAAACCAAAAGGGGTACAGCACTCAACCGCAGGGTACATTCTATGGGCACAGATGACCATGGAGTGGGTATTTGACTTACATGATGGTGATGTGTACTGGTGTACAGCTGACATTGGTTGGATCACTGGTCATACGTATATCGTCTATGGTCCGCTTGCAGCTGGTGGTACCACTGTGATGTATGAAGGTGTACCGACATATCCGGATGCAGGACGTGCATGGAAGATGGTGCAAGATCACAAGATTGCTCAGTTTTATACAGCGCCAACAGCGATCCGTGTACTGCACAAGATGGGTGAAGATGAACCGAAGAAATATGATCTATCAAGCTTGAGAGTACTTGGAACCGTGGGTGAGCCTATAGATCCTCCTGCATGGAAATGGTACTATGAGGTCGTGGGTAATTCCAAATGTGCTGTTGTTGATACATGGTGGCAGACAGAAACAGGTGGACATATGATCTCTCCACTTCCTGGAGCAACACCTATCAAGCCTGGGTGTGCAACGTTCGCACTTCCAGGTATTATCACTGAGATCATTGATCCTGATGGTACAGCAAAAGAAGTAGGAGAGACTGGACTGCTTTGTATTACTAAGCCTTGGCCAAGTATGATAAGAAACATTTGGGGAGATCCTGAACGTTATAAAAAAGCGTACTTTGGTGATGCAGTTAAAGACGGAAAGCCTGTATACTTTTCAGGTGACGGAGCTGTACTTGATGAAGAGGGTTACATTACCATCACCGGTCGTGTAGATGATGTCATCAATGTGTCGGGTCACCGTATGGGAACTGCTGAGATCGAAGCAGCTGTTAAAAAAGATGACACTGTAGCAGAAGTCGCTGTAGTAGGGCGTCCACATGACATTAAAGGTGAGTCTATTTTCATCTATATTGTACTAAAAGACGGACATATCAATAGTGATATCAAAAATCATATCAATACATTACTTTCAAATGAAATTGGGAATATTGCCAAAGCTGATCACATTATAGAAGTACCAGGATTGCCAAAAACACGTTCAGGCAAGATCATGAGAAGAATTTTACGTTCAATCGCAAAACATGAAGAGATCACCCAAGATATATCTACACTTGAAGATCCATCTATTGTTAAACAAATTGAGACAACGGCAAGAGAAGCATAATAGCTTCTTTTCTTCATTCTCCTCTTTTATAGAGGAAATCATTTAAATACTACAGACTTGGTTACGTCCACTATCTTTTGCATCATATAAGGCTGTATCTGCACGTTTGAGCAGTGTATGTATGTTCTTGTCTTCACTGTTTAGGTAACTTAACCCTATACTCACTGTAATATGTACAGTATCATTATTGAGTAATATTTCGTGTTTAGCGATATTTTCTCTTAATCTATCTGCAATTTGGAAGGCATCCTCTTTATCCGTCTTAGGCATAAGTATTGCAAACTCTTCTCCACCGATTCTTCCGACAAAATCTATGGTACGGGTATTCTCTATCATAAGTGTTGCAACAATTTTAATGACCTTATCACCCATATCATGACCATAGGTATCATTGATTTTTTTGAAAAAATCTATATCTACGATCAAACAAGTTAGTTTAGTCCCATTAGAACTGGCATCAATCATTTCTTCATCGCAGATGTCGAAAAATGCTCTTCTATTTAAAAGTCCAGTCATTGTATCTGTAGAGGCTAAATACTGCAGGTGCTTTTCAAGGGAATCTTTTCTTACAAGTTCTGCTTCAAGTTTTTTGTTGGCATAGTTTAATGCTTTAGTTTTTTCTGCAACAGTGTGAAAGAGACGTGTACTCTCTGTTTGTTGTTGTTTTAAAAGCTGATCTTGTGATTGTAATGATTCTTGACGTATAGTGTTAATACGATAGGCAAGTAAAAGTGAGAACATGATGATCTCAAAAATAGACCCGATCATCGCTGCATGACTCAGGGCAATACTGTACGGAAGTATCCCCAAGGCAAGAAGACTAAGTAAAATCATACCAACAATATAGATGGACAGCGCGATAAGATATATTTTTGCGATTCTAAGATTATTGTATACTGCCCAGAAAGCAACAATCAATAAAAAGGGTAGAAGCGGTGCTGCAGCTATATTAAGAAAATGAAAACCTGAATGCATAGAAATGGACATCCATATCAAACTGACCACACAAACAACTATGAAGCCATTTAGTATCCTATGCAGCACTTTAAAGTGTCTCTTTGTTTCTAAGATAGATTGGGAGAAGAATATCAATAGTGTAAAGAAAATTGGGATGGTCATTTGCAATAGATCATAGATTTGCATGTCAGTGTAGGGAAGTAAAACACCCTTATAGTTTGCCGCCCAAAGAATAAATACTGAGACATACCCGATATAATAAAGATAAATTTTTTCATGTAAATAGAAAAAGATAATAAGATTGTAAAGCAAGATAACAATGATGGCGGAAAGATAAGCAACATAAATATATTTTGTAAGTTGCATATCATTTTTAAATTGTTCTTGTGTTTTTAAATTAAATGCGCCAAAGACACCATATATTGAAGCTAAATTCACATAAAGTTCTTTCGTTTCATTGGGTAAGAATTTAAGTGAAAAGACAGGGTTTGACTCTTTGATGTCACGTTGACTTACCGGTATAGTAAGTCCACTTTTCATATGTATTATATGGTCTGTCTTAACATACTTAACATATAAGTCAAGTTTTTTATGTATGATCTCTGTAAACTCCAGCACCATATCTTTAGTTTCATCAGTATCATTATGTACTGAAAAATGAAACCAAAACTCATTTGTATTGTATCCCAAAGATATTGCATTAGAAATCTCTTGAGAAAAAGAGAGATTGAGAACGTCATTAATTTTAAGAAGTTGCTCAGGACTTAATTCCATGTATTGCATTTTAAAATCATTGTAAGCAGGTACATTGTTTTCTAGTGTTATTTTAGATGAAGCAGTGAGCGTTGTAGGGATGATAGTTAAGATTAAAAATATAAATAAATATGAATAAATATATTTTTTCATTTATGTATCTCCCCCCAAGATTGTCTCATTATTGTCTCGATAATATTTAATTATATCGAAAAAATATTAGAGATGATTTTTAATCTTGAGTAAATCATCAAAGACTTCTTTTTTTGCAGAAGGGTTCCTTAGCAAATAACTTGGATGATAAGTGGGGATGACAGTGTAGCCATCTTGTGTATGTGGTATCCCTCTTACCTTGTCTATATCACTAGTATCTCCTGTTAGGTAGTGATATGCCATTTCTCCAAACGCAACAATGATCTTAGGTTTTACAAGGTCTATCTCTTTCAGTAGATAAGGGTGACAAGTATGTGCGAATGCAGGTGAGGGTGATTGTGAATCTAAGGCTCTACATTTGAGTATGTTGGTAATGTAGACATCATCTCTTGTAAGATCAAGTACATTTTCTATCATCTTTGTAAGAAGTTCACCTGTACGCCCTGTAAAAACTTTACCCATACTGTCATCGCTAGAACTTGGGACATCACCTACAAACATAAGCTCAGCATTGATGTTCCCTTCACCAAAAACTACTTTTTGTCTACTTTTAGAAAGTTCACATAAGTGACACTCTGTGGCTTGTTTTTTTAAGGACTCTAGGGTATTTGGTAGTGTTAGACTTTGTTCATCCTCTTTGAAAGGGGTAAGAGAGGTATACTTGAATCCTAGTTGTTTGAGTTGGTAAAGTTGTTTGAGTAAGAGGACATTTTTGAGGTTTTTCATGGGAGTATTATACTCCCACAAGTCTTAAGAGTTTCTCTTAAAGGCAATTTCCTGTTTCTATGTAATGTAGTGCCGTTCTTAACATCGTTTCATTTTCATCACCCATAATATGTGTGAGGTCATCTTCTGCTGTACAAGTAACATCTATACCGTCAAACTCAGTGGTCTCATCTGCATTATTTCGTACAACAAAATTGATGAGGAAATAGAAGTTCTCTCCATAAGTACGACCTTGCATACCTACGGGCTTACCATGACTGTCATCACCTATGGTAATGACATTGGCACTACCTAAGTAAGGAACTAAAGCATTGATGACAGCTTCACTGGCAGAGGCTGAACTTTGGGTGGTAAGAAATATAACACGTTTGAGACTAAGTTCATTACCATCTTGTAAATCCGCATCTTCAAAAGTATAACTGGCATTTTTATGTTGATAGTTAGCATTCCAGTCGAGATACATTTGTCTTTGTCCTGCATAAGCGTTGCTGATGTTATCAAGTAGGGCACTGGCAGTTGCAACAGAGCCACCACCATTGTAACGCATATCTATCACAAGTTCATCGATGTTTTCAGCATGAAAGGTATCAAAGATAGTCTCAAACTCAGCAACAGAACTTTCAGTAAATGAATCATAACGCAAATAACCCACCTTTTGTGTACCAAGGGTAATGACATTACCTAAAGAGACTTTAAATGTATATTCTGAAGGTGTTACAGTGATGTCCATCAGATCACTGTTTCTCAATACTGTAAATGTTGTAGCTCTATTGAGGTTTTGACTGGCTTGACGAATGAGTAACGCACTTGCTTCTTCACCATCTATTTGCATGATGTGATCCCCACGGATTAGTTTTCCATAAGCAGGTGAGTCAATACGTACAAGGAATATTTGAAGATTTGGAGTATACCCAAATCCAAATCCTGCGGTTGTTTGATTGACATAGTCTTCATACTCTTGTTCTGTCATGGAAAAACTCCACTGATCAGGAGGGTCTATACGTAATGTATTGATCATATTTTGTGGCGTTGTAAATTCTGCATAATCTACATTAGACGCCACTTGGTCATACCAAAGGTATTCAGTCAAAAATAGATTATGAACAAACTCTTTTTCTTGTAGTGAAAATTCTTCAGAATCATTGGAACCACATGCATTAAAAAAGAATGAGAGTGAGAAGAAAAGAGAGAAGAAAGTTTTGTTAGACATGTGTATTCCTTATATGCGTGCTTAGAGAGGACTATTGTACATCCTCTAAAAGCATAGGTGTTCCAAATGCTTTTAAGTTAGCATTGGCTGTTGCAAAATAGCTTTCCCAAAATGATGTAAGCATTTTAAGTGTACTTGAGTCTCTGTAACCTTTTTTACCTATGGTACCTGCACCGATAACATAGACTTTAGCACCGCCAAAGTTTGCTACATGTCCAGACTTTTTGACTTTAGTCATCTCTGCATCTGTATTTACTTTTTTCAGATTACCTTTGCTGTAAAAAGTAGTGATAGAAGAGTGTTCTATCATATCTGATACAAGTAAAACCACCTTCTCATTTGCCTTTGAAGGTTTGATGATATGTTTTGAAATGTCATTGAGTGACTTTAGAATGTCTGAGTGCGGTAGGTTTTTGTTTGCACCTTTGAGTACACGTACAAGCGCTTTGGTTGCTTTTTTCTTTGCAAACTTGTACTGTCCATTCATACAACCTTCGTACTTACGTAACACTTTTTTAGCGATGTCATGCTTGTTCTCATCTGGAAGAAGTGACTCTAGTGTACCAGCATATGCAACGTCTGTGTATTTACCATTTGAGTTTGCCGAAAAAGAAGCAATAGTCACTGCATAACCATTTTTGATAAAATTCATCATGTTTTTGTACGTGTACATCATCATGTTTTTATCTAGTGGTGTTGTTTGATCTACCAAGATAAAAAGTTCCTTTTGTGTAGATGTACCGGGGTTAGTCATCTTAAGGGCTTTATAACAGCTTGGCACATCATTTCTAGCAAAGAGTAGGGTACTCAATAGTAAAATAGTTACGAATAATTTCTTCATATTATCTGTCCTCAAACGTAAGGTATTGTTTAAAGGTTCTGTCTTTGTTGTTTCTTAAAAGCGCAGAAGTCTCTGCATCTGTTCCTGAGTTGTCGTTAATGATGTTCATTTTGTGTTGTAAGGTCTGCAACTGTTTTTGAGCAACTCTAGCGATGTGCGTTTTGGCTTTTTCGTAGTAAGACAAAAATGCTTTCTTTGTAGAAAAACCTCTTAAACACTCATACGCTTCTTTAGATTCACGTCCTGCAAAGTCCCAGTGCATACCAAAGAAGATACCCAGAATTTGTATAAATACAAACATAAGACCTAAGATGATAAACGTAGCCCAGCCACCTTTTCTGTTGGTTGCATCTTCTATAGATTCAGCACCTTGAGTAGCTGTGGGAGCTTTTTCAGAAGATGTTTCTGCACCCGTACCAAAGAGAGAAGAGAGGTCATCTTCTGCATCATCAGTGGCAGCATCTCCAAACAATGCACCGATGTCATCATCACCACCTGCGTCAGCCCCACCAAAAGGAGAAGCATCATCGTTGAAGATGTTCATCGCACTTTCATGTGATGATGCGATCTCTTGTTCAAGCACTTGTCCTCTGATGTATGTGGCACCTATGGCAACGATAGCAATGAAAAGAAGTGACAAGATCGTTTTTGTATAGCTTGTTTTTACCTTATCATTAACATCTACTCTATTAAGCATACGTATGTAATTTGGTGATTTTTCATCTTCAAAAGTGTTGTCTATGGTGATGAGAGTTTCATCTGGCTTGAGGTCTCTCCAGTTGGAACCGCCTGCATTGTCATTTTTATACCAACGGCGTATTTTCTTGACGAGTGTGTTCTTATGTAACTCTTGACCTGTCATGTGTGTAAGCCATACAAGGAGTATAGCAAGCATCGCAGCCACACCCACAGCCCCTTTTTGTTGTGTCGCTTCACTAGCCCCTGGTATAGTAAATCCAGCCAGGACATACGCAAAACCAAATGCTTCAACAATAACAAGAGCAAATATCATAATCCAAACAAAGGTTGGCGTCGGTTTACGTCCTAGTTCCCCTACAGAATGTAAGTAAGCTTTTGCTTCATCAAAAGACTCAGAGTCTTTGTCTACCTTTTCATAAAAGTTATAGTAATCTCGTGAAAGTCTCTCTTCAGAGTAAAACCATTTATGGTTTTCATCAAAACCTTCTATGTCCTTGGCTAAAGAGTTCATCTTCCCAATAAAAGGAAAGTTGTAGCTAAAGTTCAACCACCAAAACTTCACTTCTTGCCAATGTGTGATCATGTATGCCAATACAATAATAGCAAAAGTAAGTAAGATAGCTTCTATCTGATGTTGCAATATAAATGCCCAAATTTCGTTCATAAAACACTCCCTAATTTAATGTTGGATTATTATATCTAAAAATGTTTTGCTATAGTAGTAGAATGAAAAAATCATTATTGTTATTTATTATTTTTGTTGTGTTACTGGTACTTGCTAAAATAGCTTACAATAAATATTGTGAGTCTAAACCTGAGGGTTGTAAAAAAGAGAAGATAGATTATGAAAAAGATGGGTTACCTGAAGAGGGTGTAGATTGGTAGCTAGAGAAAAGATTCTCTAGCTAGTAGTATTAGTTAACTTCAACTACTTTTTCAGTACCTTCCCAGATACCATGTTTTGTGCAGTAACCATGAGCATTAAGCTTAAGTTTTTTACCTGTTGGGATGATTGTAAATGTTGTCGTGTTGTGTGCTTTTGTGTTACCAAGAGTTCCTGGAACATAAGAAGCTTTAGCAAGTTGAACATCACCGTCAAAAAGTGTTACAGATTCGATGAAGTGATCAAAATCATCTGGGTGAGTATATTCGTTACCCATTTTTACTGTTACTTCAAATGGCTCACCAGCAGTTGCTGTCTCAGCACAGTGGATAAATGGTGAATGTCTGTCGATAAGGTCTTTTTTTGCTTCTCTATCTACTTCTGAGATGTCTACGTATTTGTTAATTTTTGGCATGTTCATTCCTTGATATAATTTTTTGTAGTGGAATTATAGCACAAGTAAAATTAATTAGGATAAAAATAGTCTTATTTAGTGATAATTTCCAAAATAAAAGTCAAAAAATAAACGTACTGAATAGTTAGGTTCGTAGTCATAATCCCTGTGAAAGTTCACAGAAGGACGTAATTCATAGTAGAACCATGGGCGCCATACTTTCGCTCTAAAGCTTAAAGAACTTACATAATTATTGATACCACTATACTCTTTTATCTGTGGTCCATCAACAGATTTTTCTAGTGTAGTCTTATATTTGGTATTACCGAAGAATGATTGTGAAAACCTAAATCCAATATCTTGTTTTGAATTTAGGTAATATTGAAGTGTAAGTCCGTAGTTCATACCATCGAAGTCATCACCTGTAGCTCTATGTAGATTTAGCCTAAAGAGAGATTCTTTATCTAGCGCTTTGTCAAAGTATATATTTGTCTCTTCCCTAAAGGCATCATTACTTGAATACTTAAACGTTTGTATAGGGTCTATCTCCCATGTATTTGCATTAAATGACATACTATATCTAGCACTTACAAAAGGGTGTATACCATTTAACCCAAGCGAATAGCTCGGTTCTATTCCATATCTTTCTACTGCAAAATATCGGATTCCTATATCTGGATTGTCATTATCCGTTTGAGTATCAGCTTGTTTGTCTCTATTTAGCGTCATATTTTCAGCAAAAAATTTAAATTGTTCTTGACATTTATTAAATCCCAATTGTGCACTAAGTTTAAGGTTGAAATCACTCGATACTTTTGATTGAAAATGGCTGTCTGTTCGTAGACGTATAAAAGTATTTGCTGTTTCGTTGAAGTATTTATCGTTCTGAAAAAATGCATCTATCTCTTTAGATTCATGTTTAACTTTATTTGGTACTTTACATACTGTGGTGTTGTCCTCATACCCAAGCCAACTACTTATGGTTGTATCTGCAACTTTTGACCATACAATGACTTGTTCTGAAACATCAGCATGAAATGTATCAACATCATAATCTTCTTCAACTGTCGCATTGATATCAGCATGTCCCATGGATATACAACATGACAAAATGAATAGACATCTAAACATAGACATCAAAAAAACCTCATACTATTGTAGTTTCATAAGTGCATCATGCATGTCAAAATAAGCGATGAAAAACTCAAACATCACTCTCCAAAACACTTCCATACAGATAAAACAAAGTAAAGCCATACTTAGAAGTGTAAAACGTTGTTTCGCAGAAAGACTCTTTTTTATGTTACTACTTATCTCCTGAAAATAGATCGATGTTATCCACTTGGCAATGCTGTAACTGACTAAAGGTATAACAATAGCACCAAGATAGTAAAAGATTATAAGCAGTGTAGGGGTTATGAATGTATGAAATGTTAAAAAATCTTGCATTCTTATCCTTTAGTAAATCGTCTCTAAGTATACACTAGGTAAATTATATTTAAATAATAAACCAGAGGTTTAACCATGAATGAAGCAATACAAGAAACAATGAAAGACACAATAAAAGAGCCATTGGAAACAAAGAAGTTTTATGCAGATGTTATTTCAAAAGTAAAAGAGGGCATGGAGTATAAAGATGCAGTACAACTCTCTGCGGTCATAATGGGAGGGGAGATAGCACGTCTAGTGTCACCTGCTATAAACAAATATGAAGAAGCTGTCTATGTAAAGACAGAACTTTCACAACAACCTAATGTTGATGAGTGTGCTTTGGCCAGTATGGGTAAACTCTGGCATGGTGAGAACTTTGAAGGATCATCTGAACAGATGCATTGTACAGAAGAAGAGAGTTTTTTAGATGCTCTCTATCTCATACTCAAATACGCAAAATCAGAAAATGCCCTAGAAGAAGCCCTAGCTGCAAATGATGCAGTCTGTGGTGATAAAAAGACTCGTAGGGAGATACTAGAGATGGCTTTTAATGTTAAGTAGTTTTAAATTATTTATCGTCTCTCTCTTTGTATTGTCATCATTACAAGCTGTAGATTACCATAAAACACATCCGGAGGCTTGGAAGGCTGCTTCACTCAATGAAGCGGCAATGGCTCTGTATGGTAAAGAGAAGTTTTCTACCATCAAACAGACACTCAATATGGAACTTATCACCCCTAAAACATTGGTAGAAAACCCACAGCAAATCCCTATACGAATACGCTCTAACATTCCTGCTAGATCTGTGGCTGTATTTGTAGATAAACAAGATAAAGCCTTGGTAGCGGTATTTCACAGAGATAATTTTGAAAAGATTGATCTGAGTTTGAACATCAGGATGGAACGTAAAGGAACACTGTTTGTAGTGATAGAGTCTATGAGTGGTGTACTTTACTATAAACGTGCATTTATAGATGTCCTTTGTTTGCCTTGTATGGCAACTTAAAAACTTTTGTAGAAACTCTCTAACTTATTTGACGACTTCAAATGGAGCCAATGAAGTGTCATTGGTTTCAGGCTCTCTCTCTTTTTCATCTTCACAACAATTTAACACAGATTTTTCAGGGTTCTCTATAAAGTCATACCCACGGTAAATAGTGTAAATACCAAAGAGTATGACGATGATAGAAGCTATGTTCATCATGTTTTTACGCAGTGAAGAGTTACTCAGCATTTGGGTGAAAAAACCTAAACTAAACAGTGCAGGGATGGTACTTACACCAAAAATAAACATCACAAGCGCTCCCCAGAGTGGGCTACCAGTACTTGCAGCAGTCACAGCAAAGAAATAGACCAGTCCACACGGAAGAAGTCCGTTTAGTAAGCCTAAGATGTAAAAGCTGTAGAGTGACTTGGAACGCAGTACATGACGAAACACATCTTGGTACCATTTGGTGTTTGAAAATGAGTGTTCAAGTTTGGTAAGAAACTCCAACTTTCCTAAGAGCGATAACCCTGCAAGTATCATAAAGATACCTGCGATGATGGTCAGTGTCGCTGTGGCAGCACCATTAAACTGTGCCACACCCCCGATAGCTCCAAAGATAGCCCCTAGCATCACATAGGTAGTGATACGCCCAAAAGAGTAGGTAAGGTGTGCAAGACCTTGCATGATATTGGACCATTTTTTGTCTATCTTGGCTGTACTGTAGGCGATGACGATGCCCCCACACATACCGATGCAGTGTCCAAAAGCACCTAAAAAAGCGATGCTTGCTATCGTCCATAAATCTATACTTTCCATCTATTTGCCTAGTAACATTTTGCGTATTTTAGGATTACCCAAATGTTCTCCTCTAAAGACATAGAGTCTCATGGTCACAAAGTCTATGCTGTCTTCTGTTTTATGCTCTCTTGCACCAAAACCATAATGCATGGCTGTTTTGTCTGTTCTTCCATACCATGCTTTTCTGGCATCTATCCATCGTTTAGTATCGATGCTGTATATCCAAAGTGTTGCATTTTTTTCCCACTTTTTATGGTCTAGCCATAAGACCATACAAGCAGGATCATCAAAAAACCATGTTCTCCCATCAGGGGCGACCGCTTGAGAACTGTTTCGTTTCTCGGTGATAAGCATCTTACAGTGTGGATCATTGGTGAAATTGACTTTAAATGGCAGTGGTTTTTTAGCCGTATTGCCTTTAACGATGGTTACAGGTTGTTCATTTTTTGCGACAGAGATAAAGATGACAGCAGCAATGCCGAGTATAACAAAGATGACAAGTAGGGGTAGAATTTTCTTCACTATAAAAGTACTCCATTTTTAATATAATAAACAGCGACATACGCGGTACAGGCTAAGACAAAAAAACTAAGTAAATACAGTACGCTTTTTTGTGAAGCATCATGGCTTTGTTTTAGCCAAAGGGTTGTTATAGCGTTACTTAGACCCATGTAGGTACCTAAAAAAAGTGATCCCCATAACAGATAGCCTACGTAAAGGTATTCTACTTGAAACATACAAAATGGACACTTATGTGTAGGAAGTTGATAGACATAGGTACCAAAGAAGTAGACAACTGCGTAGTAAGCGATGTAAATAAACAGTATATTCGACACTATATAGAGTACGGTTTGTTTGGTTTTAATACTTAGCATCACTAAGGCATACAGCAAATAATATAAAACCAACAAAAAAGTGATGTTGAGTCCAAAGGGTAGGGGATTAGCACCTTCTAACTGACCAAAGAGTGCAGAGCAGCAAGAGACTGGTTGGTGTATGTTTATGTCTGAAAAGTATGCAAAGTCTAACCCAAATTCTAGCAGAATGAGTAGAAAGATAAAACTAAACAACCATGATTTCTCTTTGAACCATCGATGGTTTTTTGTATGCATATCATAAAAGTGAACGTAAAGCCAAAGGGTTAAAAAAAGAAGAATGATGAGTTTTAATATTAATAAGAATGATCCGTATTCATTGGCAGTGATGACCCCAGCAGCACACATAGCACCAGGGACTATCAGAGACAATGCATCGATACTAAATATAAAATAAACGATGAGCAAAAACTTCATAGCAAAGACTAAAAGGATAATGGTACTTACAAGATAAGCTTGTCTCTCTAAAGCAAACTGGTAGGGAGTAAATTTCTCAAAGTCCCACTTGAACATGACTTTAAGCGAAACTACCAGTGCAACTAAGAGTAATACAAAGAGGATGCTTTCTGCTAAAAGATAGACGATCACTTCATTGGAAAAGAGTACTTCATTCATAACAGTTCTTTAGACTATTCTGCCATCAAACATAGGGACGATGGTACTCTCAAAGCTTAAGGTGTCAAAAAGAGGATCATGTGTAGCAATGACAATGGTTTTTCCTAAAGCATGCAGATCTTTTAGTATCTCTATAAACAGCAGTGAATTGTCTCTATCTAGGTTTGCAGTGGGTTCATCACAAAGTATGATGTTGGGACCAGCTACTAAGGCTCTAGCGATGGCTGTTCTTTGTTTCTCTCCACCAGAGAGTCTGCTGGCTTCTGTCTCTTTTTTATGTGAGATATTTGCAAGGTTAAGGGCAACATCCACTTTCTGCTCTATCTCTTTCATAGTTAAGCCTGATGGTATGAGAGGAATGGTCACATTCTCAGACACATTTAGGTGGTCAAAAAGATTAAAGTGTTGAAAGATCATCCCTATCTTTTTTGCACGTAACTCTGAAGCAAAAAGATCAGGCAGTTTAGAGATAGGCTCACCCTCTATGAGGACTTTGCCTGAACTAGGTTTATCTAGTCCTGCTATGAGGCTAAGCAGTGTGGTTTTACCTGAGCCACTCACACCTTTGAGGATGACACATGCACCTTCTTGTATGTCCAGGTTTATCTCTTTAAGTACAGGTACTTCATTGCCTGCATGATGAAAGGTTCTGTTTAGGTTTTCTATTTGTATCATCTCATTACTTATCATAACATCGCCTCTCATAACATGGCCTCTCATAACATGGCCTCTTTGGGGTCAGTCACTGAAACTCTCCATACAGGTATCAACACGGCTGAGAAGAAAGGTAATGCATAGATAAGAAATATAGAGCTAAGCACTGAAAAGTCAATTACAGGTACAAAAGAGACAACGTTATGCAGGTTCTGTCCTCCTAGAAAGATCTCTTTGAGTAGCGGCGCACCTAAGATGAACACATAAATGTAAGCGATAAATACACCTATGATAAATGAGGTGAAAATCACTACGAGTGTTTCCATAAATTTGAGTTTCAAGACATCATTGATACTCCAACCTAACGCCCTAAGCAATCCAATATGCCTTCTATCAGCCGCATAGACCATACTGTAACGCTGGTAAAGCATAAGGGCAAAGGTACTCAGCAGTACCAAAAAGAGTATGAGAAAGATGCCGCCCTTATAGTTGTAGAGACCTTTATAGGACTTTTTGACATCCTCTTTATTGACCACATGCAGATCATAATACAAAGCAGAGAGTTTTGCAGTTAGCATCTCCCACTCATCAGGATTTGGTACGTTAAAGGTAATGTCAGTGACGTCTTCTTCACCATAGCCAAGTATTTTACGTGCAAGGTCGATAGGCATGACCATCATGTCATTGGTTATGAGGTTACTTTGCTTAGGAAGTGTAGCAAAGATGTTTACTGTTTCAAAAG
>JGI24023J19991_10001652_pt1 | contig 16899 bp, 13 predicted proteins | sample Cruoilmetagenom1_FD_19991 | JGI IMG/M metagenome (IMG submission 19991) | reverse complement strand
CAGGTTGTAGCCAGCGCCGGCGACGGTAATTGTTTCCGGGTGCGGCGACAATAGGGCGACCGAAAAAATGGTCATGTTTGCAATGGAATGCTCAAACCCGCTGGCGATGAAGGCAAACAGGCACCAGAAGATCAAAATGCACTTGGCGGCGTCGTTCTCGGTCCGCGAGGACGTCCACAGCGCCAGGCAAACGAGCCAATTGCAGAGTATTGCCCGCGCTATCAGAGCGCTCGGCGCATCGTTCATCTTTTTTGCGGCAACCTTATAGATGAGGCCGTCGTCTTGCCCCAGGATAGCGCTTCCACCGGCGACAAACAGCGCCCCCAACAGCATGCAGCCCACCAGGTTGGCGATCCAACCCACCGACCAGACACGGCCCAAGTCGCCGAGTCCCGTTCGTCCGCGCAGCAGGCCATGGGTCATATACATCGTATGGCCTGTGAAAAGCTCCGATCCGGCGAACACCACCAATGTCAGCGCAATGCCGAAGCTCGCGCCCATCACCAGCCGGCGTACCGAGGGATCGACGAACTCGCCGACGCTGAAAATCAACAAAATGCCGATTCCCACATAGGCGCCCGCCATCATCGCGGCGACGAAGAACCCGAGCGGGTTTTCGCGCAGCATTTTGATTTCCCCCGCCGCCTTCTCCGCGAAACGGTCAATCGATTGATCGTACTGCATAGTTCTTGTCCTTGGTAATTTGGGTGTTTCGGTCGGGAGCTGCTTGGACTGCAAAACCCCGTCCGATGAAAAGCGGCACCGCCCATAAAAGGCTGAGTAAGCCCGCGACCGCAATGAACGAGACACCGAGCATCGTCTGGTCGTCGATCAGGTAACTGTTGCAGAGGCGTACCGGGCTGGCGATGTAGAGCCAAGCGAAAAACAGCAACATGGAGAGAAAATTGGTTTTGACGAAACCTCGCATGATGGCGCCGAGTTCAGGCCAACTGAGCGCCAGGGGCAAGCCCAATAGCAAAGGCAGACTCGCAAATTTAGCTGTTTCGACGATTGATGATTCGAGCGAGGCATCGAGCCAGCGCGGCAGCATCCAGACTGCGCCGCAGCAAATGGCCATCGCCAGCCCGCTCAATCCGAACCGGTTCCAGCTTTGCAAGCCCGGCGCCAATGCCGGCCGCAGGCCAATTCCGATAAGATATCCCGCCACCGCAAGCCCCAGCAGTTCGATCAGAACGTGTGTCGTGAGCCGCGTCTCCAACGCGAGCCGCACATACGGAATGGCAAGCCCAGCCCACAATGCCAAACCGGCGAACAAGGGAACCTTCAGCAAATCCGACGTCAAAGCCGACTGACCTTCTCATCCAAGGTCTCGATGGCGCTGGCCGGATCGGCGTCGACGATGCGCACAAGCCTTCCCTCGCCGTCGACGACATGAATCGCGACATTGTGCTGGAAGCCGTAAAGCGGATCGGGCAAGACTTTGACGCCAAACGTTGTGAGCAAGGTCTCCAGGTCGCGCCTGCTTGTTGGCCGGACAACTTTCCAGATATCCCCGTCGGCGCCGTGATGCTCGGCATAGTGACGAAGCATCTTAGGTGTGTCGTTTTCAAGATCGAAGCTGATGCTAAGCAGAGCGACGCGGTCATCGAGCTTGCGCTCGCGAATGGTCTCGAGAAGTTGCCCGAAGCCCTCGCCCAAGTCCTGGCAAATCGTCGGACAGGTCGTGTAGATGAATTCAATCAACAACGTGCGTCCGCCCGTTTGGGGCAGATGGAGGACATGACCATCCATGTCCTCCACCGTCACCCCCGGGATCGTCACAGGGTGTTCCGCGACAGCCAGCCTGCGGGCTCCTTCGGCGGTGGCGACCCGAAAGCCGTCAGTCGCCCAAGTGAAGACCCAAAGGCCCACCGCCGCTATCACGAGCGCTGCGACGAGGGTACGCATTCGTCCTACTCGGCCGGCTCAGAGGACGTCGGCTGTCCGCCAAAACCCACCACATAGCGGATCAGGAAGAACAGCGCTGCCACGACCACCAATACCGCGAACACGGTGCCGAAGGCATCCACCCCTTGCCACTGCGGCAAGTGCTCGGCCCAGCGGCGCGGTACGCTCACGCTGCCACCGACCAGGAACGACCAAACGACGCCGAGTCCGCCGGCAGTATAGGCCCAGAACAGGATTTTCGAGAGGCCGCCCAAGGCATCCGCCTGCCTGGTCTTGGTGACCCACAGCATGAAGCCGAAGGCCATCGGCACGAGGCCCAGCAACAGGTAAAAATGGAAATGACCCGGCACCCACATGGTGTTGTGCATGATCTTATTGACGGAAATGATGCCGTCGATAACTGCCGGTATCACGCCGGCAGCCCAGCCGAACACGCCCAAAGTAAGCAGCGCCAACGGCAGGTCCCACTTGACCTTGGAGCCATAGAGATTGGCGAGAAGACCAATCGTCGTCACGACCAAAATCGGCAATCCGCTCAAATAGGACAGCACCTGGCCCATAATCAATGTCCAAGCCGGCATGGCGATGTCCTGGAACAGGTGATGGGTGTAGACGAACATCACCAAGATTATTGTCGCGTTCCAGGCAAGTGCGAACCAGCGCGTCGTTTTCCAGGGCCGTCCCGTATAACGGGGAACGATCTCATAGACGGCGATGATCGACATATAAATCGCCGCGTTTATGAAGACGTGGCCAAAGAAAAAGATCATGTTTTTGGCCAGTAAGGCATCGATGCCGAACGTCGGCACCAGCGCATTGACGATCGAAATCAGAATGATTGCGGCGCCCGGCACCAGCGCGATCGTGTTGACGATGGTGACCACGGTGGTTGCGACAATTGTGGCTGGAGGCGCGTCGGTCGAGCCTGAAAAGAGCGTCGGCCAGGCAAGCGCTTGCCCAAGTCCGCCTTGGCTCTTCAGGATCGCCCATCCCATGTCGAGATAGAGAATCAGGAATGCGACCCCGACAAGGAGCAGCCCGACCAGATAGACCACGGTGGCGTTGACGTCCCATACGCCGCCGGACTGAGCCGGCAGGGGATAGAGAAATGTCCACGCGGCCGCAAATCCCATCAGGAAAATGGCGGCCAGTATCAGCACCACGCCAATCAGGAACAGACCTGTGAAGCCCCAAAAAATGCCGTTCGTGACCGGCACGTATTGTCGTGCGAAGTACCACATGATGCCGGCGCCGGCGAAGCCGCACGTCCCCACCATGCCTATGCCATGCGCCGTCATCAGCTGATAGAACAGGGTTGGGTCGATGGGCAGCATCCCAGCCTGAGTGGCGCGCATGAGCAAGCCGAACACCATCAACAACACGAAAACAAGGCCCGACAGGGCCATGACCACACGAGGCCCAAAGTCGCTCGGCATCGTTGCTTGTTTCGCCATTATTTCCTCCCCAATTCTGCGCTGGCAGTGCTCGATGTCACGGTGAGTTCGCTCGCCATTTCATGGTGGCCGAGTCCGCAATATTCGAGGCAGAGCAGCTTATAAGTGCCGGGCTTATCGAAGGTGTATTGAAAGCGATTGGTGTAGCCCGGCATGCTTTGGGCTTGATTCAAGAGTTTGTAGTTTTCGTCATAGAGGCCCACGCCATGATTGACGTCGTTGCTTGTCAGCGCAAACACGATGGGTTTGCCTGTTGGCACCGATTCGGTATCGACCTCAAACGACCACTGCGAACCCGTCACCGTGACGGTGATGGCATCGTCGCCCGGCGGCAGTGCGTGGGGCCACGGCCGCAGCGTGGCGTAAAGCAACAACGCCCCGAACACGAGCGCCCCCCAGAACGAGAGATGTCTAATCATATTGGCGGTCTTTCCAACCGATTGCGCCGAGGCGCTGGTCGATGAAGACCGAGCTACGGCTAGAAAAATCGCCGCGATGATCAAAACCAAGATGGCTGAGACCCAAAGTACGATGGCGTGCATGGCGCCGCCCTCCCCATGTTTAAAGATATATATGAAATGTATCTTCAATCCGGCGCACCCGAATGTCAAGCAATGGCGCGCTTTTTCGTGACATCATCGGTTGCATGTCATCTCTGCTGGGGTACAGTCGCTTCACAATAAAGGCGTCCAGAACGATAACAGACGCCGCGCCGTGAGCACGGCAGACGGGAGAGAGGCGAGACATGGACACGCGACAAGAGCGGTTCGATACGCACGCCCATGCGCCGGCGTCCCATCTTCGCCCTCCAACGATCACGCCGCCCGATCATCCGCTTCCGTTTCCACGCAGCCTGATGGCCGTGATCCGCAACCCCATCGAGGGATGGTGCAAGGCGGTCTATGAGGAGCCCGTCTTCCTCGAGCAAATGCCCGGCCAATTGCTGGCATTCGTCACCGATCCTGACGCCGTGCAAACGGTTCTGCAAAACAGCGGCGATGCGTTCGTCAAATCGGACGTCGACCGGCGGCTGCTGAGCCCGATGGTGGGCGAGGGCGTGCTGACGGCCGAGGGCAAGAAATGGCGCTGGCAGCGCCACACCACCGCTCCGCTGTTCCGCCATGGCGAGCTGCTCTGTTACGTCGAGGCCATGTCTTCGGCCGCCAAGCGCGTCGTCGAGCGCTGGCGCGAAGCTGGTCCCAACAGCGTCCAGAACGTCGACCAAGCGATGATCCGCGCCAGCTTCGAGATCATCGCAGATACGATGCTCCCCCATGACGATGGGTTTGATATTGCGCTCATCGAGCGCTGCATGTCCGATTATCTGGCCGTGAGCACCTGGGACATCGCCTATGCGCTTTTGCACGTGCCCCAATGGATGCCGTTTCCGGGCAAGAGCCGCTCGCGCGGCGCCGCCAAAACAATGCGGCAAGCCATGGCCAGCCTTGTCGAGGAGCGCCGCCGCTCCGGCTTGGCCTACGACGACCTGCTGGGGCGGATGATGGCCGCCTGCGATCCCGAAACCGGCGAGCCCATGGAAAGTGGCCAGGTGATCGACAATCTCCTGACATTTTTACTGGCCGGCCACGAAACCACCGCGACGATGCTCACCTGGACGCTGTATCTGCTCGCCAAGGCGCCGGAGTGGCAGGAGCGGTTGGCGGATGAGGCGCGGGCGGTTGCTGGCGACGGCGACATCACTGCCGATCACGTCGCCCAAATGGGCCTCACCCGGCAAGTCCTCAACGAGGCCGCGCGCCTGTATCCCCCGGTTCCGGTGATCACGCGTCTGGCCACAAAGAACGTCGAACTTGCCGGCCATCGCGTGCCCGCCGGCGCTCTCTGCGTCATTCCTATATTCGCGATCCACCGCCACACGCTGTTATGGGATGATCCCGATATCTTCGATCCTCCGCGTTTCAGCGACGACCTGCACGCCACGCGCGCCCGTTGCACCTATATGCCGTTTGGCGCCGGACCCCGTATCTGCATGGGCGCAGCGTTTGCAAACATCGAAGCGGTCACGATCCTCGCCACCTTGCTTCGCGACGTGCGTTTGGGTGTGACTGAGGGGCTCGATCCCGTTCCGGTAGCCCGGGTGTCGTTGCGGCCCAAGGACGGCATGCCGCTGGAGGTGGCCTGCTTGGGCGAGCGGGCGTGATGGGCCCCGGGGCGATCGGTGGCGGAGCCATCTGGTGTCGCCATGACGGTTGAGCGTCAAGGGGTTCGGGAAACCGGATTGGCAAACAAGATAATGCGCGGCTGGGCGGCCGCGTCCCTGTTGTGGATTGTCGTGGCGCTGGGTGTGCTCTACGCCAACTGGGACGATATCTATCCGGTCCAGCCGAGTTATGTGATTGCGCCGACCAAGGCGCGCGACAAGCTCGTCGCCTGGTACTCGACGAAGGAGAAAGCCCCGATCGACACCTTCAAACGCGAGCACGGCATCGCCGGGTCCGACGAGGTTCCGATCGGCCGCAACATCCTGCTGCTGCCAAATGACTTGTCGGCGGCACAACGCCAGGACTTCACGGTGCGCGCACGAACCATGCAGCAAACCCTGCTGCACCGCTTCTATCGCGGCATCGCAATGCGATTTTTTCCGATTCTGCTGTTGGTTGTGTTGGGCCCGCCGGTGCTGTTGCTCTTCATTGGCCGCGGTCTGCGCGCGCTCTTGAGGCGTTGGGTGGACTGAAGTCCGATCCGTCGGATTGCAAGGAGGATTGGACCATGGGCCTTTATCTCGACTTCGACACCGTCGACGAATTGAATTGGCAGTATTTGCCGAGCAAGTCGGGGGTCGACGGCACGCCCTATTACGAGGGTTGGCCAACCCAAGGCGCGGCGACGCGCCAAGCGCTGGACTGCCGGTTGGACGTGCCCTTCGGGCCGACGCTGGACGAGCACCTGGACATCTTCCCGGCCAACGGCGCGAACACGCCCGTACACATGTTCATCCATGGCGGCTATTGGCGCGCCTACACCGCCAAGGAGTTCTCCTTCGTCGCGAACCGCCTGGTCGAGCAAGGCATCAGCGTTGTGGTCAACAACTATTCGCTCTGTCCCAAGGTCACGATCGACGAAATCGTCCGGCAGAACCGGGCAGCGATCAAGTGGCTGATGCAGCACGCGGGCGACTTTGGAGGCGATCCCGCAAACATCACGCTTTCGGGCCACTCGGCCGGCGGCCATTTGTCGGCGATGGCGGCGCTGACCGATTGGGCGGGNGATTATGGCGTTGATCCGGGCNGCTTGCGGGGCATCGTCGCCATTTCGGGCCTCTATGATCTGCGNCCCTTTCGCTACACGGACTTGCAAACCCACCTGCAATTCACCGGCGACCAGNTCCAACGCTGCTCGCCGCTCTTTCACGTGAGCGGCGGGATGCCGCCGACTTGGCTGATCGTGGGCGCCGACGAGACGCCCGAATTTCATCGCCAAGCCGACGCCTTCGCCGAGGTGGCCAGGGCCGCTGGCAATAAAATCGAGCGCATCTCGGTGGAGGGCACCACCCACTTCTCGGTCATGGACGGATTCAACGATCCGCAATCACAGCTGTTTGGTCTGATCTGCGACCTTGCCAAGGGCTGAGNCCGCTTGGTGCGTCANTAAAAAACCCCGCTCCTGCGCGGGGAGCGGGGTCGNAAATTGTGCGCGCCGATCGCTTTGCCACTTGGCAAATGCGCGCGCGCTCAGCCTTTGAAGCCGTTGCGCTTGGCGTTTTCCTGACACGGAGCTTTGCCGGAATAGGCTTCGCTGGAAGCACCGACAATTTCCTTGTTGGTGGCGCGTCGCCGCCAGCGGTGCCCGCCGCTCTTGTCCTTATAGAATTCCCAAGTGTCGCCCTTGCCGAACTTGCGCGGATTGCCGTCCATGCCATGGCGCTGGGCGTTGTCTTTGCAGTCCGAGCGTCCTTTGTAGCCCTCCGTCGAGGCGCCAACGATATTGCCGTTGGCGGCGCGCCGGCGCCAACGGTATTCGCCGCGCTTGTCCTTGTAGATTTCCCATTTGTCAGATGCCGCCATTGCGTGCCTCTCCGTTCTTGCGTTCACCCACTAGTCTTTGCCGGGCAATCGGGTCAGCCTCTTGGACCGGCGCCAACAATCTGCCCAATCGCGTGGACGAGTTCAACATATTAGGGCGCATCAGGCTGAACTTTCGCACGGCGATGAAGATGTGAGATCGGCGCGAGCCTAGAAAACGTTCTGAACCAGGCCAAAATTCGCGCGCACGAGAGCGGTGATGTTCTCAGGCGTAATCTCGACGGGAACCGCATATCGTTTTGCGGCCTCGATCGTCCCGTCTGCGCTGATAGCCACCCTCAGTCCCCATAGCCCGGCAAGCGTGGCCCCAGGGTAGCCATAGCGCATGTCGTTCAATTTGAGGTCCACTCCGCCGTCGCCGTTGGTCTCGACCACGGTCTTGAGCGGGCCGTTGGCAAAGGCGAAAAAAATCTCGCCCTCCTCGGTTTTGGCGAACTTCTCCATCAGCGCCTCCGCCCGTGGATCGGAGGCGACCGGTCGCCAGCGGATCGGGCGGGGTATCAGAACCGACACATAGCCCACCACGTGACCCTCGGCCGTTTCGGCCACCACCCGCCGCAGCCAGGGCATGAACATCGTCGTGTAAGAATAGATCTCGCCATGGTCGATGTTCTGTTGCGCCAAATCGGTGCGCGCCAGCCAGCCGGCCCGCAGATTGGCCTGCCAACCAAGTCCGATATAGGCCGTCGAAAGCGCCAACGCGGCGCACACGGTCTTGCGCGCATGGGCGCCGGAGGCGTCGCCGCGCAGCGCTGAAAACAATGCCAACGCCAAGATCAGGCTATAGACCGGGTCGATAACCGCCAGCGCCGAGACGCCATAGCGCGCCTCCGTCAGCGGGGCGAACAGCTTGGTGCCGAAATGGGTGATGAAATCGAGCATCGGATGGGTGATCAGCACCAACAGCCAAAACACATACCAGCGCGCTGCAGTGGCCTCGTTCTTGAAGCGCTCGAAGGTGCGCGACACCCACAGCGATGCGGGCGTCAGCGGCAGTGCGACGACGGGCGCGAAAAAAAGCGAATGGGTGATGCCGCGATGATAACGCCAGTAATCGATGCTGCTGTCGTCAGCGACCATCAGGACGTCGAGATCGGGGGATTGGCCACCGAGGAAGCCGACGAAGATCGCCGCCCGCCCAAGCTGGCGCCCCGCGATAGCATGGCCCACGGCCGCCCCTAACAAGCCTTGCGTTAGCGGATCCATGGCTTTCGATTTAGTGATCTCGCTGCCGATTGTCGAGACATAGAATCGCAGGGCTCGCCAATTCCAGCCGCGCCATGATTCCGGGCAACTTCGGAAGGGCGTAATTTCAAAGACGGCTGACCATATGGCGTGCGCTTGTTGGACCGGCGTCGGAATGACGCGCAGCCAACCAGCCCAACCGATCAGTCGGCATTCCAATCATAGCTGGGCGCTGCCGCAGTGCTGGGCGTCGGGCTCGGCTCGCCGCTCCAGCCTTGCAGCGGCAAGCCCGCATCCGGCTGTTGCAGGGTCACTGACCAGTCGCTGGTTTTCTGCTTGGGCGCATCAGGTGGCGTCACGGTCATTGCCGGCCGCCGGTCCCACGTGCTGGCAGACGGCTGTTTCATGCCATCGTAGGTCGTGAATTCGTAGTCGCTGGCTCCCGGACCGTGACCCGCCGGGCCTCCGGCAAGACCGCTAAAGGGGCGGAATTTGATCCGCCGCAGATTGGCCGTGGGGTCGTAGCCGACCACGGGCAGGTTCAGGTGTTCGGCGCTCAATCGACCGACCGTTGCGAGCAATGTAAAGCGCGACACGATCACGTCGCGCTGCGCCCGCGCCAGCGAGACGCGTCCGTTCACCAGTTCGCGTTGGGCATCGAGCACCTCGAAAATCGCCCGCTCGCCCACTTCTGTTTCAATCTTGACGCCCTTAAGGGCTTCCTGAGCGGCTTTCACCTGCAAACGGTCGGAGCGCACCCGCAATTTTGCCGCTCGAAGCTGCTGCCAGGCGTCGTGCACCGAGGCTGTGATTCGATTGCGCGTATCGGAGGCTTCGAACTGCCGTTGCTTATATGTTTCGCGCGCTTGGCGCACTTGCGAAGACAGCGTGCCGCCCTGGTAGAGCGGCATGGATAGGCGCAGGAAGACCGAGGAATCGTCCTCTTGGTTGATGCCGGCGGTTTGATCGAATTCGCGGCCATGCTCGGCATCCAGCGCCATCGTGGGAAGAAATTCGCCATAGGCTTTCTTGAGGTCGTAACGGGCGGCGTCATGACGGAATTCGGCTGCGATAATGACTGGATTTTCTTCATCTGCCGTCGCCAGAGAGGCAGCCAAGCTTGGTGGCAGAAGGCGGACCACCGAGGGCGCTCGCGACAGACGCCCGGGACGATGGCCGATGATCGATACGAATTCCGCTTCGCTCGATTTCACATCGGCACGGGCCTGCGCGAGGCTGGCCTCGCCCTCATAGAAGCGCGCCCGCGCCTGGGCGACATCGGTCTTGGAGAGATCGCCTTCGCGCTGCCGCGTCTGTGTCGCTTTGAGTTCGGTTCCGAGAAACGTGACATTCTCCGCCCGCAGCTGCGCAGTCTTGCGGTCGCGGATCACGTTCATATAGGCCGTGACTGCGTCGAGCAGAACCGCCTGTTCGGTCTGGTAGAGCTGCTCTTGGCCAGCCCGGACGTCCGCATCGGCCTTACGTTTGGCGTTCAGGGTCCGAAAGCCGCTGAACAGCGGCTGCGACAACGTTACGTTGACGCCCTGTGGTTGGTGGTGATCGGTGTTGTGGGGTTGGCGTTTGCGGCTTCGGGTCTTGCCGGCCTCGGCGTTCACGCTGGCCTTTGGCAGCCAGCCGGAGATGGCCTGCGGCACTGCTTCGTCGTCGGCCCGCTGCCGGGCGCGTTCCGCCTGGATGGCCGGGTTGCTGAAATAGGCGCCGGCCAACGCCTCATAAAGCGTTTCCGACCGCGCCTGATGGGGCAGGATCAATCCGAGCGCCAGCGCCAATATCCAAACGCCCAATCCCCCCAAAGATGGAGCGCGGCTGGCCGGAGACGGCCACGGCGTGAGCGATGGATTGCGCCGAATTTGGTTCATTAGGAGCAAGTCCCCCTGCGGCGCTTCGGGTTGCCCCCACGCGCGTTCGATCTCCTTGCTCGAATGTTTGATTAAGTATCGTGTAGAAAACGTTAATCGGTGTGCTGAATTAGTGCGTCAACACATTCAGACCGAAGCCACAAAGTACTATGCGATTGAGAGTCTTAGCGTTCCGAGAAGCTCGCATTGAGCGAACGGAAGACGGGCTTGAGCATGTATTTCATGAAGGACTTGGAGCCGGTGATTATGTCGGCTTGCACCTCCATGCCAGGCAGCACCAAGCGTTTTGCGTCGCCGCTGCCGACGTAATTTTTCTCCAGCGTGACGACAGCCTTGTAAAATGAGTCGCCCTGCTCGTTTTGAAAGGTCGTGGCCGAGATATGATCGACCCTGCCAATGATGATGCCGAATATGTTGGGATCGAACGTCGAGACCTTGATCTCTGCTTCATCGCCGGCGCGCACGTGCCCGACGTCATCGGGCCGCAAATGCACTTCGGCGACGACTTTTTGGCCCAAGGGCACGATTGAGGCGACCAATTCGCCGGGCTTGACCACTTCGCCCGGCGCGCGTTGAGCCAACTCCTGGACCACTCCGCGCACCGGAGACCTGATGACGAGCCGTTCGACCCGGTCCTGCTGTTTGGCAAGCTGCTGATCGAGCTCCGCCAACTCAACCGCGATCTTCGCCCGCTCGACCAAAAGAGTTTTGCGCGCATCTGAATTTGAGGAAATCAGCGCGCTTTGGGCCTCTTCGAGCTGTTTGCGAGCCGCTTCCAGACGGCCCGTGATGGCGTAAAAACTGGCTTTGATCTGCTCCAGGGCAGCCTCGGCCTGCAAATAAGCCCGGCGCGACGTGTAGCCCGTCTCCAGCAGCTTGGCGCGGATTTGCATCTGCTCGTCCGAGATCGCCATCTGCCGCTGCAGGCTGTCGCGCTCTTTTTCGGTCGCACCAACTTCTGCTTCGCGCTGCGCGACGCGGGCGGCAGCTTCGTCGCGTTGCGACATCAGATACGCGCGCTTGGTCTGATAGACTTGGGCTTGCTGGTCTTTCAGCGAGGGAAATCGCTCGCCGGTTTCGCCAAAGTCGGGCACGCGGTCGTCCAAGACGGCACTCAGGGCTTCGTGCTGCAGGGTCAGGCCGGCGCTGCGTACCCGGATTTGTCCAAAATCGCTTTGGGCTGCGATGGGTTGCAGCGTCAACAGCGGCGCGCCTGCTTCAACGATGGCTCCCTCTTGGACCAGCACTTTCTCAACTTGCCCGCCCTCGAGATGCTGCAGTTTCTGCACCGAGCCGATCGGTACGATCTTGCCTTGGGTAATGGCCATTTCGCGGATTTGGGCGAACGAACCCCAAAGCAGCGCGGCAACGATCAATGCACAAAAAATTTGGGAAAGATGGGCAAAAATGTCTGGAATGCGCCCGTCTTCGAGCTCGATGGGCATGGTCAGCCTTTGACCGCTGACACCACGATCTGCACCCGATGTGCCGTTCCACATGGTGACTACCCCAACTCAAACCCGTAACAACATACAAAAACTGCACTTAAGACTTTGCTAACGCTGGTTTTTTCGCCACCTCCAGCAACGCTGGTACGATTTCGTCCGGCGGCCCGTCGCCAGCGACAAGACCGTCTTTGAGAACAATGACGCGGTCGGCCGCGCGCATATGGCTGGGACGGTGGGTGACCAACAGAACGGTCGCCTTGCCGCGCAGCGCCTCTAACTTGGCGATCAGCGCCGAATCTCCCGCCATGTCGAGCCGGCTGCCTGGATCGTCCAACAGCACGATTGGGCTGTCTTTGACATAGGCGCGCGCCAGCACCAGTTGCTGCAAAAATGCACCGGTTAAGCTGCGCCGGTTGAGAGTGCTGAGGCGACTGTCCAGCCCATGGGGAAGCTTGTCGACAATCTCGTTGGCGCCCGCATCGCACAGCGCGGACTCCATATCCTGCACCGTCACGCCGGGATCCGCCAATTTGAAATTTTGCGCAATCGTTCCATAGAAAAATTCTGCCCGCTGTGGCGCATAGCCAATGCCTTGGCGCAGTTCGCCGGTATCGATTTGTCTGATGTCGAGGCCGTCGATACGCACGACACCCACCTGGGGCTGATAGAGATTGGCCACCAGTTTCAGCAGGGTCGATTTTCCCGCACCGCTTTCGCCCGTGATGGCGACGATTTGTTTCGCCGGAATCGACAGGCTCAATCCGCGCAACGCCGGTTCGACCGATGGCCCATACCGGAAGCCGACGCCGATCAGTTCGATATCACCCTTGAATTTGCGATAATAGGTGGGCACGTGGCCCAGATTTCGCTCGGTATCGAGCTGCATCATGTTGTTGATTTGCCGGAAGGTCTCGAGCGTGCGGCCCACCCGGTTGAGGCTGAGAAACACGGCCTGAAGGGGCGAAAGCAGACGCCAGACAAGCGCCACGATCGCCACCAGCGCGCCGATAGACAGGTCGCCCGACAACACCTGCATCGCGCCTATTCCGATGGTCGCCACCCCGGCCACCATGACCAGGGCCTGAGCAATTACCTGCAGGAGGACATTGAGCTGGTTGGCCTTGAATTGGCGAAGCAGATATTCGCTGCAAATCGAAGTGCACCGTTCGATCCAAATGTCCTGGGCGGCATAAAGGCGCACGGTTTCGTGCTTTTGCGTCAATTCCATAAGAAAATTGCGTTGCTGGCTTTTTGCCTCGCCGGCCCGCCGGATATTGGTGCGCGTCAGCGGAATGGTGATGGCCGTCATAGCCAAGAAGGTCACCAGCAGCGCCATCGGNATGAAACCGATGGGGCCGCCAATGACAAATATGGCGATCAGGAAGACAGCGGCGAACGGCAGGTCGAAAATGGCATTGCCAAGTGCGCCGGTAAAAATATCCCGGATACCTTCGAATTGTCTCAAGCGCGTGATTTGGGCCGAAATTGGCGCCGATTCGGTTAGTCCAGCGGGCATGTTCAACAGTTTTTCGAAAGCCCCGATTGACAGCAGGCTCTCGAAGCGGGCGCCGAGAAAAGCGATTGTTCTGGTGCGAACCATCCGCAGGCAGACTTCGGTCGCGCCAATGATCGCGATGCCGCAAAACAGATAGAACAGCGTGCTCAACGACTTGGCGGAAATCGCCTTGTCGTAAACCATCATCACATAGATCGGGACGGCCAGAGCCAACATATTAATGAAAAAAGTCAGCAAAAACAGTGTCGTAAAGAGACCGCGCAGGTTGCTGATCAGCCCCTGAACCCAACCGTATTTTCGGCTCGCCTGTTCGTCTTTTTGGCGGTCGATGGGCTTGATGATATAGGCGCTGCCGACCGTATCATCGGCGCTCAATTGCCGGAATGATCGGCTCGAACCGTCAAAGCAGAGCAAACTGCCGTCGTCCTCAATGGCCAGCAGGACCATGAGGGAAGTCTCGTCTTGGGGTTGAAACAGGCATGGCAGCATGCCCGATCCGATGCTTGAGAGCGCGATCCTTCGGCTTCGGGAGTGATAGTTCAACCGCGCGAGAAGGGCGCGGAGATCCTCAACATCGCGGATCTGCTCGAAGTGTGGCAACGCCTCTTCCAGGTGGCGGGTCTCGCCGGACCAGTCGAGGGCTGAGAGCAGCGGCTTCAGGCAGGCGGCCGCTGCCGTCGTATCGTCGAAGTCGATCAGACCGCGCGTGACGTAGGTCTTCTCGAGGCGCTGCTGTAAGCCGCGCGCGCCGGTGGCATCGACCGCCTCCGATTCAGGGGGAAGCGCGGACACCCTATCGGGCGCGCCGGTCATGCGACCGCCCCGCTGATCGTGGCCTGGATTTGATCCGATCGCGCACCGCCGCCGCCGGGCGAGGCCTGGGACGGGCGGAGGTGGCCGTCGCTTAGCACGAAGGTGCGGTCTGCGAGCTGGAGCAGTGACGGCCGGTTGCTGATGAGCACGCATGTCAACGAACCGCGCAGGCTGTCCAATCCATCGCGCAGCAAGGCATCGGAGCGCATGTCCAGCAGCGTATTGGCCTCGTCAAGAATGAGGATTTTGGGCTCGCTCGCCAGCGCACGCGCGATTGCGATGCGCTGGGTAAAGCCCGAAGAAAAAATGTCCGAGACGCCTTGGGCGAGCTGCGTATCGTAGCCGTCCGGCAGGCGGTGAATGTCGTCTTCCAGTCCGATGAGCCTGGCGGCTTTGCGTGCGGCCTCCAGCTTTTCGCCCGTGCCGAACATAGCAATGTTTTCCAGGATCGTTCCCTTGAACGAGACCGCATCTGCGCTCGCATAGGCGATGTGCCGCCGCAGCGCTGCTTGCCGGGAGCCTGAAGCCTCGATGCCGTCGATAGTCACGGATCCGGCGGATGGAACCGCATCTCCAAGAATCAGCGCGGCGAGCATTGTGCAACCGCTTTCCTCTTCGCCGCGGATGCCGATGATTTCACCTGCCTCGATTTGCAGCGACGTTTCCTCCAGGCGCAGCTTGCGCATGCCGTCTTGCTCGTAGCGCACCTTGGCGAATGAGATCGCGCCACTCACATCGACGTCGCCTCGGTCCCCGTCGTGAACGTCGAGGTCGCCGAAACGCTTGGCGCGCACGCGCGCCAGCTCGATATTCTGCAATTCGGTCCAAACGCCGATACCGCGCAGCACCGGTTGCGTTAGACGGCCCGAGAGCAGCGAACAGCACGCCAGCGCCCCGATGCTGAGATTGCCGTACATCACCAAGATTGCACCGACGCTCACCACCAAAATCATGGTGGAATTGGCGAAGACGCTGCCGATTGTTTGCAGCTTGTTGCCCATGTGAATGGTGTCGTAGCTGGCGAGCGAAGCCGTCTTTTGCAGGCGTTCGTAGCGGCGCTGCATTTGCGGCTCCATGGCGAGGCCCTTGATGGTGTGGATGCCGTTCAGGCACTCGACAAGGAAATCATATCGTTTGTTGTCTTGATCGGTGCGGTCGCTGAGAACCGTCTGAAGGTCCTTGCTCTTTATGGCGGCGAACAGGCCGAATCCAACGATCAGCACGATCGGAACCAGCACCAGCGCGCCGCCGACCAACGCCGCGACAATCAGGAACACCACCGCCATGGGCAGGTCCACGACGATCAGCCGCGATTGTCCGCCGTGAAAAGTGTTGAGTTCGCCGACGGCGTCAAAGGCATCCATCCACTGTGCCGCCGGCGCCTTGTCGATGGCGTCGCGGCGCGCTTTGAGGTGCCGCGTTAGGGCGGTGATTTCGTCCTGAAAGCCGATTTTAACCGCGCTCCAACCCATGACATATGAGCGCGCGATCTTGAGAAAGGCTTCGAGTATGAAGACGCCGACAAGACCGATCGAGAGCAGCAGCAGGGTGTCTGTGGATTGGTTCGGCAGAATTCGGTCGTAGACCTGGAGCATCGCAAGCGGCAACGCCAGACCCAGCACATTGACGAACAGCGATGCCGATATCACCGAGCGCGGCAAAGTCCTGAATTCTTCGAGTAGCAGGCCGAAATCGGCATCGAAAATCTCGCTGATCCGACGTCGCCAGCGCTCGATGAACTCGGACTGGCTCACCGCGTTCTGATGGGTGTTCTTAGAACTGCGCGCGTTCGGCCGGCGTAGGCCAATGGAACCGGGTGGCGTCGATTTGAGACGCTCGCGCAATCGCGCAACGGACGTCGCGGCCACGCCGGACCCCGTCATGGGCGTGCTCTGCTCTCCCATAGGGCCGTCCATCTCAGTGGATTTTCTCAATTCGTTCGAATGAAATTCGCCGAGTGGTTTTAGCCGGGAAAGCCTAGCTTTTCGTTAACCATAGCGTTGCCGAATGAATGCATGAGACGTGGCAACCTATGACCGAACAGTCATCCCCCTTAAATGCTTGATTGATACTTATAAAAATCACATCTCATCGGGAAAAAATCAAAAAAATCGCAAATGAAACGAAGAATACATTGTAATATATTTTTAACTATAAATTATTCTTTAACTAAAACGCCATTTCTCTGAGAAATAAGGCGCATATTTGCCGAATTGGAAGCTTTTTTCTCTATCAAATAATCCGCAATTCTTGTTCTTGTCAGAGCGTACAGGCGGATATGGCTGAAAAAACTCAACTACCACGCGGGCCGCAGGGCCGACACGCAGGCGATGATCTGCGCTCGGCAAACGATTTCGATATCGCGGAAGAGCATATCGACCGTCACGACGTTGTGCTGCCCCAGTCCGATGTTGAACCACGCGCAAAGGAAGACGAAGCGGTCTTCCCGCCGATCAATGAGCAAGGCGAACAAGCTGCTTCGCGGCCAGACTCGCAAACCGATTTGGAATCACAGGACGGGGCGCAATTTGATGGTGCGATTGAAGCATTAGGAGTCCATGGCGCCCCGGGGGACGATCAAGACGCTGCACGGCGAGCTTCGCCTGGGCCGGGCGCGCAAGACTCCGGTCCCATGGCCGGTGGATACGGATC
>JGI24023J19991_10001651_pt1 | contig 16902 bp, 15 predicted proteins | sample Cruoilmetagenom1_FD_19991 | JGI IMG/M metagenome (IMG submission 19991) | reverse complement strand
ACAGTAAGTGCATTGCCAACAACAAATACAACTGCAGTTGCTGAAGGTACTGACTTTGGTACTGTGCCATTAAGCACTACAGTTTCACAAACATATAGGTTTACGAGTGCTGTTGGTGATAATCTTTCAGTTACAGCTGCTAATTTAGGTGGTGATTGGGTACAACAAGCAGCTACACCATTTAGTATTACTGGAGTCAATTCAACATCAGATTTTACAGTAGACTTTACACCAACTACAGCAGGTGCTCAAACTGCAACCGTTCAATTAGATGTTTTTAATAACACAACATTTTTAACTGAGAGTTTTTTCTTTCAGATAACAGGTACAGGTGGTGCAGCAGCTCCAGAATTAGAAATAAAAGGAGATGATAATTTAGTGGTTACAGGAACAGTTTCACCTGGAGATAATACTGATTTTGGTAATGTAACAGTTGGGAATACAAATATCAGATCATATACAATTAAAAATATAGGAAGTGCTCCTTTAGAGGTAAGCAACATATTTATACCAGGAGCTGCTACAGATTATACAATACTCCCTTTACCAGTTACATTACCTGCAACACTTGCTCCAAATGCATCTTTTACTTTTCAAATAGAATTTGCACCAACTGCTGCTGCAACTAGAAATGCTACAATTGCAATTGCTAATAATGATGCTAATTTTAGTTTTCAAGTATCTGGTGTTGGTATTGCAGCAGCTCCAGATATGGACGTGATTGGTAATGGTACTTCAATTGCAAGTGGTAGTAATTCACCAAATGCTGGTGATGACACTTTGTTTCCTGATACAGATATTACTGGGGGTAGTGTAGCCCATACGTTTACCATTGCCAATAATGGTTCTGCCGATTTAGATTTAACAAACGTACCCTTAGTAAACATAACAGGTGCTGATGCTCCTGATTTCACAGTTACAGTTGACCCTACAACACCAATAGTAGCACCTGGGACTACAACTTTTACAATTACTTTTGACCCAACTACTGTAGGTGTAAAAAACGCTACAGTATCGATTCCTAATAATGGAGCCGATGACCCTTATACTTTTGCTATTCAAGGTACTGGTATTGATGGAGTGCCTCCAGGTAGTGAATTGCTAATTACTCAGTATTACGAAGGTGTAGGCAATAACCAATGGATAGAAGTTAAAAATATTTCATCTAATTCTATAGTATCAGGGTTTTATAATTTATGTCTTTATACAAATACCAATACTAGAGAAGGTGTAATTAGCACTACTGCACCACAAGAACATGTGCCAATTAGTGGTAATGGTCCTGGAGGATCAATTTTACCAGGCGAAGTGGTGCTATTTAGAAACCCTTCAGCAATATTGCCAGTAGGTGCAAATTTAGGTGCTGCATTAATAATTCCAGATAACGTGTGTACCTTTACAGGTGATGACGTGATTTTAATATCTACTTCAACTAGCACCAATTGTTATAATGATAGAATTGATATATTAGGTGATGTGCCTCCAGCAGCAGGATTTCCATCAAATTGGGGTGTAGATAAGAGTTTTATTAAAGGATGTGGTACTACATACCTACCATCACTTTTCCATGATTTAAATAATTATATTGAATTATTGATAGAAGAAGTTGATACTGCAAATCCTGATGCTAATTTAGCTTTAGGTACACAAAGAATAGGTTCAACAACTTGGGCAAGTTCTTGGAGCAACGGTACTTCTGATAGAACTAGAATTACAATAATAAGTGGTACATATACTGCTGCAAATGGCTCTTTTGGTGCATGTGATTTGACTGTAAATGGTACACTTAATTTTGATTCTGGAACAACTAATTATGTTGAGGTAAATAGAAGTTTAATTATAAATGGAACGTTTAACCTTGGTGATCAAGAATCTTTGTATTCAGTTAATGTAATAAACCCAGGTGCTTTTCCAGTTTCTATTACTGGAAATATAACAAAGAGCGAAACAACAACATCATTAACCAATATTGATGATTACACCTATTGGTCTTCTCCTGTACAAAGTGCAGGCATTTCAAGTGTTTTTAGTGCGTATAGGCAAGGGTCATTATACTATTGGGATATGGCCGCTGTTAACACAGATGGAACTGGGGGAAATCAAATTTTAGGAGAATGGATACCCGCAGCAGGCTTAACTATGAAGCGTGGTAAAGGTTATATTTCTCAAGGACCAATAGCGGGTGCTTATCCATTACAAGCTACAGTTTCTTTTTCAGGTCAACCAAATAATGGAACATTAGATTTGACTAATGCAGGAAACGATGTGGTGTTTAATAATAATGCGAATGGGCTTGACGATTTAAATTTAGTTGGTAACCCTTATCCTTCAGCTATTGATGCTGATAAATTTATTGAAGAGTCCAATAATACGGGATCACTAAATGGTACGTTATGGTTTTGGACGCATAATACACCAAATAATAACGACCCTGATAGTGCAAATGAGCAATATACTGCAAATGATTATGCTAGTTATAATTTGAGTGGAGGAGTAGCTGCTGTGTCAGGTGGTTCAGCTCCTTCGCAATATGTTGGTTCTGCTCAAGGCTTTGTAGTACAAGCAAATTCAACAATAGAGAAAGTTACTTTTACAGATGGTATGCGTGTTAAGGGTTTAAATACACAATTTTATAAATCTGAAAATACAAAAAGCACTTCTGCTAATGAAAAAGATAGAGTTTGGTTAAACCTTGATAGTAGTACTGGTGGAGCTTCCAATCAAATCTTAGTTGGCTTTTTTGACAATGCAACAGATGGTTTTGATAGAGCTTATGATGGTGAGAACATCACTGCTGGCTGGGTGAGTTTGTATTCAAAAATTGAGGATAAAAGATATGCTATTCAAGGTTTAGGTAGTTTTACTACTGATAAAAAAGTACCCTTAGGTTTTGATACTTATATTGATGATGCATCTGTAACCTATAAAATAAGTATTGACCATTTAGAAGGAGTCTTAAACGATAATGATGTGTACTTAGTAGACAATGAATTAAACATAACACATGATTTAAAACAAGCTGAATATAACTTTGCTGTCACAGGTGAAGGGAGTTATTCTGAAAGATTTACATTGCAATTTACAAACAGTACTTTAGCTGTAGATGACATAGAGTTAAATAATGACTTTGTAGTTGTGAATGAAGATGATAATTTATTAATTAAATCAAATACTGTAATCAATCAAATTAAAGTATATGATATTACAGGTAGATTATTGATTGATACAAATCCTAATGACAGTGAGTTTAGAATCAATACTCTTAATATCAAAAAGGGTACAGTATTAATTTTGAATACAACTTTTGAAAACGGAGCTGAAATAAGCAAAAAAGCTGTTAAATATTAAATAATTTAATATTTAACAAAAAAATGCCTCGAGTTGTCGAGGCATTTTTTTGTTATCATAATTTTAATTATAGTACTAATACATTTCTCTTTCAGAAAAATGAAAAGCACTTTCAATAGCTGCATTTTCATCACTGTCACTGCCATGAACTGCATTTTCACTGATAGAAGTAGCAAATAATTTTCTGATAGTACCTTCAGCGGCTTCTTCTGGGTTGGTAGCACCTATTAAAGCTCTAAAATCTTCAACTGCATTAGATTTTTCTAAAATAGCTGCAACAACTGGTCCGCGTGTCATATATTCTACCAATTCACCATAAAAAGGTCTTTCATTATGTACAGCATAAAAAGCTTTAGCATCTCTTACGGTCATTTGTGTTAATTTTAAAGCAACTATTCTGAAACCTGCTGCATTTATTTTTTCTAAAATAGCTCCGATATTACCTTTTTCAACTGAATCAGGTTTAAGCATTGTAAATGTTCTGTTTGTTGTCATTTTATTATTTTCTTTAAATGAGGTGCAAAAATAGTTTTTTTATTAAAAGGAGAAGGGTAATTTTTTAATATTTCTGAATAACATTTTCTAACAGCATATTGTCATTTCCTCTTATTTCCATTTTAACAGTATTGGTTTCTAAATTAAATTTTAAAACACCAAAGTTATTTTCCTTAATTACATCAGATATTCTATATTGGTTAGGTTCAGATGTGAATTGTTCAAATGCATGAGTTAATCCGCTTGATGTAAAATCGTATAAAGGGTATTTTAAGTCATTCTCTGTAGTATCAACTTTTATTTTTGAAATTTCAGAAATATGTCTGTCGCCTGATAATATAATTACATTACGGGCTTTTGATTTAACAATTAATTCTTTCATTTTAGAAACTTCATGTGGCATATTTCCCCAACTTTCCCAACCATGCTCTTTTGATAAAAACTGAATACTACTCATTAAAATATTAAAATTTGCTTTAGAATTTTTCAATTCATTTTCTAACCAATTCCACTGAGTTTTTCCTAAAATAGTTCCAGTAGTATCTTTTGACGGAATATAGCGTTTAACACCTGTTGAATCTTTCGTTAAAGCTGTTCTAAAATATCGTGTATCTAAAAGTATTATTTTAATACTTTTGCCTTTTATAGTGTATGTTTTTGAATGATAGACACCTTTTCTCTTGCGTCTAGAATCATTATTATCAACATCAATAAAATCTAAGAAAAGCTGTTGAGAACTATCTTTTTTTACAAATTCTGTACCTGCGTCATTTTTCCCATAGTCATGGTCATCCCAAGTTGCTAAAACATCTACTTTAGTGCGAAAATCCTTATAAGTTGTATGATATTTTAAACTGTCATAATAAGATTTCATTACTTTCATTTCTTCAGTATCAGCATAGATAATATCGCCCCCCCAAATCCAAACATTAGGTTTGTTTTTTAAAATATCATCCCAAAGTGTGTTGGTTAAGTTATGATTGTTACAAGAACCAAAAGCAATGTTGAACTTAGCTTGACTATTTGTAGCATCATTATTTTTTTGTTTACAAGAAAGTGTAAAAGCAATTAGTAAAAGACAGATTATTGTTCTCATTTTGTGAAGGATTAATTGTGACTAAAATTAAGCATTTAAAGTATACCAAATATGAAATTATTGTATATTCGCAGATGATGAACAATCTTGAAATAAAACAATTAAAAGAGCTATTATCAACCTCTAAAAAAATAGCTATTGTATCTCATAGAAATCCTGATGGAGATGCTTATGGCTCAAGTCTAGCATTATATCACTATTTGTTGAAGCTTAAGCATAAGGTAACTGTCGTTTCTCCTAATGATTGCCCAAGTTTTTTAAAGTGGCTACCAAAACAAGAAGATATTATTGTCTTCGAAGATAATACAGAAAAAGGGAAAGAAGTTTTAGAAGAAGCTGAGATCGTTTTTACTTTAGATTTTAATGCTTTACATAGAGTGGGGCAACAAATGCAAAGCGTATTAGAAACGTTGAATACAACTTTTGTGATGATAGATCATCATGAACAACCTGATGATTATGCAAAATATATGTATTCTGACCCATCAAAGGCTTCTACAAGTGAAATGATTTATCACTTTTTAGAGATGCTAGGTGATTTAGCGAACTTAGATAAGACAATTGCAACTTGTATGTATACAGGAATTGTAACAGATACAGGCTCTTTTAAATATAGTGCAACAACTAAAGCTACTCATATGATTGCTGCTAGTTTGATAGATTTAGGTATTGATCATACAAAAATTCATAACAGTATATTTGATACAAATTCATTCAATAGATTACAATTATTAGGAATTGCTTTAAGTAATTTAAAAGTGTTATATGATTATAAAACAGCATATATAACCATATCTCAGCAAGAACTAAACTCACATAATTTTAAAAAAGGGGATACAGAAGGTTTTGTGAATTATGGATTGTCAATTAAAGGAATTGTTTTTGCAGTTATTTTTATTGAAGATCAAAAACAAGGTATCATAAAGATGTCTTTAAGGTCAAAAGGAAGTTTTTCTGTGAATGATTTTGCACGTAATCATTTTAATGGAGGTGGTCATTTAAACGCTGCAGGAGGAAGAAGTGAAGTCTCATTAACTAGTACGGTTAAACAGTTTTTAGAGATTATTCCTAATTATAAAAAAGATTTAGAAAATTCTTATGAAGTATAATATTGTATTATTTATGATTATTGGTTTATTACTATCATGTACAAAACCTAAGGCTAGAAAACCTATAGTTCAAAAAACTTCTTCTTTTTTAAAAGAATCAATTGAGCGTAATAAAGTCATCAATAAGAGTGAAGAAAAAGCTTTTTTAGAGATCATTAAGTCTGATACTTTACATGAATATATAAGTTCTGAAAATGGTTTTTGGTATTATTATAATACAAAAAATTCAATACCAACTCCATTACCCAAGTCTGGTGATGAAGTGAATTATACTTATGTAATTAAAGATATTAATGGTGTAATAATATATAATGCAGAAGAATTAGGAGCACGAAATTATGTTATTGATAAGCAAGAGTTAATTACAGGTTTACAAGAAGGGCTTAAACTATTGCAAAAAGGAGAAGCAATCACTTTTTTATTTCCTTCTCATAAAGCGTATGGATATTCAGGATATAAAAAAATAAATTCTAATCAACCTCTAATCTATACGGTTACTCTTCAAGATTTACAGCCAAATAAACAATAAAATAAAAATGAAATTTATTCAAATTGTTATTTTAGGTATTATTTTAATCTCTTGTAAATCATCAAAGTATTCAGATTTAAAAGATGGTCTTTATGCTGATATTCAAACAGATAAAGGGAGTGTTTTGGTTAAGCTTAATTATGAAGACACACCAATTACAGTAGCAAATTTTATGTCCTTAGCTGAAGGAAACAATCAGTATGTTGCTAAAGAATTCAAAGGAAAACATTTTTATGATGGATTGAAATTCCATAGAGTTGAAAAGGGGTTTTTAATTCAAGGAGGGGATCCAAAAGGAGATGGAACTGGCGGACCAGGTTATCAATTTGAGGATGAATTCCCTACTAATGATGATGCGAATTTGTTGTTTTCACATGATAAAGCAGGTATTTTATCTATGGCAAATTCTGGACCAGACACTAACGGAAGTCAATTTTTTATAACTCTTAAAGCAATGCCTGATTTAGATGGTATTCATTCTGTTTTTGGGTATGTAATTGAAGGCCAGAAAGTAGTTGATGCTGTTTCTAGAAACGATGTAATAAGTAAAATTGAAATCATTAGAGTAGGTATCGCTGCTAAAAAATTTAATGCTTCAAAAATTTTTGGAGAGTATTTTAAAAGCTTAGAAGAAGAAGAAAAAAATAGAAAAGAGAATATCAAGCAAGAAAAAATTGCTTTTTTAAAATTAATAGATAAAGCAAAACATAATTCTATAGTGATGCTATCAGGATTAAAAATTTACTTTATAAATAAAACAGAAGGGAAAAAACCTAGAGTAGGATCTAAAGTGAATGTTTTTTATGCTGGATATTTTACTAATGGAGAATTGTTTGATTCTAATCGTAAAGAAATTGCTGAATTACATGGAAAGTATGATGTTAAAAGAGAGGCAAGAGGAGGATATAAACCTATTGTTATGGATTATGGTCCAGATGCGACTTTAATATTTGGATTTAAAGAGGGGTTACGACAAATGAAAGTTGGAGATAAAGCAATACTATTTATTCCTTCTCACTTAGCTTATGGAACTCACGGGCATGGGCAAATACCACCAGATACTGACTTGATTTTTGAATTAGAAATAGTTGAAAAACTTATAGAGTAATGAAAATGTTGCCTTTATTTTTTTATTGATAAAACCTTGTTTGCAGCCTCAAAGGGTGTCAATTTATTATTTAGAACTTGTTTCAACACTTTTTTAAGTTCTTTTTTGACATCCTTATCATCATAAAACTGTCTTTTTAACTGCTCGTTAATAGTTTCTAATACCCAAAATTCATTTTGATGGTTACGACGTTCCTCAAAATAAGTATTCTTTTTCGTAAGGTTTAGGTAGGATAAAATTATCGCCCAGACATTTTCAATTCCTGAATTTTCTAGGGCACTACAGATAGAAACTTTAGGTACCCAATTGCTTTTTTTAGGAGGATATAAATGTAGTGCCCTGTTAAATTCTGCTTTTGCAAGCTCAGCTTTTTTTAAATTTTCTCCATCAGCTTTATTGATGATTATAGCATCTGCCATTTCAATAATTCCACGTTTTATTCCTTGAAGTTCATCACCAGCACCAGCTAATTTTAATAGTAAAAAGAAATCTACCATAGAATGCACTGTAGTTTCTGATTGACCTACACCAACTGTTTCTATGAGTATGATATCAAACCCTGCAGCTTCACATAATAGAATAGTTTCTCTTGTTTTTCTTGCAACGCCACCTAAAGAATCACTTGCAGGAGAAGGACGAATAAAAGCATTTTTGTCTTTCACCAATTTTTCCATTCGAGTTTTGTCACCCAAAATACTACCTTTATTTACTGAACTACTAGGATCAATTGCTAATACTGCAACTCTTTTTTTTAATTGGGTCAAATGTTTACCAAAAGCTTCTATAAACGTGCTTTTTCCAACACCAGGCACTCCGGTAATCCCAATCCTAACAGATTTGTTAGTATACGGTAAGCACCCTTGAAGAATTTCTCTTGCTTTTTTTTGATGTGTCGTGTTTGTACTTTCAACCAGTGTAATAGCTCTACTTAGATAGGTAATGTTGCCTTTGATAATATTCTCAATAAAAACTTTTGATGTAGGAAGCTTCTCTCTATTCAGTTTTATTTTTTGAATTGATTTAGGTTGTTTTATACCTTTCACTTCTTTTAGTAAGTTTTTATTTTTTGTATCCATTGCTTTAGAAAAGATAAGATTTGTAAATTTAAGATATTTTTTTTGAGAAATTGCAACAGTTTGTTTTTTGAATCGTATTTAATATAGAATGTTTATATAAATGAGTGAAATTTCACAATCAGATCTAATTTTAAGGTGTAAGGGTAATGAAGCCAAAGCACAGTTAGAATTGTATGATAAGTATTGTAAAGCAATGTATGCTACAGCTTGTAATTTTATTAAGGATGATGTGATAGCACAAGATATAATGCAAGAAGCTTTTATGAAAGCATTTAAAAAAATTGAAAGCTATACGGGTAAAGCATCATTTGGTGCTTGGTTAAAAAGAATTGTAATTAATCAAAGTTTAGATTGGTTAAAAAAGCAAAAATTAGATGTTATTGAACTGAATGATGAAGTCATCTCTATGATTGATGATGATGATGATGAATGGGAAGTAGATATTAAGATTGATTTGAAAACAATTTATAACTGTATAGAACAATTGCCACAAAAATGCAAAAATGTTGTAAAACTTTACTTGCTAGAAGGATATGATCATCAAGAAGTAGCACAAATTTTGCAAATTTCTGAGGTGGCATCAAGATCACAACTATCAAGAGGTAAAAATAGATTGAAAGAACTTTTAAATCGTGTAGATTATGAAAATTAATTTAAAAAATTATAAGGAGAAAGACTTGCCTGAGAATCATCGTGTAATTTTTGAGCAACGTTTAAAAAAAGAATTACATCAAAAACCAAAAAGCAAATTCGTTTTCTTAAAAATCGCGGCAATGGTAGTTTTGGTACTGAGTTTAGGTTATTATTTTAGCTCTAATACTTCTGATTTTGAATCAGTTATTGAAGATGAAGTAATCACTTTAGGTAGCTTGTCTCCAGAATTAGAAAAGATAGAAAACTATTATACAAATGCCATAGCTTTTGAACTTACTCAATTAGATGTAAGTGAAGAGAATAAGCCAGTATTAGATAAGTATCTTGAGAAGTTAGGCGAGCTGACTATTCAATACAAAAAAGAAAGTGCACAATTAGATATCGATAAAATTAGTGAACATTCAATTAATATATTGATTGATAATTTACAATTACGCTTGCAACTATTATTGCAATTAAAAGAGAAGTTAAATGCTATTAAAAATAAAAAAGATGAACAAAGTATTCTATAAATTAGTAATCATTGTGTTTTTTGTAATCAACACATTAAATGCCCAAAGTTTTCAAAAAGAATACTCTAGTGAGGTATCTTTTAATAAAGAAGGAGAAGTGACTTTATATGCTAATTATGCAGATATTGAAATTAAAGAATGGGAAAAGAATAAAATTAAGGTTGATGCTATAATGAAAGTTGAAGGCGTACAGCATAAAGAAGCACAGTCACATTTAAATTCTTGGGATATAAACTTAAGTGTAAATAACGGAAAAGCAATTATAAAATCTAAATCTCATGCTGGACATTCTTCTCTTTTTGATAATGAGTTTGATTTTGAGGACTTTAATTTTGAAATGCCAGAATTATCTATAGAAAGTTTGGGCGTATTAGATTCAATGGATTTTTCTTTTCCTGAAATCAATTTTTCTGAAGTTTTTAATGATAGCACTTTTAATAGCATCTATAATTATAATTTTAGTGTGGACTCCATAAGTGGAAATTTTGATTTTGAAAAATTAAAAGACAATCAAAAGTATTTAAAAGAGTGGCAAGAAGCAAATAAGGATAATTTTATCAAGCTACAAAAAAAAGCAGCTGTACTAGCTAAAAAAAATAAACTACTTCATGAAAAGAGAGCAAAGCAGTCAATGAAGAGAGCTGAACTTGCAAGAAAACGTGGAGAATTAGCAAGAAAACGTGGAGAAGAAGCCAGAAAACGTGGAGAATTAGCAAGGAAAAGAGGAGAAGAAGCTCAAAAGCGTCATAAAAAAATTAGAAATATTTTGAAAAATAGAAATAAAGCCAAGGTGAGAACTAAACTGACCATTTATGTTCCTGTAGGCACCGAATTTAATATGAATGTAAATTATAGTAAAATAAGTACAAATTAATTTTCCTAAAAAATAGTATTAAAGCTTCAAAGAAATTTAACCTCTTTGAGGCTTTTTTATTTTCTCTAAAAATGTAAAATCTTAGTGTTATATTTGAACTCTATTATAAAAGACAATGCAAGAGTTAAAAATATACAATACACTTTCAGGTAAAAAAGAAATATTTAAACCGATAACAAAAGGTTTTATTGGTATGTATGTCTGTGGACCAACAGTTTATAGTAATGTGCATTTAGGTAATGTGAGAACTTTTATGAGTTTTGATATGATATATCGCTACTTTTTACATTTAGGTTACAAAGTACGTTATGTTCGTAATATTACCGATGCAGGACATTTAACTGATGATAATTCTGAAGATAAAATTTCTACAAAAGCTCGACTGGAAAAAATAGAACCTATGGAAGTTGTTCAGCGTTATACGGTCGATTTTCATGAAGTTTTAAAACGGTATAATTTTTTACCACCAAGTATAGAGCCAACAGCTACAGGTCATATTGTTGAACAGATAGAAGCAATTCAAACTATACTAGATAACGGCTTAGCTTATGTGGTAAATGGTTCAGTTTATTTTGATGTGTTAAAATACAATGAAAAAGAAAACTATGGCATTTTATCAAAACGTATCATAGAAGATGCTATTGAAAACACACGTGAGTTAGATGGACAATCAGATAAAAAGAATCCTCAAGATTTTGCATTGTGGAAAAAAGCTGAACCAGAGCATATACAGCGTTGGAATTCCCCTTGGTCTGAAGGCTTTCCCGGTTGGCATTTAGAATGTACAGTGATGAGTACTAAATATTTGGGAGAGCAGTTTGATATCCATGGAGGAGGAATGGATTTAAAATTTCCACATCATGAATGTGAAATTGCACAAGCACAAGCTTGCAATCATACGGCACCAGTAAATTATTGGATGCATACCAATATGTTGAATCTCAACGGTAAAAAAATGTCCAAATCTACTGGAAATTCTATTTTACCTAGTGAGATTTATGAAGGTAATAATGAGATATTATCAAAAGCATTTAGTACAAGCGTTACACGTTTTTTTATCATGCAAGCTCATTATAGAAGTATTTTAGATTTGTCTAATGATGCTCTAGAGGCTTCTGAAAAAGGCTATAATAGATTGATGAATGCTATAAATCAATTGAAAAACATTGAGCCAAGTAAAACATCAAGTATTGATATAAATACTTGGAAAAAGAGCTGTTATGATGCTATGAATGACGATTTTAATACGCCTATTCTAATTGCACAACTTTTTGAAGGCGTAAAGTTTGTCAATGTATTGATTGATAAAAAAGAAACGCTAACTAAAGATGATTTAGAAGAGTTTAAAACAACCATGAATACTTTTGTTTTTGATGTTTTAGGCTTAGAAAATTTAACGTTAAAGGATAATTCTGAAAAATTATCAGCTGTTGTAAATATGCTAATTAACATGCGTAATGAAGCAAGAGTAGATAAAAATTGGGCGTTGTCAGATAAAATTAGAGACGAGCTATTAACGAAAGGAATTCAATTAAAAGATGGAGCAGACGGAACTACATTTACAATTTAGAATAACAAATTAAATTCCCTTCACTTTGGGAAGGGCTAGGAATGAAAAAAATACTAACATATCCATTTATTCTATTAGTTCGCTTTTATCAAGTGGCAATATCTCCATATACACCTTCTAGTTGTAGATATACACCAACATGTTCGCATTATACTGTTGAAGCATTACAAAAGCATGGTCTTTTTAAAGGAGGATGGTTGGCCATAAAAAGAATTGGAAGTTGTCATCCTTGGGGAGGCGAAGGACATGATCCTGTTCCAGAAAAAAAGATTAAGAAGAAGTAATTAATAATAGAACTCAAGTTTCAACAAATCCACAATAAAACATATCTTTACACTCTAAATTATATGTATGCTTTTTTTATTATCCATTGATTGGAATTTTAATCCAGATTTATTTACTGTAGGTTCATTCCCTATTAAATATTACAGTTTAATGTATGTGCTATCTTTTGTTCTGGGTTTGCAGATTATGAAAATGATTTTCAAAAAAGATAATATTTCTATAGAAAAATTAGATTCGTTGTTTATGTACACTGTAATAGCAATGTTATTAGGGGCGAGAATTGGTCATTATGTTTTTTATGAAGAAAATTATACGTTAGCAGAAGTTTTTTTACCATTTAAATTAAATCCTTTTGAATATACTGGTTATAGAGGTTTAGCAAGTCATGGTGCATTAATAGGTATTATTGTTGCTATGTATTTTTATAGTAAGAGAGTAGTGCGAAAATCGATATTATGGACTTTGGATAGAATGGTGATTCCAACAGCTATTACTGCTATGTTTATCCGTTTAGGAAACTTATTTAATTCAGAGATAGTTGGTAAAGCTACTGGGTCAGATTTTGGATTCAAATTTATCAGAAATGATATTAGCGAGTATAAAGCAATGGGAATTACTGGTGCAAAAGAAGTTAATAAAGCATATGATTTAATAGCAAATAGCTCTCGTTTTAAAGAAACTTTAGCAGAAGTGCCCAATAGATATCCTACACAAATATATGAAGCCTTAGGTTATCTTATAACCTTTATAATCCTTTGGTATATTTACTGGAAAACGGATAAAAAGCAACAATTAGGCTTTCTTTTTGGTGTATTCATGGTGTTATTATGGTCTTTACGATTTGTGATAGAATTTTATAAAGAATGGCAAGGGGGTATTGAAACCCTATTTGATGTGAATTTAAATACAGGGCAGTTATTAAGTATCCCCTTAGTATTGATAGGGTTGTTTTTTATGTTTAGAAAAACTAAAACTGTTAGTATATAGTTTAGGATGATTTTTCTCCTCCCGAGACATTGGTAAAGAAGGAATTTATAAGTTTTATAGTTAAAGTAGAAAATTATGATTAAAGAACAAACTTCATCGCAGCAAGCAATAGCGTTAGAAAATAAATATGGAGCACATAATTATCATCCGCTTCCAGTAGTTTTAAATAGAGGAGAAGGAGTTTATGTTTGGGATGTAGAAGGGAATAGGTATTATGATTTTTTATCAGCGTATTCAGCGGTTAATCAAGGGCATTGTCATCCTAAAATTATTAATGCTTTAAAGAATCAGGCAGAAAAATTGACCTTAACTTCAAGAGCATTTTATAATGATCAGTTAGGTGTGTATGAAAAGTATGTAACCGAGTATTTTGGTTTTGATAAAGTATTACCAATGAATACTGGTGCTGAAGCAGTAGAGACCGCAATTAAATTAGTTAGAAAATGGGGATATGAGAAAAAAGGAATTCCTTCAAATCAAGCAAAAGTTATCGTTTGTGAAAATAATTTTCATGGTAGAACGATAACCATAATTTCNGCATCAAACGATCCTGTGGCAACAGATAATTTTGGNCCATTTACACCAGGTATTATTTCGATACCCTATAATCATATTGACGCTTTACGTNAAGCGTTAAAAGATGAGAATGTGGCTGCATTTTTAGTTGAACCTATTCAAGGCGAAGCTGGCGTTTTTGTGCCAGATGATAATTATATTACAGATGCTTATCAATTATGTAAAGAACACAATGTATTGTTTGTTGCTGATGAAGTTCAAACAGGTATTGCACGAACAGGAAAATTGTTAGCCGTAAATCATTTTAACATAAAACCAGATGTTTTAATTCTTGGAAAAGCAATTTCTGGTGGTGTTTTACCAGTTTCAGCAGTATTGGCTGATGATGCTATTATGGAAGTTATAAAACCAGGAACTCATGGCTCAACCTTTGGAGGGAATCCACTATCATCAGCTGTAGCTATTGCTGCTTTAGAAGTAGTAGCTGAAGAGAATTTAGCAGATAATGCAGAAAAATTAGGAAAGCTATTTAGAGACGGTATGCAAGAGCTAATTACGCAAACTAGTTTAGTGAAGTTAGTAAGAGGAAAAGGACTGCTAAATGCTATTGTAATTGATGACAGTGAAGAGAGTAGTACTGCTTGGGATATTTGTATGAAATTAAAAGAAAATGGTTTATTAGCAAAACCAACCCATGGTAATATAATTCGTTTTGCACCACCTCTGGTAATGACAGAAGAGCAATTACAAGATTGTATTTCTATCATTAATTTCACCATACTAAATTTCGAAAAATAAATAGTATTTCTCTTTATAGCTCAGGCATTATTTTGTACCTTTATGTGTCCCTATGCGGAGTGTTTTAGGGATAATATTAAATACATTTATTAATGGATGAAAGTTTAGATAAGATAATTACCAAAGAAGAATTTGAAGCAATGACTTCTAAAGAAGAATTGTTAGAAATAATTCAAAAGAAAGGTAAGAATATTGATAAAGTACTTAAAAAATTAAAGTACGAAGATGAGCTTAAAAAACTTCAAATAGAATTGGTGAAATTGCAAAAGTGGATTTATACTGAGAAAAAACGTGTTGTAATTGTTTTTGAAGGAAGAGATGCTGCTGGTAAAGGAGGTAATATAAGACGATTTTCAGAACATTTAAATCCAAGGTCAATAAATTTGGTAGCATTGACAAAGCCTACTGAAATTGAAAAAGGACAATGGTATTTTCAGCGTTATATAAAAGAATTATCAAACCCAGGTCAAATTGTATTTTTTGATAGAAGCTGGTATAATAGAGCCGTAGTAGAACCAGTTATGGGTTTCTGTTCAGATGAACAATACAATCGATTTATGGTTCAAGTGCCAGAATTTGAGCACATGCTGTATGAAGATGGGGTTAAAATCATTAAATTTTGGTTCTCTATTTCTAAAGATGAACAAAAATCTAGGTTTGATGCTAGGTTAAAAACACCATTAAAAAGATGGAAGTTTAGTCCTGTAGATCAAAAAGGACAAGAGTTGTGGGACAAATACACCTATTATAAAGAACAAATGTTTGGTAAAACACATACCAACTATTGCCCTTGGATTATTGTAAAAGCAAATGACAAAAAAATTGCTCGTTTAGAGACGATGCGTTATGTTTTATCTCAGTTTGATTATCCAGATAAAGATAAAGCTATGACAACACTGTTGCCAGACCCAAATGTTATTATGCGATATTTTAGATCAGCTCACCAATTAGATTAGATATATGGAAAAGATTAATTATTCAGATATAGATATTAAAAAATTAAATTCAAATAAAGGGTTACATGCTTTGTTAAGTCAAGAAGTTTTTTCTCCTTCAAAAGCATTACGTTTTCTAGACTATTCAAAAAAATTAGAGAAGTTACAAGTTGAATTGGTAAGATTGCAAACATGGGCTATGCAAGAAAATGAACGAATTATTGTTATTTTTGAAGGAAGAGATGCTGCTGGTAAAGGAGGAGCCATTCGTAGAATAACAGAGAGAATCAATCAACGTAATTATAGGATTGTAGCTTTGCCTAAACCCAATGATGAAGAAAAAACCCAATGGTATTTTCAACGTTATATTAATCAATTTCCGAATGCAGGTGAGATTGTTTTTTTTGATAGAAGTTGGTACAATAGAGCTGTTGTAGAACCTGTAAATGGATTTTGTACTGATAATGAATATGATGTGTTTATGAATCAGGTGAATGATTTTGAAAGGATGATTACAGAGTCTGGTATCAGATTAGTAAAAATTTATATGTCTATTTCAAAAACAGAGCAAGCTAAACGTTTTAAAGAGATTAAAAGTGATCCGTTAAAACAATGGAAGATGACTCCTGTAGATGAAAAAGCACAAGAATTGTGGGATGTATACACTAAATATAAAAGGTTAATGTTTGAAAATACTAAAAAAGAAGGAGCTATTCCTTTTAAAGTTATTAAAGCCAACAGAAAAACGTCTACACGAATTGGTGTTATTCAACATTTTTTAGATGCTGTACCTTATGATAAAAGTCTAAAAATTTAATCTCGTTAAATTAAATTTTAGAATAAAATTTCCACCAAGGCTTTTGTGATTTTTCAAACTCAGTACCATAGCCATAACCATAACCGTAGCCATATGATTTTTTCTGATCAACACCATTAAGCAACAAAGCCATATTTGGTATTCTTTTTTCGTTGTAAAGAAATTTAATATATTTAAGCAAACGTTTATCTAA
>JGI24023J19991_10001649_pt1 | contig 16906 bp, 18 predicted proteins | sample Cruoilmetagenom1_FD_19991 | JGI IMG/M metagenome (IMG submission 19991) | reverse complement strand
TTGCCAGGGACAACGATGTGCCCATTGTGGAGAACAAACCCCTGGCCCAGACTCTTTTCAAGTCCATGGAGGTTGGCGACCTTGTTCCCCCTGATCTCTATAAGGCGGTGGCCGAAGTCCTGGCATATGTCTATAAGCTGAAGGGACAGCGGAACAGCCCATAGTTCAATTTTTGACACCCATCGTCAAATTGTAGAGTCCTTATCTAATTTCAAGTTTCCAATTTCAAGTTACAAAACTTGTTCCCGCCTGTAAATATCCAATACATTCAAGGGCCTGGTACCTAAAATTCGGTGTTTCACCTACGAATTTTTCTGCGGGCATGGAAAATGCATACGTTCACATCATAGAAGAAACGGATGACCATAACGAGACTGGAGAAATATGGAGCTGACAGGCCAAACTGATGATTCAATGGGAATCTCCTTTCTCACCGAGAACAGCGAGATTGTGGCGGCTCTGGGTGTTGTAGGTATCCTGATCCTGATGGTCATGCCTTTGCCCCCCTTTATGTTGGATCTGCTCTTGTCGTTTAATATCACATTTGCTCTGACGATTCTTTTAGTGGGCACTTATCTTATGAAGCCGTTGGATTTTTCGTCCTTTCCCACCGTACTTTTGATTGCCACATTGTTCAGGTTGTCTCTTAATATTGCTTCAACACGGATCATCCTGTTGCATGGAAGCGAGGGTCCTGCGGCTGCCGGAAGTGTGATCAAGGCCTTTGGGGGCTTTGTTGTGGGAGGGAATTATGTGGTTGGGGCCATCGTTTTCATCGTCCTTGTGATTATAAATCTCTTAGTTATTACAAAAGGTTCCGGAAGAATCGGTGAGGTGGCCGCCCGCTTTACCTTAGATGCCATGCCCGGAAAACAGATGAGTATCGATGCGGATCTTAACGCGGGACTCATAGGAGAAGAAGAGGCAAAGGCAAGGCGGAAAGAGATTTCCCGTGAAGCGGATTTTTACGGGGCCATGGACGGGGCCAGCAAATTCGTCAAGGGAGATGCCATAGCCGGTGTGATCATCACCTTGATCAACATCGTGGGGGGGCTTGCCATCGGGGTCTTGCAGAACGGTATGAATATCGCCGATGCCGCACAGACCTACACCCTGCTAACGGTCGGCGACGGTCTTGTTACCCAGATCCCCGCCCTGATGATATCAACCGCCGCCGGTATCGTGGTCAGCAGGGCGGGGTCTAGATCAACAATGGGCAGAGAAATATTGTCTCAGATTTTGCGGCAGCCGAAAGCCCTGGGTATCGCCTCCGTGGTTCTCTTCGGATTTGGCCTGGTTCCCGGACTTCCGGCGGTTCCCTTTATTTTGTTGTCGATGATTGCCGGAGGCGTGGCGTACACTGTGACCCAGTCAAGAAAGGCCGAGCAGGAAAGGGTTGAAGAGAGGGAGATGATTGAAGAGAAGGCTGGACCGCAAGAAGCCCTGGAATCGATCCCCCCCGTCGATATCCTGGCCCTGGAGGTTGGGTACGGCCTTATTCCCATGGTGGATGCTGAACAGGCCGGTGATCTCTTGGAAAGGATCAAGTCTTTCAGGCTTCAGATCGCCAAGGAGATCGGGATTGTTGTCGCCCCCATTCATATACAGGATAATATGAAGCTGAAGCCCGGCGGATATTCCATTCTGCTCAAAGGGAATGAAGTGGCCGGGGGTGAGTTGATGATGAACCACTATCTGGCAATGGATCCCGGCAATGCGGATGGAAAGATCGGTGGTGTTCCCACAAAGGAGCCCACCTATGGACTGCCGGCCTTTTGGATCAAGGAGGGGGCGAGAGAAAACGCTTTGGCCAAGGGATATACCGTTGTTGACCTCTCCACTGTTTTGATAACCCACCTGTCCGATGTGATTAGACGGCATGCTCATGAATTATTGGGAAGGCAGGAGGTTCAGCAACTTATGGATAATCTGAAAACTTCCTATCCAAAAGTGGTGGAGGAACTGATACCCAATCTGCTCCCCCTTGGCGCCGTCGGGAAGGTCCTTCAAAATCTTCTGATAGAACAGATTCCCATCAGAGATATGTTGACCATCCTGGAGACATTGGCCGATTGGGCCCCGATGATAAAGGACGCGGATACGCTCACCGAGTATGTACGTCAGGCCCTTGCCAGGACCATTACCAAACTCTATCAAAGCCCTGATGGGAATATTCCGGTAATAACCCTGGACCAGAACATTGAAAAAACCGTGGCTCAGGCGGTTCAGCATACTGAACAGGGTGACTTTTTCCCAATTGATCCAGGCGTAGCCCAGAAGATAATGAAAAAAGTTACCCAGAATCTGGAAAAATTTTCAAAGCTCAACCAGCAGCCGGTTGTTTTGTGTTCACCGCTGATCAGGTCGCATTTTAAGAAACTCGCCGATCGGTTTATTCCTGATTTGGTTGTGCTGTCATATAACGAGATTGTCAATAATATACAAGTTCACTCTATAGGAACGGTGGTGTTGGACGATGCAAATTAAAATATTTCGAGCACAGGATATGACTGAGGCCTTGAGGTTGGTCAAGAAGGAGTTCGGTTACCAGGCAGTCATCCTTTCCGCTAAAGAGATGAAGAATGGCGCAGGGATGCTTGGATTCTTGAAAGGGCCGTGTGTGGAAGTAACCGCGGCGACTGACACCGGCTATCCCAACGAGAAAAATGAAAATACTTCTGCCGGAAAGCGGCGGCGTCATAAGGGTGTGGCCGCGGGACCGGTTTCCATGGGTCGAAGAGATTGGAGGAGACCCATTTCTCTGGTTAAAGAAGAAGCCGGAGCTTCGAGAAGCAGGGCCAACCTGACGAAGACGAGAAATGACTTGCCTCAACAGAGGGATGTTGAAATGAATCTCTTCGATCTTTCCCAGGAGATGCAGAACCAGGGTGTGAAAGAAAATATCGCCTTGGATTTGATCAAAGAACTCGATGCCGCTGTATCCTCAAACAAGCTTTTTAGCCCTGAAGAGATCAGGCAGAGCCTGATCGAAAATCTTGAAAAAATGGGCGTAGCGACAAGATCCGTAAGAATAGAACGTGGAAAACAAAAAGTGATTGCCTTGATAGGCCCTACCGGGGTCGGAAAAACGACCACTATCGCGAAATTAGCCGCCATTGGCGGTCTTGCCAAGAAAAGGAAGATCGGATTGGTTACCTTGGATGACAAGCGAATCGGGGCCATTGCTCAACTCGAGGTCTACGCCAGGATTCTGAATATTCAGATGGAAGTCGCTTCAAGCAAGGAAGCAGTTGTGGAATCCCTCCAAAAGTTAAAAAGGAAAGATATTGTCCTGATTGATACACCCGGGATAAGCTACAGGGATATACGTCAGCTGGGTGATCTGAAAGATCTTCTCGATAATGTCGGGCCTGTAGAGATTCATCTTCTCTTGAGCGCCGTCACAAAGGAAAAGGATTTCAATCGCATTTTAGACAGGTTCAGCGTAATCCCTATTGATAGCCTGATATTTACAAAGCTGGATGAAAGCAGCGAATACGGGGATCTCCTTAATCAATTAATCCGGACAAAAATACCTGTTTCATATTTTACAAGTGGTCCACAAGTCCCGGAAGACATAGAAGTTGCAACTTTGGAGAAATTGGTGGATCGGATATGGGTCCGAAAAAAAGGCGCCGGACGTGTATCCGTAAGATCGGAAGTATCGAGGAGCAGACAAACACAGCGTGAATACGGCCCCTATTTGAGACGATCATATGCTTGATCGCCGAACCGCTCTACACCGGCATTAACGGACTCAAAAAAACGGAGAGATACGAGCAGTGAATCATAAAACCCCACCGAGAAAGGTCATTAGTCTGACCCGGAGAATAGCAGGCAAGAAAGCTGCTACGGAAAAGAGAAAAAGGGAAATCCGCAAATCCCATACGCGTGTCATCGCCGTAACCAGCGGCAAGGGAGGCGTGGGTAAAAGTAACATTGTTGCCAATCTTGGATTTGTTCTTAGCCGGNCGGGGAAAAAAGTCTTGATTCTTGATGCGGATTTAGGATTGGGGAATCTGGATGTGTTGTTAGGGCTGACGCCGAAATATAATTTATCCCATGCCATTACAGGCTCAAAAACCATCCCGGAAATCGTGATAGAAGGTCCGGGAAATGTCAAGATCCTGCCCGCTCCTTCGGGTATTCAAGAACTCAGCAATTTGACGGATGAACAAAAAACGCGAATGTTCACGGCCCTTGATTTACTCATTGATTCCGTTGATCTCTTCTTGATCGACACGGGGGCTGGGATTTCGTCAAATGTGATGCATTTTAACAGCAGTGCTCCGGAGATCATGGTTGTTGCTTCTCCGGAACCCACGTCCATTACGGATGCATACGCCTTAATGAAAGTCCTCTCTCTCGATTATTCAAGAAAACACTTTAAACTGGTGGTAAATCTGGCCAGGAGTTCCAAGGAAGCCTTCGAGGTTTACAAGCAATTAGAGTTGGTCGCCGATAGATTCCTGGATATAAAAATCGAATATATGGGACATGTGTTGATCGATGAAAATATCAAAAAGGGCGTAAGGCTTCAAAAGGTGGTGAGCGAAATCCACCCTGACGCCAAGGCAAGCAGATGTTTTGCCGCCCTTGCAAAAAAGATATTTGAATCGCGGCCCTCTGATGTTCCGGAGGGAGATACGAATTTTTTCTGGAGGAAGCTTGTCCGTAATGGAACAGGGTACGAGTAAAGTTTGAAATTTGAGATTTGAAATTTGGGGTGGAATAGCTGTTTACTATGGAACCGGCAAAAAGGGAAATTGAGCAGGGGTGGAAGGCGAACTTCGATTTAAGGGATGAGCTGATAACCGAATACCTCCCCTATGTTAAAAGCATAGCCCATAGGATGGCGGTTCACCTCCCCCCCAGTGTAGAGGCGGACGACCTCTTTAATGCAGGCGTCATAGGCTTGATGAACGCCATAGAACGTTACGATGCCACCAGAGAGAATAAGTTTATTACTTATGCGTTGTTCAGGATCAGGGGGGCCATGTTGAGTGAGTTGCGATCCCGGGACTACCTCTCCAGATCCAGTAGAAGCAAAATTCGTGAATTGGAAAAGGCATATCAAGACCTGAATCTGGAGTTAGGCCGGGAGGCGGAAGATGATGAGGTCGCTGAGAAACTGGGCATAAACCTGAACGAATTTAACGATATTCGCAGGATGTCTACCATGTCTTTTGTCAGTTTCGAGGAAATTGGATCTTTGTCAAACGAGGAAAAAGACGGTCTCATGCACCTTTTGGTGGATGGCAACAGCGATGATCCGCTGAGCCTGGTAGGGTTGAAAGAGATGAGAAACGCCATTGCCGGTTCCATCGATCAATTGAAGGAAAAAGAAAGAATGGTGGTGTCATTATACTACTGGGATGAATTGACGATGAAAGAGATTGGTAAGGTTTTGGATATAACGGAATCAAGGGTGTCCCAAATTCATTCCCAGGCCCTTATTCATCTAAGAGGCCGGTTGAGAAAAGACGGTGTGACAATGAATTGACGGTCCCGTCGGAAAAGACGATGTTCCAAACCGGGATCGAGCAGTTATGAGAGGCGGGTGTTATGAACGACGCCATGAATATTCAGAAAGTGTTTTCTCCCATATCGCCTACACAGGGGGTTCGTCGTCTTGAGAAGGAGCATCCCGATTCAAAAAAAAGAAGCTTTGATAGGGATCTCGAGGAAGAAAAAGANGGNGGGAAGAATGAGAAACAAGAAGCGCCCCTCGAAATGGTGAAAGNGAGTGATAAGAGGGCGGATCCTGACGTCGACGTCAAGAAACACAATAGCTCCGGCGCAACGGTGGGAACTTTGGTTGATATTCGAGCGTAGTTTGGAGGGAATCGTAAATGACATCCTTAATGGCAGGACAATTGGAAATAGCGACGGATGTGGTCTCCATCTGTTTTTTTGGTATTACAGCGCTATTATTGGTTATCATGACAATCAAATATGGTCGAAGTTCTCGGAAACAGGTGATTACGGCAAACATCGGTGGGTTTAATGAAGAACTTGTTCACGAGATAAGGCAATCTGAAAAAAGAAATAAAATTAATCGTATTTCTGATGAACGGAAACCCGGCCCATATGGAAATGTGGAGAAGTTGGCTGATTTGGGTTTGGGTGCAGGAGAGATCTCTAAGAAGGTAAGTATTCCCAAGAGCGAAATTGAACTCATTTTAAGACTGAAAAAATTCGATCTTAAATCCCGCATGAAGAATGGAGACGTGGGATAGGGAAAAAATTGCCGATAGCAAGGGAGAAGGACGGCGGGATATGCGGCGATCATCAACAGGAAGAACCTTTTTTACCCAGTATTGATGCGTAAATATTCCGATGACTCTTGGCATATATTTTGCATATTCAACATCATGAAGTGCGAGTTTCGATTTCTCTTATTATGGGTAATGTTCAAAAGTCTGAAATCGTACGGCACAGCCCTTTGGAGGTTTGAAAAATGAGCCTGACCCAAGCGATGTACGCAGCCTCTGCCGGCGCATTTAATAATCAACAGAGGTTAGATGTCTTAGCCAATAATCTCGCTAACATAAATACACCGGGCTTTAAGCAGGACCGGTTGATTTTCCGCGTGCCCGTTGAATCTGAAAAGGGGGGGGATTCACAAACCGATTACCTTCAAGGCCCTTCCGCTGCGATGGCACGCGGCGGCTGGACTGACTTTTCACAGGGTATTTTGAGATGTACGGACAATCCTCTGGACTTGGCGTTGGATGGCACGGGTTTCTTCTGTATCCAGACACCGGGGGGGACGCGTTACACCAGAAATGGAAGTTTTGAAATCAATAAGGATGGTGTTCTGACCACCAGGGACGGGCATCCGGTTTTGGGTAAAGGGGGCGAAATTAAAATTGACGGGCGCAATGTCAGTGTTGACGAGGAGGGCAATGTCTCTGTAGATGGAAGCGAAGTGGGGACGCTGAAGGTTGTCTCGGTCCCCCAACCCGCGTCCTTGAAGAAGATGGGCAATACCCTCTTTGCTTCCGCCGGGGCTGATGAAAAGGAGGCCGAAGGATTCAAAATAAGGGAGGGATATATCGAAACATCTAATGTAAACGCCATAAGAGCTATGACGGAAATGATAGATATATCAAGAACCTATGAATCGTATCAGAAAACCATACAGTTTCTCAACGATGCCACCAAAAAATCTATCAGCGAGGTTGGAAGGTTAGCTTAACGCGGCAGAGCCGCAGTTGTCAGTGCTGGAGGTTATTTTGAAATTTGAGGATTTGGAAGTATGGAAGAGGTCTTCACGATTATGCGCAGATTTGTATAAACACTTTCAAGATATTATGGGTATGCTTTTACTGACAACTGACAACTGATATCAGGAGGCAAAAATGCAACGAGCGTTATGGATCGCATCCACAGGGATGCAGGCGCAGACATTAAATATTGATGTGATTGCGAATAATCTGGCCAATGTAAATACCGCCGGCTTTAAGAGGAGCCGGGCGGATTTTCAAGATCTATTATATCATTCCCTTCGCGCGGCTGGGACCGCTCGGCCCAAGGGTCTGAAGTCCCCACCGGTATCCAGATAGGTCATGGAACAAGACCGGTGGCAACACAGAAGATGTTTAGCCAGGGGGATTACCAGCAGACTCAGAATCAGCTTGATATGGCAATTGAGGGCCATGGTTTTTTTCAAATCATACAGCCCAATGGCGATACCGCCTATTCAAGGGCCGGGTCGTTCAAGTTGGACGGAGACGGCCGTATTGTGACCTCTGACGGGTTCCTGTTGGAACCGGAGATTTCTATTCCGACCGATGCTACCGCCATCGCCATCGGGACGGATGGAACGGTTTCCATCAAGCAGGCGGGAGAGACCGAACCGAGTGAAGTCGGGACCGTCCAGCTCGCCAGGTTTATAAACCCGAGCGGATTGGAAAGTATCGGAAGAAATCTGTATCTTCCCACGGCGTCTTCGGGTGAGGTAACGACCGGCACTGCCGGAGAGGATGGATTCGGCACCATCGCCCAGGGGTACCTGGAGATGTCCAACGTCAGCGTGGTTGAAGAGATGGTGAGTATGATTACGGCTCAGAGGGCCTATGAGCTTAACAGCAAAGCGGTCAAGACCGTGGATGACATGTTGCAGATGGCGAATAATCTTAAACGATAGGAGGGAATCGTGAAGTGTTATAGGTTTTTTCTTTGCTTGGTTATCTGCTTTGCACTCTTCCTGACGGGGACGCTGCCCCGGCTTTCCGAGGCGGGCTTAATTAGCATAAAGGGCCTTGAAAAAGCGGAGATAAACAGTAATGATATTTACTTGGGACAGATTACCAGGATCAGAGGGGATGACCAGGCCTTGGTTCAAAGGCTGAAGCGAATCGTTATTGCCAGGGCGCCGCTTCCGGGAAAGAGCCGTCGCATAAATGAAAATTACATTCAACTCCGATTGAAACAGGAAAAAATTGATCTGTCGAAAATCAGGTTGGCGGCCCCCAAGGGGATTGAGGCAATCAGGGGTTTCGTGGAGGTTACAAAAGAAGATATAACCAGAGTGGTTTCCGATTTCATATATGCAAATATCCCCTGGGAAAGGGAGAAAGTAAAGATCCGGGATATTCGGGTGCGGGACGGTGTGATTCTCCCCAAGGGGAAAATCACTTATCGTGTTGAACCGCTCAAAAATACGGATTTCAAGGGGAGTGTCCCCCTGCCTCTCCATTTCAGGGTGAATGGCAGCTTTCAAAAGAGGATACTGGTCACGGCCGATATAGAGGTGTCAGCGGAAGTGGTCGTCACCAAGAGGCCTTTGAGACGGTTCCGGAGGATTACCGAGGATGATATTGAGATGAGGGAAAAGAATTTGGCGGAACTCCCGCGTAATATTGTCCTTAACTATGAAGAGGTTCTGGGCAAAAGGGCCAAGAGGAACATCAGCGCCAACAGTGTGCTGAGGTTGGATCTCATCGAATTTCCGCCCTTGGTCAAGCGTGGCGATGTGGTCCGGTTAATCGCCGAATCAGGTGGCCTAATGATTACGACCCTCGGCATGGTAAAGCAAAGAGAGGGTCGTCGGGGAGAGAGGATCAGGATCGAGAATATCGACTCAAAAAAGAGTCTGTACGGTCGTGTTGTGGATGCCAGAACGGTGAGGGTTGATTTTTAGGGTTTTATGGTGAGGAGGTTTTTCGAAGATGTTCGGCAAGCGGGGTGGGTTGATAAGATTGATGACATTCGGGGTGTCTTCCGCTTTGCTCGCCATGAGCCTTTTCGGTTGTGCTTCGGGGCAAAGGGAAACATTAAGGGATACCAACCTGAATCGCGCCATGTCTCTCGGTGTCGACGAGAATCAAAGAATAAAACCAAGAAAGCATGAGGGATCTCTCTGGCAGAACAAGGGGGCGCTCAGTTCTCTATTTCAGGATTATAAGGCAAGCCATGTGGGAGACGTCGTGACGATTATTTTAGATCAAAAACTGACGGGGTCTACCGGCGCCAATACGAATACCAGTAGAGACAGTTCATTGAAAGCCGGGATGGATTCCGCCTTTACCGGTTTTGGAAAAACGGCCAGCGCCTATAAAGCCGATGTCAGCAGCAGTCTTGGAACGACACACAAGGGCAAGGGGACAACCGACCGGTCGGGAGCGCTGTCCGGTACCATAACTTCCAGGGTTGTCAAAGTGCTTCCCGACGGGAACCTGGTGGTTGCGGGGTCTCGGGAGATAATGGTGAATGACGAGACAAATTTTCTGAGCTTGTCGGGAATTATCCAGCCCAGGGATATTCGTTATAAAAGAGACAAGAACGGTATATGGGGCTATGAAATCGAATCGTCCCGGATCTCCGATGCCAAATTCGTTTATAGCGGCAGGGGCGTGGTGGCCCAGCGTCAACGTCCGGGTTGGCTTTCCAGCTTCGTTAATGTGATATGGCCGTTCTAAATACAAGGCGTTTTGAGAATTCCGTCCGGTGGGACCGGAGGAGGGCTGAAATGGAAAACACCTTTTTGTTTTTTGACGTCAAAAAGATATTTGCGAAAGTGAGCCTGATACTTATGGCGCTATTCGTTTTGAGCGGTTATGCCCATGCAACGCGCATTAAGGATATGGCCGATGTTAAGGGTGTGCGTGAAAACCAGTTGGTGGGATATGGTCTGATTGTGGGGTTGAATGGGTCAGGGGATGGAAAGGATTCAAAATTCACTTTTCAGTCCCTGGCGAGTATGCTGGAGCGGATGGGTGTTACGGTTAACGCAAAGGATATCGAAAAGGCTCAAAATGTTGCCGCCGTAATGGTTACCGCCGACCTGCCGGCATTTGCAAATGTGGGTTCCAGGATTGATGTCACGGTCAGCTCAATAGGCGATGCGGAAAGCCTTACGGCGGGAACCCTTCTGGTCACCCCCCTCAAGGGCGCCGATGGCAAGGTTTACGCTGTTGCCCAGGGACCGGTCAACACCGATGCGTTCTCTGTTTCGGGAAAGGCGGCCAAGGTCGGCAAAAACTTCCCCACTGTGGCTCGAATTGTGGGCGGCGCCATCATTGAAAACGAGATACCCTACGATTTTGTTAATAAGGGGACTTTGTCGCTGATCTTGCCCAGGCCTGACTTTACAAATGCCGCTCGTGTGGCAAAGATAATAAATTCAGCCTTGAAGAGCAGCGCGGCCAGGACTTTGGATGCCGGAACCATAGAGGTCGAGGTCCCGAAAGAATATTCCGGAAGGACGGTCGAATTGGTCGCTATGATAGAGCAATTGGACGTTACCCCGGATAAGTCCTCTATGGTGGTGTTCAATGAACGGACCGGGACGGTGGTCCTCGGGGAGAACGTCAAGATCGCCACCGTAGCCATTGCCCATGGAAACCTGAGTATCGAGATCAAGGAAACTGCGGATGTCTCTCAGCCGATGCCCTTTTCTCAGGGGGGATCGTTATTCGGCGGATCGGGGCCGTCCGGGCCGCCCGTGGAGTCCCGGGACGGCAGCGCCATAGTTGCACCGGGGGCCAATACTGCGATTACTTATGACACCGATATCGGTGTAGCGGAGGAGAAAAGCAAGCTTTTCCTGGTGAGATCAACGGTGACTATTTCCGAGGTGGTCAGGGCCTTGAATGCCCTCGGCGTAACCCCCCGGGACCTGATGGCCATATTCCAGGCCCTCAAGGTCGCAGGGGCCTTGCACGCAACCATAGAGGTGATGTAATGTCAGATTTCCTATCGCTATCCGCGATACCGTATGAGACGATAGATGTAACTGGTAAGATGGAAAGGGTGCAACAGAGCCTGAAATCCGGGAAGCTCTCCCAATCCGTTGAAAACGCGCCCCAACTCAAGGAGGCATGTGCTGAGCTGGAGTCCGTTTTTATCTCCTATCTTCTCAAGGAAATGCGGGCCACTATTCCCAAGACCGGGATCATCAGCGGGGGCAGGGCCGAAGAGATCTATACCTCTATGCTGGATTCTGAAATATCAAAGGAAATGGCTTCTCAGCGGGGAATCGGCCTCTCGTCGCTTTTCCTGGATCGGCTTGAGAGCCGACCGGGGGACGTGGTAGAAAAAACTACCAAAAAAAATGACCCCAAAGACTAAAGTTTTTATCCTTTCCGACCGATAATGGAATTAAGGATAAAGTTGATTTATAGTTGGGATTTGTTAAGTATCGGTTTATTTAGTATTTTTTGGCGGATTAGCACCCCGAGACCTCAGCGTTGTAGGACAGGAAAGGAGGTCCTTACAAATGGAGATTATAACAGGTAATAAGCCTTTTTCCGGATTGGACGCCTATGTGAAAAATATCGGCAAGGAGAAGAAAAGCATTCATGGTTCATCCAAGGCGGCGCCAAAGGGGGGCCTGTCGGAAGACAAGGTCGCTTTATCACCGGAGGCGAAACAGATCCAAGAAGCCAAAAAGCGCCTTGATGCTCTTTCTGAAGTTCGGGAAGATAAGGTAGCTGAGATTAGAGGTCAGATAGATGCCGGGACCTATCATATTGATAGTGAAAAGATAGCCTTTAAGATGATAAGGGAATCTTTGCTTGACGAACTGTCTTGAAGAGGANNTTAAATCTGTGAATGCCTATGATGATTTTATCGAACTGCTTGATGGGGAGGTAGCCCTTTATCGGGNACTGTTGTCTGTGCTCGAAGAGGAAAAAAATGCGATTATAGGCTCAAATCTTGGCGAATTGGGGAAAACCGGTAAGGAGAAAGAGAAGTTGCTCCTCAAGATTGGGACAATTGAAGAACAACGGCAGATTATGATAAAGGATCTTGCCGAATCCTTAAAATGTTCCCCCCATGACCTTACGATCACCAAATTGGTTGAATTCGTGGAAGCGCCTTACGCTGTCCGGTTCAAGAGTATCTGTTCCGACCTCTTGCCGTTGGCAAAAACCATACGGGACGTAAATGACGGCAACGAGGCGTTGCTCAGGCATTCTGTGGCGCTTGTAAGGAGCTCCTTCACCTTTTTGAATAATCTGATTACGACCAATGCCGTTTATCACAGTTCAGGTAAGATGCAACAAAATAGTCCAATCGGAAAGGTTCTTCGTGGCAGTATATAACGTGGATTCAGCCCCCCCCGGATATCTATTCCACTCCAAGATTTTCTATCAGCCAAACAAAAAATCGCCTCCTTCTTTTGACGTCAGGAAACTGACGCTATTATTGTCAAAATTAAAATATTTGTGTAATATCAACGTGTAATGGGCGGATTAAGATCGGGGAAATATGGCATATCTTTTGCAAGTGTCTTCTGAGTGTAATATCGTTGACTCTAGGTTGCCAGGTGTGGATATGAAGAGGAGAGTTATGCATGGACGGGATAGCAAAAAAGACAGCCGATATCCTCAATAAAATCATTGAAGATATTGATGCTGTTAACTTGAAGGACAAAAGGGCGTGGGGAAAAATATTGGTTGATTTGGAGGGGCTGATTTCCAAGATCCCGGCAAAAAGGACCGGTGCCTTGTCGCTTTTTGGCCTTTGCCGGGAAGGGCTGGAACTCCTTTCCAAAAAATCGGTTAAAGACATTTTATCCCTTGTAGGCGGAATATCCGAGGCCCTGATCGCCTTGGAGGAGCACCTTGCCGATAAGAAGGAGGATGGCGGGCTTTCTGTAATTGAGGCGGCAAAGGCCTTGGAGAGCGTTATGGAGAGGCCTTTAAGTGATTGGGAGGGGCTGATGAGGCCTAAGACGTCTAAAAAGTCAGAGGTCGATTCGGGGGAAGATGCTTCCAATACTCTCGATGATATTGCCGCTCGCTTAATTCTGCTTGAGCCGGATGATCTCTCGGAGTTTGCCGACCTGAAAAAATTGTTAACGTCGATTGCAGCTGATAACTCATATCCGGAAACATGCAGAGAAAAAATTGGTCGGGCCATAGAAAAAGCCGAGGCGATCCTCGATGCGAGCGCTCCTGACCCGGATTTGAACCTCATCGAAATCGGCGGGCTTCTGGAGGATGCCATGAATGCAATTGAGGAGGATGGGAAGGATGGGCCGGTTGATGAACCCGGTATGGAGGAGACCCCCAAACAATTTTCCGATACGATTCCTGAAGATGATAATGAATCTATCGATGAAACGCCGCCTGATCGCCCTTTGGATCTTGTTTCCGGGTTTGATGACAAACCTGCTGCCGGCATAATTTTTCCCGAGACCCTCCCCGATGATGCTGATCTTGATCTATTGGGCGAGTTTATTACTGAAAGCACCGATCTGATTTCAGAGGCCGAAGAGGCCCTGCTGACCCTTGAGTCCGACCCGGAAGATACCGAGTCGGTGGGGTCTGTTTTTCGGGCGTTTCATACGGTCAAAGGGGTCTCCGCCTTTCTTGAACTTACATTCATATCCGAAATGGCCCATCACGCGGAATCGCTCCTGAGCCGAGTCCGGGACAAGGAGATACGTTATGCCGGCGGATATGCCGACCTTGCGCTCCGTGGTCTTGATATGATCAAGCAGATGATTGACTTGGTTCAGGATGCTCTGGGTGGTGTCCCCCTTTCCAAGCCGGAAGGGTACGATGACCTGTTGGGTGTATTGGCTGACCCTGAAGGCGCAGGAGTCTCCGACGAAAGTGACGAAATTGAACCGGCAAGTGCAGTGCCTCGGATCGGGGACATCTTAGTAACCGAAGGGAAGGCCGAAAGAGAAAAAGTGGAGGAAGCCGTCGCTGGCCAGGATGATGCGCCGATCGGCGTAAAGATGGTGAAATCAGGCACCGCTACGGTCACCGACGTGGCCAAGGCCATTAGAACACAGGAGCAAATAAAGGGGAAAAAGGTAATTGAATCGTCGATCAGGGTGAGTACGAACCGGTTGGACCGGCTGATTGATATGGTCGGCGAATTGGTGATTTCCCATTCTATTGTTGCGCAGGACAAAGTGGTGACCGGCGCCAATGACCATGAACTTTTGAGAAAGATCTCACAGACGGGTAAGATTGTCCGGGAAATGCAGGATCTCAGCATGTCCATGCGGATGGTGCCTCTCAAAGCGACTTTCAGCAAGATGGCCAGGCTCGTGAGGGACGTGTCACGCAAGGTTGGAAAGGACGTCAATCTCGTTACCGAGGGTGAGGATACCGAGATTGACCGGAATATGGTGGATGTGATCAATGATCCCCTGATGCACATGGTTCGTAACTCAGTGGATCACGGTATTGAGATGCCTGAGGTCAGAGAAAAGAAAGGAAAACCGCGAGTTGGGACTGTGAAATTGGCTGCCTACCACGCTGCCGGTAAGGTAGTGGTGGAAATACAAGATGATGGGAAAGGGCTCTCCCGTGATGCAATTCTTGCCAAGGCCAAGGAGCGGGGACTTGTGAGCGAAGAGGCATCACTGAGCGACCGGGAGGTTTTCAAGATGATTTTCGAGGCGGGCTTCTCCACTGCCGAGACCGTCACCGACGTATCCGGCCGCGGCGTGGGCATGGACGTGGTGCGAAAGAATATTGAATCCTTGCGGGGACAGGTGGAGATCGATTCAGAGGCGGGCAAGGGGAGCGTTTTTAAGATGGCTCTGCCCCTGACCCTGGCCATTATTGACGGCATGGTTGTTCGGGTGAGCCGCGAAACATATATTGTTCCGACCGTCTCGATTGTTACCTCGCTTAAACCTGAACCGGAACAGCTCTCTACGGTACTCAATCAGGGAGAGATGCTCTCTTTGCACGGAGGCCTTCTTCCTCTTTTCAGATTGGCCGATCTTTTTTCCATCAATAAGTCTGACCGGGATTCGGACAATAGCCTCATAGTGGTGGTTGAAGACGACAACAAAAAGCGGACGGGGCTGATTATTGATGAATTGATCGGCAGACAGCAGATCGTTATCAAGTCATTGGGGGAGACCATGAAGGATATTCCCGGCATATCCGGCGCCGCGATTATGCCCAACGGCCAGGTGGGTTTAATCCTTGATGTTGGGGGCGTCGTGGGTATTGCGAATTCCGGGAATGAAACCGGATAAGAGCGAGGCTTGTAGTTTGAAATTTTGGATTTGAGATTTGAAAGGCTGTCAGCATGAATATTGTATCAGGGGAATTGAGTGACCGACAATTCAAGCATGTCAGCGATATCATATACAGGGAATGCGGGATTGTTCTGAAAAGCGGCAAAGAGGCATTGGTCAGGGCCCGTCTCGTAAAGCGGCTACGAGCGCTGAAAATGGGGGATTTCAGCGAGTATATGAAGTACTTGCAGGGAAACAACGGAAGAGATGAATTAGGCCTTTTGGTCGATGTGATGACGACGAATAAGACGAGTTTCTTCCGTGAAATGGCGCATTTCGACTTTTTGGGTGAAACAATTTTACCAAGATTGACCGGCAGGAAATTGAGGTTCTGGAGCGCGGCCTGTTCCTCCGGTGAGGAACCGTTCTCTCTTGCAATGTTCCTGTTGGACCGGATGCCGGGCTCGGGGTCTCGGGACGTCAAGATTTTAGCGACCGATATATCTCCGACAATATTGGGCAAGGCCGGTAAAGCAACGTATGAGGAAGGGATGCTTCTGGATCTCCCCCCCACTTTTTTGCGAAAATATTTTGTGAAGGTTGGAAATGAGAATCCCCCTATCTATCAAGTGAGCGGTGATGTCAAAAAGATGGTACGAATAGCGAGGCTGAACCTGTTGCATTCATGGCCGATGAAGGGGTCTTTTAATCTGATTTTTTGCCGCAATGTCATGATATACTTTGACAAGCAGACCCAGCAGGGTCTGATTAACCGTTTCTGGGAGATTCTGGAGCCGGGCGGGTACCTTTTTGTGGGGCATTCCGAGGGGATGTCGGGCATCAAACATAAATTTCGGTATGTTCAACCGGCAACCTACGTAAAATAACAGTCAAGATTGGATGGAATCAATGAAACAGATCGTTCAAGTAGGTGACATGAAGGTGGGTGTAAAAGGTGATGAGATCGTAACCCATGCCCTGGGCAGTTGTCTCGGTCTTATGATCTATGATCCCGTTGCCCATGTAGGCGGGATGTTGCACGCCATGCTGCCCTTATCCAAGATCAACCCGGAGAAGGCAGCAGCCAACCCCTATATGTTTGTGGACAAGGGGGTTCCGGTTCTTTTTAAAGAGGTGTATGCTTTGGGGGGGCAGAAAGGGAGACTGGTTGTCAAGGCTGCGGGTTGTGGTTCTCCCTTAGGTAAGAATGAAATGTTCAAGATTGGTGAGAGGAACTACACGGTCCTAAAAAAACTGCTCTGGAAAAACGGCGTTCTCCTGAAGGCGGAGGAGGTCGGGGGCAGTATAAGCCGTACAGTCTATTTTGATATTTCATCAGGACGGGTAACCATAAGGAACGGTCGGCAGGAGAGGGCGCTATGAAACAGGGCAAAAAACGTGAGATCATCTCCAGGATGAATTCGTTTCCCAGCATGTCGGGAATAGCCGCAAAGGTGCTCA
>JGI24023J19991_10001647_pt1 | contig 16916 bp, 16 predicted proteins | sample Cruoilmetagenom1_FD_19991 | JGI IMG/M metagenome (IMG submission 19991) | reverse complement strand
AGCAGTTCAATAGCTGTTACAATTCCGGCAATGCCACCACCAATAATAGCAACATCTGTTTGGAGAATAGTTTGTTTCAAAGTTTCTGTATGATTAAGGAATAAATATACAGAAAACTTTTATCACTGTACAAAGCCGTTTAAAGAAATTACTTAATCACCAAAATTGAGATAAAGCTTGGAAACTTACAAGTTAAAAGCAATTCCGATTGCACCATTACTGCCCACTTCTAAAAAGCCTGAAATGCTATTTGAGAAATTATAACGTGCGCCTAAATGTCCTCCAATTCCAAAATCACTATGTCCTAATAATCCTAACTCGGCACCTAAATAGAGGTCTAATTCGTCAGGAGCATTCACAGCTTGAGCAAAATGATAATCACCACGACCGAAAATAAAGAAACCAGAACTATAAATGCCAGTATTAAAGAAGTTGGCACCTGCACCAATCGAGAAATTATCATTCAACCCATAATCATAGGTTGCTTTTAAACCTGTTCCATGGCCGTAGAACGTAAACCCTACTTGTATTTTTTGATCATTTTTACCTGTGTAGTTTTGTGCTTTTAGTGTACTTGTTGTAAGCAATAAAAGTGCTGAAATAATAAATATATTTTTCATTTAGATTGTTTTTCTGTGATTAAGAACGCGATAATAAAGAATTTGTTTTGAAGCAATCTATTCTTTTGGCACAGACTTTGATTTTACTTCATCAAATACGACTATTATGAAAACTTTAAAACTACTTTTCGGTCTCCTAATCATAGGATTTACATTTACATCATGTTTTATTGAAACAGATAATTATTATAATGACAATGGTGTTTCTTTAGAAACAGTCATGACTAATTATGATATCTGGTATGTAGATTATAATCGAACAACGGGTTATGGTGATGTGCCATTCGTTTCAAAAGCATTTACGCTTTCTTTTATTAACGGACGTGTTTATGCTAATAATAATATTGTAGGTATTGGCTTTAGTGGAGATGGCTATGGTATTCAAATTGGAACGTATAATACGTATAACGGTTCGTTAGAAGTAAACCATATGTATGATGGGTTTTACGAGTTTGAAGTGTTTGCTGACTCACATCAAAGTATCCGTATTAGGGATAACTATCACAACGTAACCTATTATTTAGAAGGATATCATAGTGCTACATTTGATTATGATCAAGTTTTTTATGACAACTTAGAATACTTTTTACAAGAGTATGATGAATGGAGAAAAACATATACCAGTTTAGAAGGTGAATTAAATGCTTTTGATAACGAAAATTATCTAGCCTTTACACCTGAAAATATTACCACATTCTATTCTTCAATAGATGCTACTGGAACACCTGTTTCAGAACGTTATTGGGATTTTACAGGGAGTTATGAAGTGTCAAACATCTATGGATATGAATCGATTAAAGACTTAACATTATATTATGATGGAGGAGATACTGAGGAGTTTGAATTAAGCGTTATTGATGATACTGCGATAAGTTTATATCACTATGCCTCAGGAACTACTTATGAGTTTGATGGATTTGGATATATTCAATATCGAGTTTCTGACAAAAGTGAAACAATAGCATCTCAAGGTAGAAAAAGATTTAAAGTGTCTCGTAAAACAATAGACAGAAAAGAACATTCTACTAGTAAGAAAGCGGAACACACAAAAGGTACTACAATAAAAGCTCCAGCTAGAAAATAAAGTTTGGTTAGTTGATTTTTTGACAAGTTATACTTATAACTTGTCAAAAATAAAGAGGCAGTCTTTTTAGACTGCCTCTTATTAATTTATAAAATTCTAAAAAAGAATATTCGTTTATATATCAAACTTAATACCTTGTGCAAGTGGTAAATCAGCACCATAATTAATCGTATTTGTTTGACGACGCATATATACTTTCCATGCATCAGAACCTGATTCACGACCACCACCTGTATCTTTTTCACCACCAAAAGCACCACCGATTTCAGCTCCTGAAGTTCCTAAGTTTACATTAGCAATTCCACAATCAGAACCGCTTTGCGAAATAAAGGCTTCTGCTTCTCGCATATTTAATGTGAATATAGCAGATGATAGACCTTGAGGTACATCATTTTGGATGTCAATTGCATTTTGAACATCACCGTCATATTTTATTAAGTAAACAATTGGTGCAAAGGTTTCTTCTTGTACAATTTCGAAATGATTTTGTGCTTCAGCGATACAAGGCATCACATAGTTACCAGATTCAAAACCAGCACCTTCTAATTTTTGACCTCCAAATAATACTTTTCCACCTTCTTGTTGCACTTTAGAAACTGCTTCTTCAAATAAAGCAACAGAATGTTCGTCAATAAGTGGTCCTACTAAGAATTTTTCGTCAAGTGGACTTCCTATTTTATCTTTTAATTTATCATAAGCTCCTACAAATGCATCACGAACTTGATCATATACATCTGCATGAACAATCACACGACGCGTAGAAGTACAACGTTGACCTGNAGTACCAACTGTACCAAATACCGTTGACATGACTGCCATAGGAATATCAGCATTTGGTGTGATAATAACCGCATTGTTTCCTCCTAATTCTAATAAAGAACGACCTAATCTGTCACCAACAATGCGTCCTGCTCTACGACCAACTGCTGTTGATCCTGTAACAGAAATTAAAGGAATACGTTTGTCTCCTAAGAAATTATCACCCATTACCGATGAGCGACCTACAACTAAGTTAAACACACCTTCTGGTACGTTATTATCTCTTAATACTTTTTGAATTATTTTTTGAGTTGCAATAGCAGTTAAAGGTGTTTTAGAGGATGGTTTCCATATAACCACATCACCCGCAATCGCAGCTAAGGCAGAGTTCCATGCCCAAACGGCCACTGGAAAATTATAAGAAGTTACAATTCCCACAATTCCTAAAGGTTGGTATTGTTCTGATAATCTATGTAAAGGTCTTTCTGATTGTAAAGCTACTCCGTTTATCAATCTTGATTGTCCAACAGCAAAATCACAGATATCGATCATTTCTTGAACTTCACCTAAGCCTTCTTGAAATATTTTCCCCATTTCATAAGAAACAAGTGCGCCTAAATCGTCTTTAGCATCACGTAAGGCATTTCCTATAAGACGTACAATTTCTCCTCTTTGTGGAGCTGGCACCATGCGCCATTCTTTAAATGCTTCTTGTGCTTTTTGCACTACTTTTTCATAATCTTCTAAAGTGGCTGTTTTGACACTAGCGATTACTTTTCCATCTACTGGAGAAGATGATGTGTTAATTTTTCCATCAGTATCAAACCATTCTGCACCTGTCGATACACCTTGATTGGTTTCTGATAATCCTAAGTTTTTTAAAACCGTTTGAATATTTATTGTCATAATTGTTTTTTTTTAATGTTCTTGATATTTATTTTTTTATGGTAACTTATTTCTTCTTCTGAATTACCATTTTGATGTAATTCATTGAGTTCCTTTACGACCAATTCGATAGCTTCTTGAGTGAAATCTTTTTCGAGACAGGCTTCTTCTAAAGTCCCCCAAATTGGTTCTCCACATTTGATACATCGAATGCCCTTATCCGCTAAATATTTTACTGATTTTGGATAGTCTTCTGTGAGATCTTCTATAGTAATAATCTTGGTAATCATATCACATATTTTAGTTTTGCAAAAGTACAAAAAAACCCTGTAAATTACGGGAGTAATTCTATGAGACTAAAACTGAATAGTTCCAAAAACAAAAAAGTCGTTCTGAAATATATCGGAACGACCTTTTAAGCTATGCTTGGTAACCAACCAAACATAATTAACCAACTAAAACCTAAGGTTTAAGCCACTGTAAACACCAATGGCGTATGGGCTGAAACCAGCCGTGTTTTTTTCAAATGTATTTGTTTGTGCTTTAAACATGGGCATCAAATTAAAGTTTACATTTTTATATAATTTATATTCTAATTCTAAACCTAAATTTCCTGAAAAATTCAACGAATTAAGATTTGAAGCTTCTCCTAATTTGTTTGAGAAATCTGTCATTTCGATAAATATTTCATTTTTATTAAGTAATAAAGTACTAAAACCTCCAACTAAATTTATACCTAAACTTCCTTTGTTTAATCGATATTTAGCTTCAATGGGTATCTCTATATAACCAAAAACTTGAGTGAGATCTCCCTTCGATTCTTTAATTTTTGTTTCATTTAAAACGTTTAATGGAGCCATTGAAGGAGCTGCTCTAACATCGACCAAATTTGCATCTAAATCATAATTAATATTGGCGTAACGACTTACAGCACCACTAGGCGAAACGTAAACACCATAGGTTTTATACCCATAGTTGACTATATGTAAGCCTGATTGTAAAGAAAAACGAGTGTTTAATTGGTAGGCTACTTGCACGCCATAGGCTGCTGAAAAACGACCTTGTTTCACATTCTCATCAAATTGATCATCAATAGAGGATGCTTTTTTGTCAAATGCGCTCAAATATACTGGCGCTACAACAGTTGAGACTGCCCATTTTTTATTTGAGGTTGTCTTTTCAACTTCGACAGTACTTTCTGCTAAATTTTCACTCGTTGTAAGAGTATGTTCTTTTGTTACAGAAGGACTATTAGTTTGAGCAGTGAGCTTGTTTAGAGTTTCTGAATCAGTTTGTGCAATTTTATGCTTGGTTTCTGAAAGCATTTGCAAAATTGTTTTATTGCTTTTTTGAGGATAAGTCGTATTTGATAAATTTGTTTTGGGTGTTTGGATGTTTTCTTTTTTAGTAGAATTTGTGCTATTGGTTAGGGTCGATAGCTGCTTTATCTTTTGATCTGAGGTTTGCTTGGTGGTATATTTTTCAGCAATTGTATTCTCCAATTTTTGTAGATGAATAGGCTTTGTGATTATAGTATTTTTAGTTTGATGATTTTCTGTTGATTGTGAGCTTCCCTCTTTTGTTTGCGTAGAGGCAACTTCAGACGTTGTCGTATTATCTTTATTAGAAAATTCTTGCTCTGTATCTAATGTGTTTGTCGGAGTAGTTGTGGTATTAAAAACAGACTCATTCATAAAAAACAAGATGACTAAACTTGCTGCCACACCACTCAACCAAAGCCAAACAGCTTTTCGCTCTCTTTTGGGCTTAACCACAAGGGTATTCTCTATATTTTTCCAAACTTTACCAGATGGATTTTTCTCAAAGTCGCGAAACTTTTCTTGAAATAATCTATCAATGTCTTTATACTCCTTCATTTGTATTAAAATGCTTTATATTGATTGGGTTCTTGTTGATTCCATTCTATTTTATTTTTTAGAATCCCACGCGCTCTTGATAAATTTGACTTAGAAGTTCCTTCGCTAATTTGTAATGCTTGAGCAACTTCCTTGTGTGAGTATCCATCTAATACATATAGATTAAAAACCAATCGGTATTGATTTGGCAACTCTTGTATCAAATTCAATAAATAATCTAGTGATATTTCTTCTTCTTCAACTTCTACAACCGTAATTTCTTCAACTACATCACTACTCACTAAATTAAGAACGTTTTTTTCTCTATACTTTTGAAGCGCAGTATTGATAACCACTCGCTTCATCCATCCTTCAAAAGAACCTTTATATTTAAACTGATTTACTTTCTTAAAAATCTGAATAAAACCATCTTGTAAATTATCTTCTGCTTCGGCTTTATTTCTTGAATATTTTAAGCACAAGGCAAACAATTTACCGGCATATAGACGGTAAATTTCTTCTTGTGCTTTTTGGTCATTTTTAGCACATCTTTGTATGAGTTTTTCTAAACTCATAGGTGTTGGTTTTAGTGGTTTAGTCGGGAAATATATCCCAGTTTTAATTAAATATCTTGCTACATAACTTTCAAAATTACATTTTATTCTAATTGATTACTAATTCGCGCTCTTCATATTGGGTAATACCCGTGCTAGTTTCTCCAGTCCAAAACTTAAATCTATAGACACCTTCTTGTGTTAATGTTACATTCAAATTATAGGTTTCTTCACGATAAATGTCAGTACAAACCTGACTGTTTTCGACCATTGCATAGGGTGTGATAATTCTTGTAAAACGATCTATTTCATCATATTCAATATTGAAAAACTCATAACAAGCATTTGGCAAATTATAATCAAATGGTATATTAGTCTCTGTATTTAACACACAATTGTCAGGCATTAAAATATTATAAGCTGGTATTTTCTCAACATGAAACTCATCTTCTAAATCTAATTTACAAGCAAACAACGAAAGACTTATAACCATTAAAACTAGTATGCGCATGACAAATAATAAATACTAAATTATTCTTGTTTTGTACTTTTTAGATAAAATATATACAAATTGGTTGCGTCAATCTACTATCTTTGCTCGATAAATGAAAAAACAGACCACCATACAAAACTACGATGCGGCTAGTTTTATAGAAAAAGCACTAGAAATTTTTCGGTATCAAGCTGCTAACAATCTCGTATATAAAGAATATTTGAATGGTATTTCTTGTAATGTGCTGTCTGTAAAATCATTAGATAAGATTCCGTTTTTACCGATTTCTCTATTTAAAACACATTCGATACTAACTGAAAATCAAAAACCACAACAAACCTTTTTAAGCAGTGGCACTACTGGAATGGATAGAAGCAAGCACTTAGTGGCAGATATTGATTTATATAAACAAAGTTTCTCTAAAGGCTTTGCGCACTTTTTCGGGTCAGTTAAAGAATATACAATCCTAGCTTTACTTCCATCCTATCTGGAACAAAAAGATTCTTCGTTGGTTTATATGATTACTGATTTAATCGCACAGTCTCAAAATGCTGAAAGTGGTTTTTACTTGCATAATCATACTGTTTTAGCACAAAAAATTAAAAAATTAGATCAAAAAGGAGAGAAAATTCTTTTGATTGGTGTTACCTATGCGTTGTTAGAGTTACTTGAACTAGAGAATTTTCAATTAGAAAATGTTCTCATCATGGAAACAGGTGGTATGAAAGGACGTCGAAAAGAATTGATAAAAAGTGAGCTACATAGTATCCTTAAAAAAGGTTTTGGCGTTTCAAAAATCTATTCAGAATATGGCATGACGGAGCTATTAAGTCAAGCCTATTCCTTAGGTAATGAGTTATTTCAAACGCCTCCTTGGATGAAGATACTCATACGTGAAGTGGAAGACCCTTTTAACATCTTACCCATAGGAAGAAGTGGAGGCATTAATATTATTGACCTCGCAAATATAAATTCCTGTTCTTTTATAGCTACACAAGATTTGGGTAAAATACATCCTAATGATACTTTTGAAGTTTTAGGTCGTTATGATCATTCAGACATTCGAGGTTGTAATTTGATGTTATAGCTTGTTTTTACACTTTTTAACAAAATTTTACTAACTAGTAGCACTTATTCGCTCGCCACGAAATACTTATTTTTATAAATTGCAGCTTCAATCAATTTATAAACTATGCGCACTTTAATGATAGTACTGTTCTCTCTTTTGTTTTTGAGTAATTGTTCCACGGCTCAAATACTTAATGAACCCATTGAAACACCAAACAAAACGACTAATAGTCCTACTTTTTCTACCTATTGGCAACAACAAGTAGCTTATACTATGGATATAGATATGGATGTCAAAAAGTATCAATACACAGGAAAACAAAAATTAGTTTACACGAATAATTCTCCTGATGTACTCACATCTGTTTTTTACCATTTGTATTTTAATGCCTTTCAACCCAATTCAGAAATGGATGCACGTTTGCACACGGTAAAAGACCCTGATGGCAGAATGGTTATCAATAAAGGTGCCAGACAAAACCCTATATTCGAAAGTAGAATAGCGAAGCTTAAAGACGATGAAATTGGCTTTATAAAAGTACATTCTTTAACCCAAAACGGAAAGACAGTAAGCTTTAAAGTAGAAGGTACAGTATTAGAAGTTTCACTAAACGAACCTATTCTATCAGGACAAAAAGTTACATTTGATATGGATTTCACAGGTCAGGTCCCACAACAAATTAGACGAAGCGGACGAAATAACAAAGGTGGCGTTGCATTATCAATGACGCAATGGTATCCTAAAATGGCTGAATATGATTTTGAAGGATGGCATGCCGATCCTTATATTGCAAGAGAATTTCATGGGGTTTGGGGTGATTTTGAACTAAAAATTCATATAGATAAAAAGTATATGCTTGGTGGTACTGGCTATATTCAAAATCCACAAGAAGTTGGTTTTGGTTATGAAGACCCAAAAGAACCCCTTATTATTTCAGATTCTAAAAAGTTAACATGGCATTTTAAGGCTCCAAATGTACATGACTTTACATGGGTAGCCGATGCTAATTTTGTGCATGATACAAAGGACTTACCAAATGGAACTCGTTTGCATTTTTTATATAAAAATGAGCCTGAAATTCAGAAAAATTGGAGAAAAATGCAACCCATAGCTGTGCAAACGATGGATTTTTATAATGATTATGTAGGGCAATATCCATACAAACAATATTCAGTAATTCAAGGTGGAGATGGTGGAATGGAGTATGGCATGTGCACTTTGATTACAGGAAATCGAAACTTTGAAAGCTTAGTGGGCACCATGATGCACGAATTAGGGCATGCTTGGTTTCAATTTGCATTAGCGACTAATGAAAGCAAACACTCTTGGATGGATGAGGGTTTTACCTCGTTTATTGAAACCATCGCTTCAGATAAAATCATGAAAAACAAAAAGGACTTTATTTTTGAAACACCCTATAAATATTACTATTATATGGTGAATACAGGGAAAGAGGAAGCGCTAACTACCCATGCAGATAGATATGAGACGAATATGTCGTATGGAATAAATGCCTATGATAAAGGACAAGTATTTTTAGCGCAATTAGCTTATATTATCGGATGGAATAATTTAGAAAAAACCCTAAAAGAATATTTTAATCTATGGTCTGGAAAACATCCCACACCTAATGATTTTATTCGAGTAGCCGAAAAAGTCTCTGGATTGGAGCTAGATTGGTATCTCAATGAATTTGCTCAAACTACCCATACCATAGATTATGGCGTCAAAGAAATAAAAGGGCAATCTATTACGTTAGAACGTGTTGGAGCTATGCCTATGCCTATAGATGTTGAGGTAATATATACTGATGATACAACAGAGCAGTTTTATATCCCTTTAAACTTGATGAGAGGAGAAAAACCAACAGAGGCGACTTTGTTAAAAGACTGGAGTTGGTCACATCCAACCTATAATTTTAAAACCTCCAAAGCTGTAAAGGAGGTTAACTTAAACCCATCTAAATTAATGGCTGATGTTGTTTCGGAAAATAATCACTTAAAAGACTAAGTTTACTTTCCAAAAAGTTTACCCATTATCGATTTTTTTGTTTTTGTCTGAGGACTCTGTGAAGAAGACAATCCCTGATGAATCGTATAACTATCTATTTGATGAAGTGTATAGTCATTAAATGACATCCCTTTTTCTTCTAAGAAACCATCAAAGTATATCTTAGCCGTTTCTAGACTTGTATTTTGTTCTATTTTTAGTATTTTTTTATACAGTTTATCAAATTCTGGGATTACAGAACGTGGAGCAGCCACACGTTTACTAGAAGTAGAAATTTTATTTCCTTCTTTATCTAACTTTGTTTCAAAATCGGTTATATACCAATAGTAACGACCATCCTTTGCTTGGTCTTTTAGCACTATGTGTAGGTTTTTATTATCAGATAGATGGTCCATCATTAAGTTAAAAATGGTCATTGGTACATCAGCATGTTTAGAATCTTCAAATGTTTTACCAACAATTTCATGAACCTCATATCCTGTGATTTCCACAAAATAATCGTTTACAAAATCAATTTGACCTTCAGGTGTTAGCTTGGAGATCATTACTTTATCTGGATCAAGCATTAGCTCTCTACCAACAGGTGTAAAATTTATATCATCCATAAAAAAAGTGTTTTTTAAGTATTAATTTGACAAAAATACTTTTTTTTAAATTATAGACTAATGTTTTTTATATGAAAGCTACAAATATACCTAAAAACACATACATCCCAAGAAATTGATTTTGAAAAACTTCTAATTGTTTTTTGAGTTTTTTTTAATTAATGCCTTGTTGTCGAATTCAGATTGTTAACTATATGCAAGAAAAAATACTTAGGATATTTACTTATTTTTTAATCCTAAATATAATGAACTAGCTTAAGGCAGAGCTGTCAAGATATCAAATAAAAATTTCTTTTTTTCGATAAGCACATCAGGGAATTAAACCCTAAAAACAATTAAACACATAAAATACTAATTGCAATAAATACGCAATTCTTTAAAAAAACAACATGCTTTAATTAAAAATTCGTTCCCAAAAGCCTACTTTTTCTTCAATTTTTTCTTTATCGAGTGGATTTTCAAAATATTTTATAAGAACATTTTTATCTACATCTAAAATGTCTAAAATAAATTGATCATAGGTAATTCTTGAATCATCCAACAAACCATTAAAATATTTTTCAGCTGTTTCAGCACCTTGAGCATCTTCAATATCTCTAAGCTTCTTATATAATTTACTGATTTCGTAAACTGCATTACCAGGAGCGGCTTTTCTTCGAGCTATATGGCAAATAATTTCGCCTTCTTCATTATATTGCGTTTCAAAATTGGTAAGAACCCAATAATATCGTCCATCTTTTGCAAGATTTTTGACCAAAGCATGAATATTCTCCCCTTTGTATAGACGCTGCCACAGTAGTTTAAAAACTACTTTTGGCATGTCTGGATGTCTAATAATATTATGCGGTTGCCCCATTAATTCAAATTCCTCATAACCACAGATTTCCATAAAATAATCATTCGCAAACTCAATAACTCCTCTTGGATCTGTTTTTGACATAATAAACCTTGATGCATCAAGCTTAATTTCTTTATCAATTGGGATAGGTCTTCTAGAGACAGGCTGAGTTTTATTTTCTTGTGGAAGTTCTTGTTGAACTTTTTTTTGTTGTGCAGGTTGTTTTTGTTCTTTTGAAGTTAAAGAATCAAAAAATGAATCTAAAGATATATGTTTACTACCGATTACTTGCATGATAAACTCATCATAAGAAATATCTTTTTCTTCTAAAAGACCATAAAAGTATTTTTCGGCAACTTCTGGTGTTTGATCTTCTTCAATAGATTTTAATGTCTTATAAAGTTTTTCAATTCTTGAAACAACATCTGCGGGAGCTGCTTTTCTTCGCGCAAAATGAGATATGATCGTATTATTTTCATCTAATTTGGTTTCGAGCTTAGCTATTACCCAATAAAATCGACCATCTTTTGCCATGTTTTTTACAACGGCATAGATTCCTTGAGCTTTAAGAAGACGTTCCCACATCAGTTTGAATACCACTCTAGGCATATCAGGATGTCTCACAATGTTATGAGGACGCCCCATAAGTTCAGATTCAGTATAACCACACACTTCCATAAATGATTCATTGGCATATTCTATGATTCCTTTTGGATCAGTTTTAGACATACTTGTTTTGGAGGGATCTAATTTTATCTCCTCGTTTAAAGGGATAGGACTGTTTGGATGACTCATTTCTTTTTTTTAATAAACTAACTCATTATGGGGAGAATAAGTAGCACTAGCAAGAAAACAAAGTTAAGAAAAATAGGTTTGTTCTTGTATAATTATTGATTTTCACAAAATATAAAACTAATTAAACATGCGTTTAATGAAGCCTTTTTTGGGAGGTGTGTTTCCATTAGTATTAGTTTTACCTGTGAAAAAATAGTTGTCTAGATTTGAGTTATTTACTTCTAAAAGCTCTAATATATACTGATCATAGGTAATAGCTTTTTCTTCGAGTAAACCTAAAAAATATTTTTCTGCAGTTTCAGGATTTTGCCTCTCTTCTATGGCCACTAAAGTTTTATACAATTTTTTAATTTGAAATACTGCATTTCCTGGCGCTGCTTTTCTACGAGCATAATGTGAGACTATTTCGCCATTTTCATTATACTTTGTCTCAAAATCAGTCAACACCCAATAAAAACGACCATCTTTAGAAAGGTTTTTTACCAATGCATGAATGTTTTTCCCCTCATGTAGACGTTCCCACATTATTTTGAATATAACCTTTGGCATATCAGGATGTCTAACAACATTATGCGGTTGCCCCATTAATTCGAATTCTTCGTAGCCACTCACCTCCATGAAGTAGTCATTGGCAAACTCAATAATACCTCGAGCATTTGCTTTAGACATAATTATCTTAGACGGATCCAATTTAATCTCTCGATCTAATGGGGTCGGTTTAACTAATTTATTCATTTTTTGTATTTTAAGTAAAAAAATTAGAGGGGTAAAGATTCACAAATTATAGAAAATAATAAAACATAGAATTCTGTTTTATTTAAAAAGACGTCCAAAAATACTTCTTTTTTTGGTTTCATTTGATTTTGTACTTGAATCCATAAAATAGGCATCTAGTGTGTTTTTATCAACACCAAGAATACTCAAAAGAAAATCATCATACGTCATTTGTTTTTCTTCTAAAAGACCATTAAAATAGTTTAGAGCAACTTCTAAGCCCTGCTTCAATTCAATAGCTTTTAAGGTTTTATACAGTTTTTCAATCGTATAAATAGTATTTTTAGGTGCAGTTTTTCTACGAGAATAATGTGATATGATAATTCCTTCATCATCATATTTGGTTTCAAAATTGGTTAACACCCAATAATAGCGACCATCTTTGGCAAGATTTTTCACAAAGGCATGAATATTCTCTCCTTTATTAAGACGCTCCCATAAAAGTTTAAAAACAACTTGAGGCATATCAGGATGACGTAAAACATTATGAGGTTGCCCCATTAATTCATATTCTTCATAACCACTCACCTCCATAAAATAATCATTTGCATATTCTATGATACCTCGCGCATTTGTTTTTGACATGATCGTTTTAGATGGATCTAAGCTAATTTCCTTATCAAGCGTTGTTTTAAGATTGCTCTTAATACTTGTTGCCTTTTTCTTTTTCTGGTTAGCATTTAAATCACTCGTGATTTGATGCTCATCTAATATGTTTTGTACTGTTTCATTTGCTACATTTTGTAGCATATCATCACTAAGCTTATCCATAAATTTTATTTTTTTCGGATTATTAAAAACTTAAATGAAGGGAAATAAGGTGTGCAAATTTATGTAAAAATAATTAACAGTTTGTGATAATTATCACACAAGCTAGTAGGCTCGTAAATTTTTTCCCTCGTAGTAGTTGATAAAAGCCTCATTAACTACTCTATTTCCACCTGGTGTTGGATAGTTTCCTGTGAAATACCAGTCTCCTAAATGATTAGGAACAGCTTGGTGTAAATTGCTTACATTTTGAAAAATAATGGCTACTTCTGCTTTAATCTCCTTGTTCGTGATAAGTTTAGCAATTTCCATGCCAAGCTCTTCATCTGTAAAAGGTGCATAAATGGCTGTTACTGCATTTGATATGTTCGAATCGGGTTGGGTGTTTTGTTGTTTACAATTTGTATAGACATCTATTAAAACCTGCACTCTATTGGTCTTTTTTAATAATGAAACAGCAGCTCTAAAGGCAATAAAATCTCCTAATTTAGCCATATCTATGCCATAACAATCAGGATATCTAATTTGTGGAGCCGATGAAACAACTACTATTTTTTTGGGGCCTAATCGATCTGTGATTTTTAAGATGCTTTTTTCTAGTGTTGTTCCGCGCACAATACTATCATCAATGATTACCAGATTGTCTGTTGGTTTAACAACTCCATAGGTGACATCATAAACATGGGCAACTAAATCATCGCGACTACTATCATCAGCAATAAAAGTTCTTAACTTGGCATCTTTAACGGCAATTTTTTCGATTCGAGGTTTTTGAGCGAGAATTTCTTTAATCTTATCATTGGTCAGACTTCGTTTACCATCTAATAATATTTGAATTTTTTGTTTATTTAGATAATCTTCTGCTGCTTCACGCATCCCGAAAAAAGCAGTTTCTGCCGTATTAGGAATATAAGAAAAAACGGTGTTGGCTATATCATTATTGATGGTTTTAAGAATATCTGGAAAAATTAGTCTTCCTAATTTCTTCCGTTCATTATAAATAGCCGCATCATTCCCGCGTGAAAAATAGATGCGTTCAAACGAACAGGCCTTTTTTTCTTGAGCCTCTAGAACTTGAGTAATGTTGATTTTGCCCTCTTTTTTTAGGATAATGGCTTCTCCATTTTCTAACTCGTTTACCTTGTCGATTGGTATGTTAAATACGGTTTGTAGTGCTGGTCTTTCTGAAGCGACAGCGACCACTTCATCATCTTGATAATAATAAACTGGTCTAATACCGTTTGGATCTCTCAAAACAAAAGCATCTCCATGTCCTAATAAACCTGCCATGGCATAACCACCATCCCATCTTTTTGCAGATTTTTGTAGGATGTTTACCAAATCAATATTTTCACTAATTAAAGCAGATGCTTCTAGTTTAGAAATATTTTGCTTTTTGTATTCTTGGTATAACTTTTCAACTTCTTTGTCTAAAAAGTGACCGATTTTTTCCATCACCGTTACGGTATCGGTATTTTCTTTGGGGTGCTGCCCGATTTGCACTAGATCGTCTAAAAGTTGTTGCGAGTTGGTCATGTTAAAATTTCCCGCCATAATTAGGCTTCGATGTTTCCAGTTGCTAGGACGAATAAACGGATGTACATTTTCTATGCTATTTCCACCAAATGTTCCATAGCGTACATGCCCCAAAAATAATTCACCTAAATAGGGCATATTTGCTTTTTGCCAAGCGACATCATTTTTTTTGTCTGGATAGTCTTGAAATATCTCAGCGATCCGCTTATTAACATGACTAAAAACGTCTTGTATAGGTTGCGATTTATTGGATCGTTTACGACTGATATACCTTGTTCCAGGTTCTGTATCAAATTTAATACTCGCAATACCTGCACCATCTTGACCACGATTGTGTTGTTTCTCAAGAAGTAAATACAATTTATTGAGCCCCCAAAAAGCAGTACCGTATTTTTCTTGATAATAAGACAAAGGTTTTAATAGCCTTACTAGTGCAATACCGCATTCATGTTTAATTGGATCACCCATTACAAAAAATTTAAAGTTTAAAGGTTTAAAAGTTGATAAAGTATCGAAGAGTGTAATAATATACACAACTTTTTACTACATCAACTTTAAGAATTTTAACTAAGTTCAATATCAAACTGTGTCAGTTGTTTAAATTGTTGTAATCTGTTTTTTACTTCAGATTCTGTAAGATTCATCATACGTTCTGTTCCAAATTTTTCTACACAAAAGGAGGCTAAATTAGAGCCCGCAATTACCGCACGTTTCATGTTATCAAAAGAAATATCATGTGTACTTGCCATATGACCGATAAAACCACCAGCAAACGTATCTCCTGCTCCAGTTGGGTCAAAAACCTCTTCTAGAGGCAAGGCAGGAGCAAAGAATGCGTCTCCATTATTAAATAACAGAGCGCCGTGTTCTCCTTTTTTTATCACCACATATTCTGGTCCCATTTTATGAATTTTTTGTGCCGCCTTTACCAAAGAATACTCACCGCTCATTTGTCGTGCTTCTTCATCGTTTATTGTAATAACATCTACTTTTGCTATTACCTCCATTAATTCATCCCAAGTATTATCCATCCAAAAATTCATGGTGTCTAAGGCAACCAATTTTGGTCTTTTGGGTATTTGATTAATAACAGCCATCTGCACACTTGGGTGCAAATTACCCAACATTAAAAAATCAGTATCCTGAAAATTTTCAGGTACATTAGGTTGAAAATCTGCGAGCACATTTAGCTCTGTGGCTAATGTATCTCGTACATTTAAGTCATTATGATACTTACCACTCCAAAAGAAGGTTTTACCATCTTCGACAATCTCAATTCCAGAAGTATCTATGTTTTTTTTGTTTAGTTCTTGTAGAAATTCTTTCGGGAAATCACCACCGACTACAGAAACAATACCGCTTTCTACTTCATATTGTGAAGCAGCAATTGAAATGTAGGTGGCAGCACCACCCAAAATTTTATCTGTTTGACCAAAAGGTGTTTCAATAGCATCAAACGCTACCGTACCGACTATTAAAAGTTTACTCATACTTTATTTTCAAAGGTTTATAAATTATTTTTTAGCGGAAATACCGAAATAAATTCAGAACCGCAAAATCTTGTTCGCTAGTAATCATTCTAATACATCTTAAGTTTTGAATTGCTCGTTTCTTATGTATATTTGCAAAAATACTATAATCAACTTTTATAATAAGCTAATCGCTTACTTAATTACTAACAGGTTAACAACAATAAAATGACCATACAAGAAATACAAACTGAAATTATTGAGGAATTTGAATTTTTAGAGGATTGGATGGAGCGTTATGAGCATATCATTTCCTTAGGAAAATCACTACCCTTAATTGATGAAAAATATAAAACAGAAGAAAATATTATTAAAGGTTGTCAATCAAAAGTTTGGCTTTTTGCTGAAAAAAAAGAGGGTAAAATTATTTTCACGGCAGATAGTGATGCGATTCTTACCAAAGGAGTTGTCGCTCTGTTACTACGTGTTTTCTCAAATCAAACCTCAGAGGCCATTCTAGATACAGAAATTGATTTTATTGATAAAATTGGTTTGAAAGAAAATTTATCTCCAACTCGTGCCAATGGTTTAGTCTCTATGATTAAGCAGATTAAGCTGTATGCTTTGGCTTTTCAGGGGAAATAGTTTTTTTACTTAAAGTAACATATTTATAAATAATATTCTATAATATTTGTTCAAATGTCACAACTATCCGAAAGTTGTGATTTTGTAAGTGCCTGAGAATCCCATATTTTTGAATTTTCACTACAAAATTTATAATATGGGACTATTCAAGCGAAG
>JGI24023J19991_10001646_pt1 | contig 16922 bp, 15 predicted proteins | sample Cruoilmetagenom1_FD_19991 | JGI IMG/M metagenome (IMG submission 19991) | reverse complement strand
CCGCCAGCCCCGCCGGCCACTGTTGCGGCGGAACCCTCACCGCCTGCGCCACCTGTGCCCACCGCCAATCTGGCTGGCGGTAGTCAAGTAACGGCAGTTGGCGGCTTTCCGCACGCGCGCCAATGCCGAAGGTGGCTGGCAACGCCTACGCGCGGCGCACCCAGACCAACTGGGCGACCGGCCGCTGATCCTGCAGGAGAAAGACCTTGGCGAGCGTGGGATCTACTACCGAGTCCGCACCGGGCCATTCGCGGATATTGCCAGCGCAAAGGCGTTTTGCGAGGAACTGCACGCTCGTGACCAAGGCTGCATTGTCTTGAGTCGGCAGTAGGTACGCTGCCAAAACAGTTGCTTAGTCGCCATCGCCGAGAAAGCGTCCCGGACCGGCGCTGCGGCCGAGGCTATAGCGGTCGATCGCGACCGCTTTGATCAAGGCCGTGACCGCCATGCCAGGTTGCAACCCGAGGTCGATCAGGGATCGCCGCGTGATCCGGGCCCAGAACGTTGCACCGCCCGCGTCCAGGCGAAGATCGACCTGCGGGCCTTCTTCGGTGCCGATGTCGCACACGACTGCGGGGATGGCGTTCAGGATGCTGCTGCGCTGCGGCGCCTCCAGGGCCAGTGCCACGTCGCGGGCTCGGATGCGCAGGCGCAGCCGGGTGCCGACCGGCAAGCTCACATGGGGCGCCCGCAGCCGGCCCCCGGCAAAGGCGAGCTCGGTTAGGCCAAAGTCGCGGTCATGGCCGGCCACGCGGGCCTCGATGACCGCGCCGGCCTCGTAACGGCCGGTCAGCGGCCGCAGATCCAGGCGGCTGGTGAGATCGTCGACGGCCCCAACGGCCTCGACCCGGCCGTCGGAGATCAGCACCATGGTATCTGCCAGGCGCACGATCTCGGGCATCGAATGACTGACGTAGACGATGGGTATCGCCATCTCGTCACGCAGCCGCTCGATGAATGGCAGAACTTCATCCTTGCGCGGTTGGTCGAGGGAGGCCAGCGGTTCGTCCATCAGCAAAAGGCGGGGATTGGCCAGTAACGCGCGGCCAAGAGCCACGCGCTGCTTCTCACCGCCCGACAAGTGATGGGGTCGCCGTTCCAGGCATCCCTCGAGCCCAAGCAGGGCGACGACCTGGTCGGCTTGGATCGTGCGCTCGCCCGGCGGCACCCGGCGCAGGCCGTAATTCAGATTGGCGCGCACTGTCATGTGCGGGAACAGGCGGCCTTCCTGAAAGACATAGCCAAGCCGGCGCCGCTCCGGCGGTAGATCGATCCCATGGCTGGAATCGAACAGGGTCGTGCCATTGACGGTAATGCGGCCATGATCGGGCCGCAGCAACCCGGCAAGCATATTGACGATCGACGTTTTCCCGGCGCCAGAACGGCCAAAGAACGCCACGATTCCAGATGTCTCACAGGAAATATTCATGTCAACTGTGAATTCACCTAAGTGCTTCTCGACGGCCATTTCCAGCATGGTTCAGCCATCCATCCGGGCGCGCAGGCGACGCGCCAGGACCTCGGAGGCCGCTAGCGCCGCCAGGGATAGAACCACCGAAATAACGGTCAGGCGCAGGGCCGCGGCCTCGCCGCCTGGACTCTGAATGAGAGTGTAGAGGGCAATGGGCAGCGTTCGGGTCTCGCCTGGAATATTGGCGGCGAAGGTTATGGTCGCGCCGAATTCGCCCAGACCGCGGGCGAACGCCAGCACGGCGCCGACGACGATGCCGGGCGCCATCAGCGGCAGGGTGATCGTCGCGAAGACCATTATTGGACGCGCGCCGAGAGTACGTGCGGCAGCCTCAAGCCGGCGATCGACCGCTTCGAGCGATAGGCGCATGGCGCGCACCATCAGCGGAAAGGCCATCACGGCCGCCGCCAGCGCCGCCCCCTGCCAGGTGAATGGGAGGGTGATACCGAAGAGGGAGAACAGCAGGCGGCCTAAAGGTCCTTCACGGCCAAGGAGGACGAGCAAGAGGTAGCCGACAACCACCGGCGGCAGTACCAACGGCAGGTGCACCAGAGCGTTCAAGGCGGTCTTGCCGATGAAGTCCCGGCGGGCCAGTAGCCAAGCCACCAGCAACCCGACCGGCAGGCTGGTGGCGACACTCCAGAGGGCCACGCGCAGACTTAGGCTTAGGGCTTCGGTTTCCAGCGGTGTGAGGGTCAGCACGGCGAATCAGGCTCCGTTGGCGATCGGCAGAAAGCCGTGCGCCCGGAAAATGGTCTGTGCCTCGGCACCTTGCAGATATTCGTAGAGGGCGATGGTCGCCGGGGTGCGCCGCCCAGCGATGATNGCGAGCGGGTAGGTTATCGGCGGATGACTGTCGGCCGGGAACGTATCCACGATGCGCACCCTCCGGCTGGCCGCNGCGTCCGTGGCGTAGACGATGCCCGCGNCNGCCTCGCCCCGTTCGACCAGCGCCAAGGTGGCGCGCACGTCGGCCATGTAGGCGATTCTGGGCGCCATTTGCGGCCAGACGCCCAGGGTCTGTAGCGCCGATTTCGCGTAAATTCCGGCGGGCACGTGTGTCGGTTCGCCCATCGCCAGGCGGCCGTTTCCGAGTGCCGCCGCCAGGCCGAAGTCTGATGCGATGCGCAGGGACAACGGGCTATCCGCAGGCGCGATCAGCACCAGCCGGTTGCTCAGCAGGTCGATGCGGCTGTCCGCTTCGATGGCGCCGCGCGTGGCCAGGAAATCCATCCAGGCGCCGTTTGCCGATAAATAGAGGTCGGCCGGCGCGCCTCGAACAATCTGTTGCGCCAACGTGGAGGAGGCGGCAAAGACCGGCCGCAATGTACCCTGTCCATCAGCGGCGAACGTGGCGGCAACGGCCGTAACTGCCTCTGTCGTGCTGGCCGCCGCAAACAGCGTGGCTTGTGCCTCGGCCCGCGCCGGGCCGGCCATGGGAGTCGCCAGGGCCGCGGCGAGGAACGCCAGAAAATGGCGACGGCCGCGGTCACTCACCATAGAGTTCACCCGGATCGACCTCGACCGGCAGCACTTCTCGCTCTTCACCGTCAGCCTGCAACTGCCGGTAGAAGCAAGCGCGGCGCCCCGTGTGGCAGGCCACCCCGGTCTGCTCGACACGAAGCAGCAAGGCATCGCTGTCGCAGTCCAGGCGCATGTCGACCAGGCGTTGAATTTGGCCCGAGGACTCGCCTTTGCGCCATAGTTGTTGGCGAGACCGCGACCAGTAGCAAACCCGGCCCGTCGCCAGGGTTTCCGCCACCGCCGCCCGGTTCATCCAAGCCAGCATAAGGACCTCACCGGTATCGTGCTGCTGGGCGATGGCCGGGACCAGGCCGTCGGCATCGAAGCGGATACCGGCGGTTGCATCGGTCGCATCAGCGCCAGTTTTGCTCATCGGAACGTCTCCATAGGGGGCCGCCTTTATGACACGCCGCCGAATGTATGACGGACGGCCCGGCGGAGGCTAGAGTGATGGTCTTCTACGAATTCAGGCAACTTTCAATAACATACCGGTGTTGTGATTGAAAAAAACGAACATCTTGGGGTGTCTTAGGGTAATAGTGGCGCCACGACTGCTATGCCCTGTTGCCTTTCTTCGAGGGATGTTACATGTTTTGTATTCGTCGGTGAACGTCGCCTGTTGGTTGCAGTCTACTGGGAAGGCTGTTAAGGCTGGCCACGGTTTGCAGTCGACAACGACATAACGAATAGCAATGACAAAACGAACAGCAGGGAAGGTGTTACCAATGAAAGTACTCACAAGTGTATTTCTCGCCGGTGCGGCCATTGCGGTCTCGACCGGTGCCTCCGCGGGCACGATGGAGGATGTGGCTGGTAAAGGTTTCATCCAGTGCGGCGTGAGCCAAGGGTTGCCCGGTTTCTCGAACCCCGATGAGTCCGGCAACTGGACCGGCATCGATGTTGATTTGTGCCGCGCCGTTGCGGCGGCCGTGCTTGGCGATGCCAGCAAGGTGAAGTTCTCGCCGCTGTCCGCAAAAGAGCGCTTTACGGCGCTGCAGTCGGGCGAAATCGACATTCTGTCGCGCAACACCACGTGGACGCTGGTCCGTGATACGGCGCTCGGCTTGAATTTCGCCGGCGTTAACTACTATGACGGTCAGGGTTTCATGGTCCGCTCGGACCTGGGCATCAAAAGCGCCCTGGAGCTTGACGGCGCCAGTGCCTGCGTGAACATCGGCACCACGACCGAGCTCAATCTCAGCGATTATTTCCGCACCAACAACATGAAGCTCAATCCGGTTGTGTTCGAAAAGGCGGATGAGGTTGTCGCGGCTTACGATGCCGGCCGGTGCGATGTGTACACGACCGATCAATCCGGTCTAGCCGCACAGCGCCAGAAGCTGAAGGATCCGGGCGCCCACATGCTCCTGCCTGAGATCATCTCCAAGGAGCCGCTGGGTCCGGTGGTTCGTCACGGCGATGACAAGTGGCTGGATGTCGTCAAGTGGACCCTCTACGCCATGATCGAGGCGGAGGAGCTGGGCGTTACCTCGGCCAATGTCGACAAGATGAAGGGTTCGGATAACCCGGGCATCCGTCGTCTGCTAGGCGTCGAGGGCGATGGCGGCAAGAACTTGGGCGTCAGCGTCGACTGGGCCTACAATATCGTCAAGCAGGTCGGCAACTACGGCGAAAGCTTTGATCGCTATGTCGGCCCGAAAACCCCGTTGGCCCTGGAGCGCGGCTTGAATGCGCTTTGGAGCGACGGTGGGTTGCAGTACGCGATGCCGGTTCGCTGATCGGCCGTATGTGAAACGGAGAGGGTGCGCCCGGTGTTTGTGCGGGCGCACCCTCGCTTTCTCGTTCCGCTTCGCATCCTCTAGGGGGGAGGCAACCCGTGGCTGTAGATCAAGTGGCGCCGGCCGCACGGCCGCCGTTCTTTTATGACCCGCGCGTTCGCGCCATCTTCTTTCAGGTTCTAGTCCTCGCCTTGGTTGTTTTAGGCGGCGCCTACCTGGTCAATAACACGCTTGCGAACCTGGCTCGCCAAGGCATTGCCTCTGGCTTTGGATTCCTGGATACGACGGCCGGTTTCGGCATCTCGATGAGTCTTGTCGAGTACAGCGAGGAATCAACCTACGGCCGGGTGTTCCTGGTGGGTTTCCTGAATACGATTCTGGTTTCCGTGGTTGGCGTCTTTTGCGCGACCATTCTGGGTTTCCTGATCGGCGTTGCGCGCCTTTCGCGAAATTGGGTCGTGTCCAAGATAGCGAACGCTTACATCGAGACCTTGCGTAACATCCCGCTGCTTTTGCAGCTTTTCTTTTGGTATTTTGCGGTTTTGCGGACGTTGCCCTCACCGCGTAACAGCGTCGAGCTGTTCGGTAGCTTCTTTCTCAACAACCGCGGCCTGACCTCGCCTGCGCCCATTCCCGAAGCGGGATTTTCGACCGTCGTCATCTCTTTCGCTGTCGCCATTGTCGCTGCCTTTTTTGTCGCGCGCTGGGCGCGCAAGCGGCAGGAGGCAACCGGCCAGCAGTTTCCAAGATTTTGGGCGGGGCTCGGCGTCATCATCGGATTGCCACTGTTGGCGGCCATCGTCACTGGATTCCCGCTGTCCTGGTCGGCACCGGAGCTGCGCGGCTTCAATTTCGTTAACGGCATGGTTCTTATCCCGGAGTTTGTCGCGTTGGTCGTGGCGCTGTCGACGTATACAGCAGCCTTCATCGCCGAGATTGTCCGCGCCGGAATCACGTCGGTTAGCCACGGTCAAACCGAAGCGTCGTTTGCTTTGGGACTTCGCCGAGCCCAGACACTACGCCTGGTGATCATTCCCCAAGCTTTACGCGTGATCATTCCACCGCTGACCAGCCAGTACCTGAACCTGACCAAGAATTCGTCCCTGGCCGCGGCCATTGCCTATCCGGACATTGTCTTGGTGTTCGCCGGTACGGTCCTCATGCAGACCGGTCAGGCGGTCGAGATCATTGCCATCACCATGGCGACCTATCTCGTCCTCAGCCTTCTGATCTCGGGCTTCATGAACTGGTATAATCAGAAGATGGCATTGGTGGAGCGGTAAGCCATGAGCGAGCAAAGCCAAGACTACACAACCGGTCAGCATCCGGATCTGCCGGCGCCGATAACAGCCACGGGAATTATCGGCTGGGCGCGGGTGAACCTCTTTGCCACGATACCGAACACAATTCTGACGATCTTGGCAGTGCTGTTCTTGCTGTGGCTGGTCCCGCCGATTATCGATTGGGCCTTCATTAGCGCCGACTGGAGCGGTGACAACCGTGACGCCTGTACGCGCGAAGGCGCCTGCTGGGTGTTCATCAAGGTTTGGTTCCGGCAGCTCATGTACGGACGCTATCCGGTCGATGAGATCTGGCGGATCAATTTCGCCTACTTTATAGCCATCGCTGCTGGCGTTCTTTTGTTCGTGCCGGGCTTGCGCGGTAAGCCATGGATCGGTCTGTTCCTTCTCGTCGGCTTTCCGATCATCGCGTTCTTTCTGTTTGTCGGCGACAGTTTCGGATTGCCTGGGGTCGAGACGCCGCTGTGGGGCGGCTTGTTCCTTACGCTGGTAATTTCCGGTGTCGGTATCGCCGCCTCGCTGCCCATTGGTGTCGTCTTAGCGCTTGGGCGGCGATCGTCCATGCCCGTCGTACGGGCCATGTGCATTACGTTTATCGAATTATGGCGCGGCGTACCGTTGATCACCGTGTTGTTCATGGCTTCGGTGATGTTCCCGCTGTTCCTGCCGGAAGGGTTGAACTTCGATAAGCTCCTTCGCGCTCTGCTTGGCGTGATGTTCTTCTCGTCGGCCTACATGGCCGAGGTCGTCCGCGGTGGCCTACAGGCTTTGCCCAAGGGGCAGTACGAGGCGGCGCAGGCCTTAGGCTTGAGCTTCTGGAAGATGATGGGCCTGGTCATCCTGCCGCAAGCTCTGAAGCTGGTCATACCGGGGATCGTCAATACCTTCATCGGCTTGTTCAAGGATACGACCCTGGTGTTGATCATCGGGCTCTTCGATTTCCTTGGCATGGTCCAATTGGCAGGCACGAACCCGGATTGGCTTGGCTTTGCCATCGAAGGCTATGTTTTCACGGCGTTTGGGTTCTGGATTTTCTGCTTCAGCATGTCGCGCTACAGCCAACATCTTGAGAAGAAGTTGCACACCGGCCACTAAGCCGGGGCTCAAAATGAGACTGGCCATAAAATAGGATTGGGAGATCAGATATGTCCATGAACCCACACGGTCAGGAGTCGAGCGCGTCGGGATCGCAGATGGCGATCTCCGAAGAGGTGGCCATCCAGCTGAACAACGTGCACAAGTGGTACGGCCAGTTCCACGTGCTCAAGGACATCAACCTGACCGTCCACAAGGGCGAGCGGATCGTCATCTGCGGCCCGTCGGGTTCGGGCAAATCGACCTTGATCCGCTGCATCAACCGCCTGGAGGAACATCAGAAGGGCCAGATCTTCGTCGACAAAATCGAGTTGACCGGCGATCTCAAGCACATCGAACTGGTTCGCCGCGAAGTCGGCATGCTCTTCCAGCACTTCAATTTGTTCCCGCACCTGACGGTCATGGAGAACTGCACCCTGGCGCCGATCTGGGTGCGCAAGATGCCCAAAGCCGAGGCCGAGGAAACGGCCATGAAATATCTGGAGCGGGTGAAGATACCGGAGCAAGCCCTGAAATATCCCGGCCAACTCTCCGGCGGCCAGCAGCAGCGCGTGGCGATCGCCCGTAGCCTATGCATGAACCCGAAGGTCATGCTCTTCGACGAGCCGACGTCGGCTCTCGACCCGGAGATGATCGCCGAGGTGCTGGATGTGATGGTCGGTTTGGCGGAATCCGGCATGACCATGCTCTGCGTGACCCATGAGATGGGCTTCGCCCGCAAGGTGGCGAACCGGGTGATCTTCATGGATGGCGGTGAGATCATCGAGCAGAACGACCCGGAGCAGTTCTTTAACAACCCGCGCTCGGACCGCACCAAGCTGTTCCTCAGCCAGATCCTGCATCACTAGGCGCTAGTTTTTCCGACTATCCCCCAAGGGGCCGTCACCCGTCGGGATATTGGACTTGCCCCTGGATGTCATGCCCGTGCTTGACACGGGCATCCATCGTAACGCCGCACCATGGGTTGCCGGGTCAAGCCCTATAATTGGGGACAGTATATAGTTTTATTCAACAGGTAATTTGGAAAAACTATATACTGTCCCCAGTTTTGCGCACCTTGGGTTGACGGGTCAATTGGCCGGCATCAATCCGGTCAGGCGCGGGTCGGGGAAGCTTTCGCTTTCCTGTTTGTAGGGCTTGAAACCAAACCGCTGATAGAGCGCCAGCGCCCTGGGGTGATCCAGGTCGCAGGTGTGCACCCATAGGCGGCGGGGCTCATGGCTCCAGGCGATATCGATGGCCGATGCGAGCAGGTACGCCCCCAAGCCGGCGCCGACGAACTCGGGCATGATGCCTAAGTAGGCGAGCTCGATCTCATGTTCCTGGCGCCGATCCAACTCGGCATAACCGGCCGGCGCGCCGTCCACGTAAAGAACGTAAAGCTCGACTCCCTCATCCTGAATGATGGCGGCAAGTTCCGCGTCGTCCAGCGCCCGGCGCGTGTACCAGGTCCATGCTTCGCCGATGGTATTGTAGAGAAACCGGTAAAACGCGACGCTGGGCTCACGCGCCCGCAGAAGAGCGACCGTCCGGCGCGACGACAGGGCGGTGGGCGGCAAGGACGGCCGCGCTAGCATCTCCAGGTAGGTCACCGTGCTTGAGACCATCGCCGGTGCGATCTTCGCNTCCTTGACCGGCCGGCCGTCGGCGGTGAGCCAGCAGCCGAACACGNCNCGNGGCGTCTCCTCGTAGCCGATGGCGCGATAGAAGGCATGCACGCGGTCGTTCCCTTCGCGCACCATGATGTTCATCTTGGGTATGCCTAGCTGCGCCAACCAGGCTTCGGCGTGGCGCATCATGCGCCGGCCGATGCCGCCTTCCCGTGCTGTCGGGTCGACGGCGACGTAGTAAGGGTTGCCGCGGTGCCCATCATGCCCGACGCACACCGAGGCAACGATGCGGCCGTCCATCTCACCGACAAAGATTTCGGCGTTGTTCGAGGCTTGCCACAAGGCGATGTCGCGCACCGGATCGTTGTACGAGACTAAAAGTCCGCAGCGGTCCCACAGATCGATCAGGGCCTCGCGGTCTCCGTTACGATAGGCGCGGATGCGCAGATCGGGTCCAAGCGTCTCGGGGTCTACCATGGGCTTAGCGTGTAGCTTTGCTAGTTGCCGGACCGGTTTCCACCGGCGTATCGCCCGGCTGCCCCCAGTCCGTCCATGAGCCGTCGTACAGCGCGACATCGTCGTGGCCCGCCAAATGCAGCCCAAGGGCCAGGACAGCGGCGGTTATGCCGGAGCCACAGGTCGTAACCACGGGTCGCGCCATATCGACACCTGCGGCCGTGAACCGCTCCCGTAACTGCTCGGGTGGCAACATGGTCTGAGTCTCGCGCTCCAGGAGGTCCGTGAACGGCAGGCTCAGGCTGCCGGGAATGTGGCCGCCGCGCAGGCCGGCACGCGGCTCCGGGTCGTTTCCGGCAAAGCGGCCTGCCGAGCGGGCATCGAGCACTTGCTCCCGCCGGCGTTCCTGATTGGCGTGCATCTGCTCCCGGTCACGCGGCATCAGGCTGTTGACCCGAGGCGTGAAATGCCGCTCGCCCACGCGTACGGGGCCTTCTTCGACCGGGCGGTTCTCATGCAGCCACTTGGGCAAGCCGCCGTCGAGCACCGCGACGTCTTCGTGGCCGAAGAAACGAAATGTCCACCAGACACGGGGCGCGCTCATAATGCCGCGCTGGTCATAGACGACGATGCGCACGCCGTCGCCAAGGCCGAGCTTGCGCACTCGTGAGGAAAACTTCTCAGGCGGCGGCAACATGTGCGGCAAGGGACTCGCCGTGTCCGCTATTTCGTCGATGTCGAAGAAGACGGCGCCTGGGATGTGTTGCACCTCGTACTCGGCGCGGGGATCCAGCCCCTCGTGCGGCAGGTAATAGCTGCCGTCGACCACACGCACGTCGGGTGCATGCAGGTGGTCGGCCAACCATTCGGTACTTACCAGGGCGTCGCTACGGAGCTCTGACATGATTTTATTCCACGAAGGCGATGTTGACGCGGCGGTTTTGCCGCCCCTTGTTTTCGATCTTGGTGACGATCACCGGGCCAATCTCGCCGGTGCGTGCAACGTGCGTCCCGCCGCATGGCTGTAAATCGACACCCGCGATCTCCAGCAGGCGAACCTGTCCGGCCCCGGACGGCGGTTTGACTGACATGGTCCGAACCAGTTGCGAATTGCCGGCCAACTCCTCGTCGCTGATCCAACGTGCCGCCACAGGATGATCTTCCGCGATCAGCCGGTTCAAATTGGCCGAGATCTCTTCCTTATCCAAACTCGTATCCGGCAGGTTAAAGTCCAGCCGACCCTTGGTATCGCCGATCTGTCCGCCGGTCACATCGCCGGTAATCACGGCGCACAATAAGTGCAGGCACGAATGGATGCGCATATGGCGATGGCGCCGGTCCCAATCGATCTCGGCCGTAACCTTCGTGCCGGGCGCCGGCAGGGCCGCGCCGGGTTCGGGAATATGTACGACGTCTTCATGATCGGTGCCCTTGCGCGCCTCGGCGATACGGATGGTGCCGCCGTCGCCTAGCCGCAAGACACCCGTGTCGCCCGGTTGGCCGCCGCCTGTGGGATAGAACACCGTACGGTCCAGGCGGATACCCTGGTCGTCGGCGCTGACCACGGTGGCCTCGCAACTTTTGCAGTAGGCGTCGTCGCGAAAGACTAGCTCCATGAATCAGCTTCCCATCGGGGCCGTTGCGCGCTCCAGCCACGCGGGGACCGGCAGGCCCTTCTCACGCAGGAACGCGGGGTTGAACAGACGGCTGGTGTAGCGCGTACCATAATCGCACAGCACGGTGACGATAACGTGCCCAGGCCCTAGCTTTTCCGCAAGACGAACCGCCCCGGCCAGGTTGACGCCGCTGGAGGCGCCGAGGCACAACCCCTCGTGCTCGAAGGTTTCGTAGACGTAGGGAATCGCCTCGGTATCTGGAATCTGGAACGGCTCGTCCACCGGGGCGCCTTTGAGGTTGGCGGTGATGCGGCCTTGGGCGATGCCCTCCGTGATGGAGCTGCCTTCCGCTTTCAACTCGCCTTGCGTGTAAAAGTGAAATAACGCGGAGCCCATGGGATCGGCCAAGCCGATGACGATGTCTTTGTTGCGCTCCTTCAAGTACATGCCGGTGCCGGCCAAGGTGCCGCCGGAGCCCACGGCGCAGACAAAGCCGTCCACCTTGCCGTCGGTCTGCTGCCAGATCTCCGGCCCGGTGGTTTCGTAATGTGCCTGGCGGTTGGCGACGTTGTCGAACTGATTGGCCCAGATGGCGCCGTTCGGTTCACGCGTGGCCAACTCCTCCGCCAGGCGGCGCGAGACGTGTACATAGTTCTCCGGGTTCTTGTAGGGCACCGCCGGCACTTCGCGCAGCTCGGCGCCGCATAGACGCAGCATGTCCTTCTTTTCCTGGGACTGGGTCTCCGGGATAACGATCAGGGTGCGGTAGCCGCGGGCCCGGCCTACCAGAGACAGGCCGATGCCCGTATTGCCGGCCGTGCCCTCGACGATCAGGCCACCAGGGCGCAGTTGCCCCTTGCGTTCCGCGTCCAGGATGATGGCCAGCGCGGCCCGGTCCTTGACCGAGCTGCCAGGATTGAGGAACTCAGCCTTGCCCAGGATCTCGCACCCCGTCTGCTCGGAAAGCCGGCGCAGGCGGATCAGGGGTGTATTTCCTATGGCTCCGACAAAGCCGTCTCGAACATCCATATGGCACATATCCGGCGATTGGGCCGCCTGTGAGCGGGCGGATAGACCAACCTAGCCGCGATGCCCCGCCCGATTCAAGGCCGCGGAATTAGCGCCACGCTTGCCGCAGACGGTCGCGGTTGAGAGCCAGCCATTGCAGGGCGATGAGGGCGTTCGCNTTGGTCACCTCTGCCTTGGTGACACGGGCGAGNGCCTCGGCGAACGGCAGGACGAAGGCGCGGATATCCTCGTGCTCATGGTCGAGCCCATGCAGGCCGCCGACACCGCTACTATCCACTCGGCCGCAGTACAGATCGATCAGCTCCGAGTCACCGCCGGGGCTGGGTAGGACGCGGGCGATGGTTTCCAGGGCCAGGATCTGGCAGCCGGCCTCTTCGACCGCCTCGCGGTGGGCTACCTCCTCAGGAGTTTCGCCGGGTTCGACGATGCCGGCGACGACCTCGATCAGCCAGGGCTCGACCCCGGCGGCGTAGGCACCGACGCGGAACTGCTCGATCAGCACCACCGCATCGCGGGCCGGGTCGTAGGGCAGGACGCCTGCGGCTGGCGATCGGGTGAAGACCTCGCGTTCCATAGCCTCGCTCCAGGTGCCGTCAAAGCGGCGATGGCGTAGCCGGAACTTCTCGATGCGGAAATACCCGCGGTAGGGGGTGGTTCGTGACAGAATGTCGATGCGTGGGTCCGCNGGTAGGCGATCGGTCATATATCCAGCTCCGATTGGTCGGGTGTGCGGGCGCAGATTAGCGCAACTCACGCCCATGTGTCCGCNTGGTCGCTTGTGCGAGNCCTGGCGTCTGTGGTGCGATCGGGGTTGATAGGTATCATGAGATAAGGAAGCGGTGGTATGGCGGGCAGCAGCGAGAAACTCACGTTCACTGGGGTGGGCGGTGAAACCCTGGCGGCACGCCTCGATATTCCGGACGGCGAGGTAAAAGCCTATGCCCTGTTCGCTCATTGCTTTACCTGCACCAAGGATATTTTCGCCGCGGCGCGCATCGCCGGTGGCTTGGCGGCGCAGGGTATTGCGGTGCTGCGCTTCGACTTCACGGGTTTGGGCCACAGCAAGGGAGAGTTCGCCAATACGAACTTCTCCTCCAATGTCGGCGATTTGGTCCGGGCCGCCGATCATCTGCGCGAGACGCGCCAAGCACCGAAACTGCTGATCGGTCACAGCCTGGGCGGTGCCGCCGTTCTAGCCGCCGCGGCGCAAGTGCCGGAGGCGGTGGCGGTGGCGACCATCGGGGCGCCGGCCGATCCGGGCCATGTGGCGCACAATTTCGCGCTGCACAAGGACGAGATCGAGCAAACCGGCGAGGCCGAGGTGGTTTTGGCTGGGCGGACTTTCCGCATTCAAAAGCAGTTTCTCGATGACATTTCCCAGCACAACCTGGAGGAGGCCATCGGGCAGTTGCGCAAGGCGCTGCTAGTGTTCCATGCGCCCCGCGACGCGACGGTTGGGGTCGACAACGCTGGCCGCATTTTTGCCGCCGCCAAGCATCCGAAAAGCTTCGTCTCCCTGGATGACGCGGACCATCTGCTCACCCGCCGCGCCGATGCGGCGTATGTTGCCGATGTGCTTGCGGCTTGGGCCGGGCGGTACCTCGGCGGTAGCCAGGCGGTCGCCGAGGGCAAGCTGACCGCCAAACCGGGCACGGTTGTTGTCCAGGAGGCGGGCGAGGGGNCCTTTGCCCAACGGATCGCCGCCGGCANCCATGCGNTTCGCGCGGACGAACCGAGGGATTTCGGCGGGTTGGATAGCGGCCCNGGGCCNTATGATCTGCTGCTGGCCGGCCTCGGCGCCTGCACCTCGATGACCCTGCGCATGTTTGCCAATCGCAAGGGATGGCCGCTGGAGCAGGTCACGGTGTCTCTGGCGCATGACAAGATCCATGCCCAGGACTGTGCCGAGTGCGAAACCAAGGCAGGGCGGATCGACCGAATCACCCGCCAACTAACCGTCACGGGNGCCCTNGACGCCGATCAAAGGGCAAAACTTCTTGAAATTGCGGACAAATGCCCCGTGCATAGAACGCTGACCAGTGAAGTGAGCATTGTCTCGGAAATGGCTGTGGGCAGGGGCGACTAGGACCCGCTTGGCGGGAAAGGGTCGCATCTGACCAAGCCTTTGTCGCCCGCGCGCAACTAGCGGGTGACGCCACTGGGTAAAGTTTGCTAGGCTGTATCAGAGCGTTAATGCGGTCCAACAAGAAAACGAACGTGTTTCCGAGTAACGGATCGCGGCATGACATGGGGAGACAAGTCAGGCATTTCTGGCCTCGGTCGGACCATTCGATGGCGTTTTTTACGCCCGGCGGATCAAATCCAAGGCCTTGATATCTCATCATTAGAATCGACGAAAACTCGGAATCCGCGGGTCGTGCCTTTCTCTGGCCGGAAGCGACGCTTCGAGCCTATGACTCAGTAGAAAACGGCAACGGACGCGGTAATGCAACAGGGAGACGCAAATGAAGAAGGTACTTAAGGACGCGAACGGCAAGCGTATTCATCCATACGTCCCGGAGCTTTGCGAACAACTTCGCGAAGGCAAGGTCGATCGGCGCGAGTTCTTGCGCACCGCCACCCTGCTGGGCGTTTCGGCGGGTGCCGCGTACGGCATGGCCGGCAAGATTATGGGCACGGAAATGGTCTCGCGGCCGGCAGAGGCGGCAGAGACCCCGAAGAAGGGCGGCACCCTCAAGGTCTCCATGCAAGTCCAGGAGATGACCGATCCCGCCACGTACGACTGGACACAGAAGTCGAACGTCGCCCGCCACATGACTGAATATCTTACCTTTACCGGCCCTGACAACATCACGCGGCCGTACCTGGCCGAGGGCTGGGAGGCATCGGACGATCTGAAGACCTGGACGCTCAAATTGCAGAAGGGCGTCAAGTGGTCGAACGGCGACGACTTCGGGGCCGATGACGTGGTGCACAACTTCACCCGCTGGCTCGATCCCAAGGTTGGGTCCTCGAATGTGGGCCTATTTGCCACGATGGTCGACGAGGTCGATACGGGCAAGAAGGACGATAAGGGCAACGCCGTCATGGGCAAGCGCATGACCGAGGGCGCGGTCGAGAAGATCGATGACCACACGGTGCGTTTGAACCTGAACTCGGCCGACCTGGCCATTCCAGAGAACCTCTACAACTATCCGACGGCCATCGTGCATCGCCGCTTTGACGAGGAAGGTGGCGATATATCAAAGAACCCGGTCGGCACCGGACCATATACGCTGACAGAGTTCCAGGTGGGCGAGAAAGCAACCTTACAGCGTCGGCCCGAGAAGTATTGGGGCGATGCGCCATACCTGGACGAGATCCGCTATATCGATCACGGTGAGGACCGTTCGGCTTGGCTAGCCGCTCTGGCGTCCAAGCAGGTCGATGCGTTGTTTGAGGTCGACGTGACCCAGATCGACGTGGTCGAGCGGCTGCCGCACGCGGTGTTGCATCAGGCGGTTACCGCCCAGACGGGCGTGGCGCGTATGCAGCGCACCCAGGCGCCGTTTGACAACATCAACCTGCGGCGGGCGATGATGGCTTGCATGGATCACCAGAAGCTTCTGGAACTTGCCCACCGTGGCAAGGGCGCCCCGGGCGAGAACCACCATGTGGCGCAGATCCATCCGGAGTACGCTCAGCTACCGGCGCTCAAACAGGACTATGATCTGGCCAAGAAGCTGTTGAATGATGCCGGATACAGCAATGGTGTGACCCTCTCGGTCAACGTGGGTAACGCCACGGGCGCCTGGGAAACAGATACCATGCAGGCGCTTAAGCAACAGTTGGCGCCGTCAGGCATCAACCTGGAGCTTAACAAGATGCCCTCCGCCCAATATTGGGAGGTCTGGGATAAGGCACCCTTCAGCTTCACCGGCTGGACCCATCGCCCGCTTGGCGTGATGGTTCTTAACTTGGCCTATCGGTCCGGTGTGCCGTGGAACGAGTCCGCTTATGCCAATCCGGAGTTTGACAAGGCTTTGGATGTGGCCAGTTCCATTCTCGATGTCGAGGAGCGGCGCAAGGCCATGGCCAAGGTGGAGAAGATCCTGCAGGACGACGCGATTATTGCGCAGCCATTGTGGCGCGCCATATTCACGGCGACCGACAAGCGGGTTAAGGGCTTCACCAAGCACCCGACGAACTACGATCAGTTCAACAAGGTGTGGTTAGCTTAGGTTCTTGTTACTGAGTAGTGTGCCGCGGGGGCCGATGCCGGTCCCCGCGGCCGCACACCGGCAATAGCGGCCCTTAAGACCGCAAGCCGGCAGGGGGGAGGAGAGTCAGTCCATGCTTGTCTTTATTGTCAGACGGCTGGGCACCATGGTTTTGACGATGGTTGTCGTCTCGATCCTGCTGTTCTTGCTGCTCGAGATCAATTCTGCGGGCGTCGCGATCAAGGTTCTCGGACCCTATACCTCTGAAGAGCAACGGAATCTTTGGCTGGAAGCGAACGGGTATTTCCGTCCCATCTACATTCGTTATTTCAGTTGGCTAGGTAATTTCATCGTCGGAGATTTCGGCGATTCCATCCGCTTCAAGGTGCCGGTCGGGGAGATTTTGTGGCCGCGATTGGCGAGCACCGGAATCTTGGGTTTGGCAGCCATGGCGGTGGTTATTCCGCTGTCCCTGACCCTTGGCGTGCTGGCCGGTATGCGCGAAGGCTCGAATCTGGACCGGGTAATTTCGGTCGGCTCGATCGTGACCACATCGATCCCGGAATTTGCCAGCGCCGTGTTTCTTTCAACGTTCTTTGTCTTCTATTTGGACATCCTTCCGGGCACCAGCAGCATGAGCGACGGGTTCAGCTTCGTGCAGTTGATTCTGCCGGCGATGGTGCTCATCATTTACGATTTCGGCTATGTGACCCGTATGACCCGGGCATCGATGGCCGAGGTCATGACCACACATTATATCCGCACGGCCGTGCTCAAAGGGTTGCCTTACAAGACGGTGATTATGAAGCATGCGCTGCGCAACGCCTTAATCGCGCCGTTCACCGTTATCATGTTGCAGATCAACTGGTTGCTGTCGGGTGTCATCGTGGTGGAGTTCGCCTTTGCCTATAAGGGCTTCGG
>JGI24023J19991_10001645_pt1 | contig 16930 bp, 20 predicted proteins | sample Cruoilmetagenom1_FD_19991 | JGI IMG/M metagenome (IMG submission 19991) | reverse complement strand
TCCCCTCCTTTGAGTCTGACAACTTTTTTCTCTCTTGTAAGATCTACTATCAATCTATTTATCTCTTCTTGCGCCAACCCGCTCGTCTTCTTTCCAACATCCATGAGTTTATCTTCTGGAATGACTTTTTTGATCTCTTCCCCGATTAAGTCATCCGCCAGTATGAGATCCGCCTCACTTATCAGTTCTAAAGCCCGAATCGTAAGAAGAGATGGGTCTCCTGGTCCGGCTCCAACGATATACACCTTTCCACCCATTCAAAAATCCCCAAATCTCTTTTTCAAGTCAACGGCAAACTCTCTCGCTTTCATTATAATATCACCCGAGAATCTCTCTTCATCATAGATAAAAGAATCTTTGGAGATGAAATTTGCCCTGACGGTGATCCCACCTCCTCCAAAATTCTTTGCAAGGATACCGATTGGGACGGAACATCCCACCCCAAGCGTCTTCATGATCTCTCTCTCTACCTCTGACTCTGCTCTGGTCTTTTCGTCGTCCAACGATCTCACTATCTCTTCTTCCTTAGAATCGTTTCTCGTCATCGCAACGATCGTTCCCTGATTTGCGGGAGGGATGAATATATCATCGTTCAGCCGCTCATATCCGTCCTCTATTCCAATTCTATTCAATCCGGCCTCTGCAACGATTATTGCATCGAACTCTCCCGCTTTAAGTTTTTTTATCCTTGTGTCCAGATTCCCTCTCAGTTCCTCGACTCTTAAATCGTCTCTTCTTCTCAAGGTCTGAACCCTTCTTCTGATGCTCGAAGTTCCGATGACAGAATTTTTGGGCAGAGCATCAAAGTTTAATCCTTTTTTGGAAGAGATCAAAGCATCATAAGGAGAATCCCTCGGGAGAAAAGCGGCAAACGTTATACCTTCTGGTAACTTTGTTGGGACATCCTTTAAACTGTGGACTGCCACATCTATATCTCCCTTCATGAGTTGTCTGTTTATCTCATTGACGAATGCGCCCATCTCTNCGATCTNTTNTNNGTTAAACGATCTCCCTCTGTTACGATTTTTTTTATATCAACGTCATATCCTCTCTCTTCTAATCTATCTCTGACCAAATAAGTCTGTACGAGTGCTAATTTACTCCGCCTTGTTCCCACGGTCAGAGGCAATTTTTATAGGCCTCCAGTGTTCTTTCTATGTCCTCTCTGGAATGCGCGAGAGAGAGAAAGTTCGTCTCAAACTGGGAGGGAGGCAGATAGATGCCACAGGAGAGCATCCTCTTAAAGAATTCCATATATCTTCTTTTATCGCACTTGATCGCGTCTTCATAGTTCTCGACCCTCTCTCCTTTCTCTGTAAGAAATACCTTGAAGAGCGATGCTATCCCAGAGAAGAAATATCCTTTCTCTTCTGCAATCCCGGCCAATGACTTCCCCATTATTCGCCCTTTCTCATTTATATCGTTTAAAATCCTTTCCAGTATCTCTATCGTCTTTATTCCTGCAGTAAGCGATATTGGATTTCCGCTGAACGTCCCCGCCTGATAAACATCTCCCTCTGGTGCTACGTTCTCCATTATCTCTCTTTTACCCCCAAAAATTCCGATTGGAAATCCCCCACCAACTATCTTCCCAAGCGTCGTTAAATCTGGATCTATCCCAAAATATTCCTGTGCCCCTCCGAGAGATATTCTGAAGCCCGTTATGACCTCGTCAAATATCAATAGAACGTCGTTCTCTCTCGTCAAACTTCTAACCTCTCTCAAGTAATCGTCTTTGGGTAAGATCACGCCGACATTTCCCATGACAGGTTCAATTATGAGTGCAGCTATCTCCTCTTTATGATCATCCAGAACATCCGATAGAGCTTCTAAATCATTGAAAGGAATCTGAATCGTATTTTTTACCGACTCTTTCGGAACGCCGGCGCTATCAGGAATACCAAAGGTCGCTCCACCACTTCCAGTCTTTACAAGAACGGTATCGTGAGCGCCATGGAACCCTCCTCCTATCTTTATGATTTTATCTCTTGCAGTAAATCCTCTCGCGAGCCTTATTGCGGACATAGTGGCCTCGGTCCCGGTATTGACGAATCTCAACATGTCTATACTTTTAAAATGTTTTTTTATCAACTTTGAAAGCTCTATCTCCTCTTCTATCGGGGTCCCATAGAGCCAGCCTCTTTCCAATCTTTTCCTAACAGCATCTAATACGTCCGGGTTCTTATGACCAAGAATTAGGGGGCCAAAACCCATACAGTAGTCTATGTATTCTCTTCCCTCGACATCTATTAATTTGGAGCCCCTCGATTCTTTTATGTATATCGGATTTGGTTCAAATGCTCTGACGGGGCTGCTCACACCTCCAGGCATCGATTCTTTTGCAATTTTATATAAGTCGGAACTCTTCACCTCTTCTCCAGCCTCCAGATGATGAGGGCACCACCTATCACCCCAATTATCCCTACTATAGCAGGAATATAAAAGACGGAGGGGATCAACACCAATAGACCTCCGAGCATATTTTTGCCTTGGTAACCTAAAACGGCTCCAGATATAATCAATATGCCCGAAATCAACCCTATGATGGCGAGAGGAATTAAAATCTCATCTAACGTTGAGATCGCAATGGATATACCTTCCTCCATCTCTTCGATCTCTTCTTCCGTCATCGCACCTTCAGGTATGGATTCCGGTATGGATTGTATGATTCCTGGGACGAAGAAGATCATTATTCCACCAAAGAGTATCAGTATTCCGGCGATGAGCGAGAGGATGAAACCAGCGAGTGGTTTATTCTTTTGAACATCCTTTACCTCTTCCATACTTTCTGTTTTTTTCTTTATAAAATATATAATCTTTCTCCTCTTTCTAAAATTTTTAAACCACCATTTTTCATTTACGCTTGGCAAAATCCTTTGCATGATACGATATAATAAGGTCGGCCCCAGCCCTCTTTATAGATAAAAGAATCTCTTCAATGATCTTATCCTCGTCCAAAACCGAAGATGAATATTTTACCATTGAATATTCCCCGCTGACGTTGTATGCCGCCAGAGGAAAGTTAAATTCTTTCTTGGCCCGATAGATTATATCTAAGTAAGGAAGTGCAGGTTTAACCATAACGATATCTGCCCCCTCCGCTATATCCAGGCGTATCTCCCGCATCGCCTCATCCGAATTTTTATAGTTCATCTGGTACGTAGATCTATCTCCAAACTTATATCCCGACTCGGCAGCGTCCCTGAACGGACCATAAAAGTTTGAGTTGTATTTTGCAGAATAGGACATGATGGCAACGTCCTCGTATCCACTCACATCCAACGTCTCCCTTATATGCCCTACCATCCCATCCATCATCCCCGATGGGGCGACCACATCTGCTCCGCTCTCGGCATACGTCTTTGAAATTTTTCCGAGAATCTCGAGGGTCTCATCGTTCAGGACTCTTTTATTTTTGATCAGACCGCAGTGTCCATGAGACGTGTATTCACATAGGCACACGTCCCCAATTACCGTTATATCTCCTACCTCTCTTTTTATCTCTCTTATCGCCCGCTGTATCACTCCCTCTTTGTTATAGGCTTCACTTCCGATCTCGTCTTTCCTCGACGGTATCCCAAACAGAATCACGGATCTTATTCCAAGTTCTCTCACTTCCAATGCTTCAACGCCCGCATCTTTAATTGAGAATCTATACTGCCCGGGCATTGATTTGATCTCTCTTCTACCTTCTATATTCTCATCGACGAAGATTGGATATATAAGATCCTCTTTTTTAAAAGACGTCTCCTCGATGAGATTCAGCCGCCTCAACCGTCTCATCCGGATATTCGGGAATTGTGGGAGCCCATAGAAACTCATTTTAAGATCTCCGAAAATATCTTGACGGATTCAAGATCTCCATTTCTCGCCAAATATCTCATCCTCTCCACAGGTTTTGCAAGAATTTTATTTTTAATCGCTCTTGCCATATCGTCCATGATCTTCTCAGTATTTTCATCGGGAAAATCAATCATCTCTATTGCCTTTCCAAGCTCTCTCTTTCTTATCTCTTCCGAATAATCATAAATTTTTGCGATTATATTATCTATCTCTCTCTCCCTCAAAGTTTCTTCCAATCTTTCGATCTCTTTTCCTACCAAATTCTCCACTTTTTCTATCTCTCCCATCCTCTTTTCTAAATTGGTTTTGCTGACGCCTCTCAACGAGTCCATATTATAGAGGCTAACACCTTTTATGGACACCACCTTCTCTTCTACGTCTCTCGGGTTCGCTATATCGATGATCAAGAGAGGTTTATCCCTCCCTTCTACCACCCGCTTAACGGTGTCGTAATCCAATATCGTGTGTGGGGCCCCAGTCGCGGTTATCACAAGATCAGAATCGGCAAGATATCTCTCCTTCTCATCGAATCTCACCGCAAATCCGCCAACCTCTGACGCGAGACACTTCGCATTTTCAAACGTCCTGTTTGCAACGAAGACAACACTACCGGCTTTTCCCGAATTTGAAAGGGACTTCGCTACCAACGTTGCGATCTCTCCTGCCCCAATAACGAGAATTTTTTTATTCTTTAATCCACCGAAAATTTCTTCTGCGAGTCTGACGGCGACGCTTCCAATTGAGACGGAACCCTCGTTAATTTTACTCTCCTTTCTAGCTCTCTTACCAGTTTTTATCGCCCTGTCAAAGATTATTTTCAGCTTATCGTTCAGATAATTTTTATCAATTGAGTGGATATATGCATCTTTTATCTGTCCTAAGATCTGGTCTTCCCCTATCACGAGAGATTCCAACCCACATGAAAGTCGCATCAAATGTTCTATTGCGTCTCTTTCAGCTAAGATCTCACAATCCTTTATGCTTCTCTTCTTGGCGTATTCTTCCAAGACCGAAAGAGGAGACATCGCATTTACATACAATTCAAATCGGTGGCATGTCTGAAGGATCAAAAATTCTTTTGTCTTTGTTGAAGCAAGATCCGAGTAAGCTTCTTCGATATCTTCGTAGATCATCCTCTCTATATCTTTTATCGTTGCGGTTTTATGTGATACTACCAAAAGGGCGATTCTCATTATCATCCCCTCATCTTCCGTAGTTCCATCTTCAAAAATTCTTCGAGTTTTATTCTGAGATACTTCGATACCGCGGGGTTCTGCCCCCCTGTAGAGATTGCGATCTGGATCTTTCCATCTCTCACAACAGAAGGTAAAAAGAGGTCCCCCTTCTTATGATTTGTTAAAATCCCTCTCTTCATAGATTTTTCTATTATGAGGTTATTGAGTTTTTCATCGTTTGTTGCCGGAATAACGATGAAAGCCCCCTCTAAAAGATCCTCAAATCCTTTGGTAAGATCCCTTTGGATAATTTCTACACCCTCCTCCAAAGATTTTATCTCCTCAGAAAAATTTTTACTGGCGATCAATATCTTTTTGCATCCACCTTCGAGAAATTTCTTTGCCTTCCAGCCCCCTAATTCTCCTCCCCCAAATATTACGACTTTTTTATCATTAAGATCGATGAATATCGGCATCATCTTGATCTACATCCAGAAGTAAGACATTCTTATGAACGAGAAGTTTTTATCGATATTTTCCTTGCCCCATATCACCTCCCCGTGCCCCGGGAGTAAATACTCTATCTCCAACTTAGATACCTTTTCTATGGAACGTTTTAGCTCTTTGAAATCTCCGCCGGGAAGGTCCACTCTTCCAACCCCACGGTCAAATATCAGATCTCCACAGATGAGCGCTTTTTCTTCTGGCAAGTATATCGAGATGCTCTCCGGCGAATGCCCCGGTGTTAATGTAATATCCAAATCGATCCCATCTATCTTTAGTTCGTCTCCAAAGTAATGATGGGGATTTGGGAAATACTCTTTCACTCCCTCGTAAACGAGCATCTTTGCCCCGTAATCTTCCATAAATTCATCATTTGCCCCCGTATGATCGGGATGCAGATGCGTGTTGATGACCCAACCGATCTCATTCGCGTCGATCCCATCTTTCTGCATCTCATAGATCTTTTCTGGCAGATAGATAGAAGATCCGGGATCTATGATCGCGTCTCCTATCACGTATGTGTTGCAATCCATGAATCCTCTCTCGGGATACCAATATAATTTATCTATGATCTTCATCTTTTGCAATGCTTGGATCAAATTATATAAAGCTTTATCTATATGTCTAACCACAACAAAGAGAAAGAAGTATAACGAGAGGAGTTACTTGCTAGAAAAGATCGGAAGATACGAGGATTTGTTGTGCAGATGCACCGTTGCAACCTTCAGCTCGCCTTTAAGTGAGATACTCCTCAAAATGGGGTTCAAAAATATAAAAGAGGCGGTATTTAAGAGAGATAAAAGATATATGAAAAATATTCTCAAGAGATGTGACCTTATGATATGTGGCCATCAAGATGAGAGATTTGCCTGTGAAATGGCTTCTGACCTTGGAATACCGCTCATCACTGGAAAGGTGATCACCGTGATCCTTCCAGACGGCTATGGCTACGATGATCTGGATCTCTCAAGGTTCGAAGGGCTAAAATTTGATCCATATTCTCACCTTATCATGAGATATCTGCAGGCATTCGAGGCTTTCAAGGTCTTAACCGGGGCCGAGAGACCGACGTTTGCCCCGCTGGCGATAAAAATAAATGAAGAGATAGAGATGATAGATCTGATCAAAAGTCAGTCTTGATCCTGAACTGATCTATCTCTCCCTTAAACATCTTCAAGAATTTTCTTGCGGCTCCTTCAACGTCTTTTGCCGCGGTTATCGCCCTGCCGGCTATTAGGATATCAGCTCCACTTTCTAGTGCCTCTTGACAGTTTTCTGGTCTTATACCACCTGCTACCCCAACCAATATGCTGCTAAACTCCTTTTTTATCTTTTCTATAAGATCCCATCGTTCTTTCTCACTTGATTCGTTGTCTATGGCTCTATGTATCTCCACCACATCTGGATTCATAGAGAGGCTCTTTAAAACCCCAAGTGGGTCCTTTACGTTTAACATATCGATGACAGAGTAAATGCCAGTTTTTTTTGCCTCTTTGATAGATTTTTCAATCGTTGATACAGGTGCGAGTCCTGATATCACCACTGCATCCGCAGAAGCATCCGCAGTCATCCTAACCTCTAAATTGCCCGTATCTAACGTTTTTAAATCAGCGACGATGAATATTCCTGGTTTATTTTCCCTCAATCTGTTTACAACGTCTATGCCGTATCTCTTTATGAGCGGCGTTCCTGCCTCCAATATCAGATGATCACTATCGGGTAGTTGACTTACAACGCTTAGGGCTTTATCTATATCGGTTAGATCCAATGCAACTTGTAGATATGGTGGATCCCATAATTTAGTTACCCTGAATCCCATGATTGGATGTGTTGAACGGTCTTTCTCGTATAAAACGGTATCCACATCTGGGAAAGACTCAAACGCCCTCTGAATCGCAAGTTTGGTTGCCCCATAGTTGTACCTGTATATCTTCTCGTAATCCTTCGCCGCAGGATGGACAAAGACACTCACAACCACAACGATCTTCTCCACTATATCTCTCGGTATCACTCCTTCTTCAACGGAATCTGCAACCGCCTTTGCCACCGCCGTCTGTGCAGGGCCAAATATCTTATTCGCATCCTCCATATCTTGGATGGTGACCTTTGGAACGATCAGCGTGGAAGGTTTCGTCGGTAAATTTGGTCTTATAACAGAGAGTAGCGGCGTGTGACCTCTCGAGAGATTTACCATCCCATTTGTAAATGCCATACCCACCGGTCCCTCCTTTCCCCCGATCATCAAATCCACGTGTGCCAATTCATCTCCTTCCCCAATCAACGCTTCTCCAATCAAATACAAATCTGTGCTCCCCAAGAAAATTCCTCCAATTTTTAGATTACAATGCCCTCATATCTTCCCGTCTCAATAAATCTTTTCTATCATTCTTTAGCACGTCTTCCATCGTCTTTATCAATGCCTCTTTATCCCAAGGAAGCGTTCCTCCGATAGGCAGATAGTTGGATGCATGATTACTCCTGAAGACGCAGTTGCTAACTTTTAGATTTTTTACCATATTTTTGCACTCTAAAATTGATTCTTTTGGTCTTAAAAGCGTCATCTTTCCCTCTCTAACCTTGTTATACATAGGAGTTCCGGGAATAACCATGAGAGTCAAAGCGCCTATGTAATCCGGATCCATCTCGCTCAAAATCTTTGCGGTCTCTCTCGCGTGTATCTCACTCCTCTCCTGTCCACCCAATCCGAGAAGTATAGTAGTGGATAGTTTTATCTTCGATNTTACCACTTTTTTCCCAGATTCAAGCATCTCTTCTGCACTTACACCCTTCGCCACCGTTCTTAAGAGTTGATCATCTCCCGTCTCCACTCCAAGATATACCATCTTAAGACCAGCTTCTCTCAATTCTATTAGGTCATCTGCACTCTTCTCAAGGATGCTTAGGGGACTGGCATAGCTGCTAACCCTCTCCAAATTTGGGAAAGTTTCGTATAGCATATCGAGTATCTTTAAAAGTGATGCCGTATCTATGGCAAGGGCATCTCCATCGGCAAGAAAAACCCTATGTGGCTCTTCATAGATCATCTTTGCCGAGATCGCATCGTCAAATATCTCATCATATGATTTTATTCTAAATTTTTTCTCTCGGTACATAGCACAGAACGTGCACTTATTCCAAGAACACCCTACGGCGGTCTGAATGATAAGGCTTCTCGCTTCACTTGGAGGTCTAAACATCATTCCTTCATAAGGCATATTGGCCCTCCCTCTAATCCATTCTTCACCTCATGCCAAAGATNTATTGGGTCGTCGTGGGAAGATTCTTCCTGAGTGCCCTCACATCATCGGCATAGAGTATCAACTCATCTTCTCTTTTACTCTCAACTTTTATAATGCTCTTGACGAGATTGCAGTCTATCTTTCCGTTTATCCTACCTGCACCCCTCCCGTAATCCGAATTTAATTCTATATAAATTGGTAGGAGTATTTTTTCATACTCTTCTTTGGATAAGATCTCCACGATCTTCTTCAGTTCATCTCTCTTAAAGACATGTGTTGATCCATCTCTTCCCTCTATATGGGGGAGATCTTCCTTTAAAAGCACAGCAAGCATCTTTCTTCTCTTTGGGATATGTCCATTTAAAGACTGGATCATCTTTGTGAATGCTCTATCACTCATCTATAACGCTCTCCAACGTATATCTCGATCCCATCCTCTTAAGCCCATTTATAACCCTCTCTACCTCATCATCTGGGCAGAGAATAGCAGAACTCATACCGTGCTTTGCGGCATCTCTCGCCGCTTCCACCGCGCCAAAAAAGGAATCCATCTTGAGATTTGACTTTTTTAATACTGTATACGCCTCTAAACCAAGAACAGAGATGAAATCCACACCCATTAAAATTTTTTTTGCCCTCGGATAATTTACCCTCCTGCTACCACCATCTTTTATATTTGGTATCTTTATAATCTTTACCTCCCTCTCCTCCATCTCTATAAAACCTTTTATATCTTTTACGCCGACGTCCTCCCCATCCAATACATCATACACGGATTCTCCGATCGCTCCCCGATTGGAACTTTTTGCTCCAGAATGTGCATAAAGTATGCCTTTTTTTAAATAAAGCCCGACCAAATCCCCCTTTTTTATCTCACCGTCTGCAATCGCAGTAGAAACATCTATAATTCTAATCACATCATCCAGTATGAATGTTGCATAATTTTTCAGTTCGTTTACATTCTTGGTTATATATTCTATGCCCTCTTTCGTTATATAGTATCTTCCTTTGCGCGGTGAGAAGATCGTTCTCTCTTTAACCATCTCTTTTATGTATTCAGATACTGCCTGGGGAGTTATATCCAACTTTTTAGCAATATCTTTCTGTCTGATGTTTGGCTGACCGGATGCCACTTCCACCAAAATCTGAAATTTTGTACTATTCTTTTTATTTTTCAGTAATAGTGGCATCGCCGACCATCTCCACTCTTTGCCCTCTCAACGATAGGATGGATGATCTCTTCATTACCCCTTTCAAGAACCGTGGTGTAAGGGCCAATTCCCTACATATATCTCGGATCGATCGATTTCCTTTTTTTACCTCTTCTATTATCTCCAACTCATATCCTTTAAATGCCTCCCAATCTATCAGAGCTATATTTATGAGATCGCCCAATTCTTTTAAGGTACATTGAAAATCCGCTTGGAACATGGGGTAAGCCGTTTCAAACTCCATTTCGGGTATTTCCCCATTTTTTGGCGTTTTCCACCTGCCCTCTATTAACTTTCCCCTTCTGAGAAGTTCAAGGCTTCTCGCCACATCCTCATTAACGACCTCGTCTAACTCCTTTTTAGTCTTCCATCCCTTCAAGAGCTCATCAAATACCCTTTTATGCACCTTTGAGTTAAAGATTCTGATGAGAGGAACCATATCCGAGGCGTCGGTGACTATCTTTACTCTATCTGTCATATGACCACCAGAAATACTCAATCTTCATAGTAAACTTACCTGATAAAGTTTAAGACCCCATCATATAAAAATATGGCTCTGTGCCATCTCGTGCGAAGATTCTTCCCGGGTTATCAAAAGCTCGGAAAGATATAAGTGCTTGAAAGATTTACAATTCATGGTGGCAATGAGAGGAACGCTCAAAGGTAGAGACGTGATCTCGATAAATGATTTTTCAAGAGAGGAGATAGATCACATTTTGAAGGTTTCTGATGGTATAGAAAAAGATTTAGACAGTAAATTTGGTCTTTTAAGTGGAAAAATTCTTTCTATACTCTTCTTTGAGCCGAGCACAAGGACAAGAATGTCCTTTGAGTCGGCGATGTATGAACTCGGTGGAAGATGTATAGATATGGGCCCAACGGAGCTTACATCCGTAAAGAAGGGAGAAACTTTCTCGGACACGATTAAGGTGATCTCTAAATATGCCGATGTGATGGTATTGAGACATCCAAGCGATGGAGCCGCGAGATACGCCTCCGAGATATCGGACGTTCCGATCATAAATGGCGGAGACGGCACGGGGCAACATCCAACCCAGACGCTCTTGGACTTATATACCATAAAGAAAGAGAGCAAACTTGATGGGGCAAATATTGGCATTCTCGGAGATCTAAAATATGGAAGGACCGTTCATTCCCTCGTTTACGCGCTCTCTATGTATGGAATAGATATGACCTTCATCTCACCCCCCGATCTTAGCTTACCAGAAGAGATAAAAGAGGATTTAGACGATAAAAAGATCAGTTACGAGGAATGTGATAAGATAGAAGAGGTCATCGAAGATTTAGACGTTCTTTATGTGACGAGAATCCAGAGAGAGAGATTTCCAGATATACTGGAGTACGAGAAGGTTTCTGGGAGCTATAAGATAACGAAAGATATATTGGAAGGGCGGGTAAAAGAAGATTTGATAATATTACACCCCCTGCCGAGGACGGGAGAGATAGACCCGGATGTTGACGACACGAAGTATGCAAGGTATTTTCTTCAAACAAAGTATGGTGTAGTTGTAAGAATGGCGATTCTGGGGCTGATTCTTGGGGGATTTGAATGATTGCAAATCTTTGATTTGCGCACTTAAAAATCGTATGCAAATGTTCCATTTGCATGCATAAAAATCGAAGATTTTTACACGGAGATTTTTAAATGAAGAGAGAAAAATTGAGGGTCGAACCAATAAAGGATGGAACGGTCATCGACCACATAATGTCTGGTCAAGCTTTGAACGTCTTGAAGGTTCTCAAGATAAAATCCCCGTCTGAAGAGACCGTGAGTATGGCGATGAACGTTTCAAGTAGAGAGATGGGAAAGAAAGATATCGTGAAGGTGGAAGATAGAAGACTCGAGAAGGGGGAGTTGAATAAGATAGCCCTCATCGCCACAAACGCGACGATAAACATCGTTGAGGAGTATGATGTGGTAGAGAAGTATAGAGTGAGCGTTCCAAAATTCATAAATGGGATAATCAGATGTAAAAACCAAAATTGTATCACCAATATGGATGAACACGTGGTCACGAGGTTTAAAGTGGAATCGAAGGACCCATTGTCCCTGAGATGTGTTTACTGCGGGTCAAGGACATCTTCCGTGGAATTTCTCTAAATTAAGATCTTTGTTTTAAAATGCAAAAGATTTTTAAATATCATAAAAGGACTCATGAAGAAAGGAGATATCAAAGATGAAGAGTGGTCAGAAATCGGAGATTTCTGTATCCCAAAAACCTTCGGTTTTTGAGGACGTTGGTATAGATGATCTTGCAATTTGTGTTCCCAAGAGATATATAGAGACGGGAGACCTAGCTGATCTTCGCGGCGTTCCCCGAGAAAAATTTACCGATGGCATTGGAATAAGGAAGATGGGCATCTTTACAGAAGATGAAGATGTGATAACAGTAGCCTCGGACGCTATCCTCGAGCTCATAAATAAGAATAATCTCGATGCAAGAGATATAGGACGCCTGTATGCCGCCACGGAAAGCAGCATCGATGAATCAAAGCCACTCGTCTGTTTTATAATCAAAAAATTAGAGGAAAATCTTGGCGTAGAATTTAACCACGTGCAGGGATTAGAAAATAAATTTGCATGCCTGGGAGGCTCTTATTCGCTTTTTGATACGTGCAATTGGGTTATATCTAAAATGAACAAAGATAAAGTTGGCATCGTTGTTTGCGCGGATGAGGCGAAATATGATCTTAATAGCAGTGGCGAACCCACTCAGGGTGCAGGCGCAGTAGCAATGTTGATAAAAGATAATCCTCGCCTTTTGAATTTGGATTTTACTAATACGGGTGTATTTACTCAGGATTCGTATGATTTTTATCGTCCATTTGGGAAGATCACACCGATCGTTAATGGCGAACTTTCCACTTTTTCATATCTCTATGCAATGCGTGTGGCATTCGATCGGTATGTGAAGAATGTCAGAAAAAATGCTCTTTCTCGAAAGAAAGAAGAGGAAAACAGATACGTCCTTACAGATATTTTTGATTATCTCGTCTTTCACACACCATACCCAAAGATAACGAAACATGCTCTTGCATTCCTTTTAAGACACGAATTGCGGGGAACGGATAGATGGAAGAGAATCTGTGAAGAGATAGGTGATGAACCGATATATATGGATGGTAAAACCTTGGAAAGTGTTTTTTCCGATAAAAAAACGATGGCGGGGGATTATCTATCCAGGAAGAAACTCTTCGGAAGCGAGGAGTTTAAGAATATATACGAAAGAAAGGTTCTACCATCCCAATGGGCAATCTCAGAGATAGGAAATACATATACTGCCTCTATCTTTATTTCCCTCGCGAGCATGCTTACATTGGAAGGAGAGAAGACAGGATACTTGCAGGAGGGAAAGAAGATAGGATTCGGTGCTTATGGAAGTGGATCTGGCTCTCTGGTTTTTTCTGGGGCGCTTTCNCANGATTATAAACCTGTTGTGAAAGGGATAAGATTGAGAGAGAAGCTTAATACCAGAGAGAAGCTTTTAATCGAGGAATACGTAGAACGGCGGCTATCTACAGATCATCGTTCCCACGCCGCGATCGGTGAATAGCTCGAGAAGTAGCGCGTGGGGTTTGGAACCGTCTATTATGTGAACCTTTTCCACAGAAGATTCGATACATTTGATGGAGGACTCCAATTTTGGGATCATTCCTCCACCTATTATCCTATCATTCACTAAAGATTTTCCTTCATCTAAAGAGATATTTGATATCACCTCTCCCCTATTGTCCAAGATTCCTGGAACATCCGTCAAGAATATCAATTTTTTTGCTCTCATCGCAGACGCTATATCCCCTGCCACCGTGTCCGCGTTTATGTTAAAATGATCACCCGTTAGATCGATCGCGATGGGAGATATAACCGGAATATATCCATTTTCAATACACATATTTAGTATTCCAGTATCCACCGCTTCTGTTTCTCCTACCCATCCAAGATCTACTTTTTTCTCTTTTCCGTCTCTCATTATCTTATCTTTTTTCTTTGCGGTTAAGAGGAGACCGTCCTCTCCAGATAGTCCAATTCCCTTTCCCCCGTGTTTTACGATGTATCTAACGATATTCGTATTTATCTTTCCAACGAGGACCATCTCCGCGATCTCGAGCGTCTCTTCGTCCGTTATCCTCAATCCATCGATAAACTTAGGTTTCTTTCCAAATTTTTCCATCTTTTCAGTTATCTCAGGTCCGCCCCCATGGACGATCATCGGCTTTGCCCCGACTAATCTAAGAAAGACGACATCTTGAACGGCTTTTTTGAGAATCTCTCGATCCACGATCGCGTGTCCGCCCATCTTGACCACGATCTTTGCATCGCGCAACTCTCGCACATAAGGAAATGCCTCGATCAACACCTCTTCGATTGGAAACTCACGATTCTTCACGTTCTATACGCTCCGTTTATCTTCACATAGTCATAACTAAGATCGCATCCGAAGGAGATCGCTTCCTCCCTCCCGAGACCGAGATCGACCTCGATAATAATTTTATCCTTTGACAATATCTCTCTAAACCTTTCTTCGTCTAATCGAAGTACTTCACCATTTAGGATAACGGTGTTTTGATCTTCGTCTGGATTTCCTAAGAATAGAGATATTTTATCTCCATCTATCTCCGCTCCAGAATAGCCTAAAGCGGCTATTATTCTTCCCCAATTTGGATCTCCCCCAAATATAGCTGTTTTAACCAGAGAGGAGTTTACGACGGATTTTGCCGCAATTCTCGCATCTCCTCTCTTTTTAGCTCCTTTTACTCGCACTTCTACATACTTGGTGGCACCCTCTCCATCTAAAGCGATCTTCCTCGCAAGCTCCAAACAGACCTCATCCAATGCCCTTTGAAAATCCTCTTCTCTCATTGAAAAATCTCCGGTTGCCGTGAGAAGAACGGTGTCATTTGTGCTCATATCTCCATCGATGCTCAACATATTGAAACTTTTATCCACTGCACGCATTAAAGATCTCCTCAAAATCTTTGACGAAAATTTTGCATCCGTATAGATGAATGAGAGCATTGTTGCCATATCTGGTGCAATCATGCCTGATCCCTTTGCGATCCCCCCGATCTTCACCCCCTTATATTCGATGGCAAATTCCTTTTCTCTCGTATCTGTTGTCATTATGCCCCTATTCGCCATCTTAGATGCGTCTTCGGTATTCGAGATCTTTAGAAATACCTCTCCAAATTTCTTTCGTATCCAATCGAAATCTATTCTCTCCCCTATCACACCCGTCGATGCGACGCCGATCTCTTCCACAGGAGAATCTATCTCCTCCGCAAGTAATCTTGCCATCTTCACCGCGTCTTCATAACCTTCTTTACCGGTAAATGCGTTTGCAGATCCGCTATTAGCAATGATCCCCCTAAGTTTTCCAGTACTCGAAAGATTCTTTTCCGTTAATATAAGGGGGGCCGCCTTTATCTTATTCTTCGTGAACACTCCAGCTGCTTCTCCTTCACCCAATATTACCGTAAGCCCCTTCTTTTCCTCCTTTATCCCGTTTGCCCTCACGCCTTCTATGGCACAGATTCCTCCTTTTATCTTGTGCAAGTTTTTATCTCCATAGTCTATTTTAGGTCTTTGAACTTTTCTAAAGCTGTTTCTCCACCAATTCCCCAGTGCGATTTTGGGATTTCATGCACGATTACTTCCACAGCGTGCGCAGGGATGCCCAAATCTCTAAAGACTTTTGTTATATTTTGAATTACAGTTTTGACTTTTTCCTCTCCGAAACCTTCCCAGACGTTTACATGGACGATTGGCATTTTTCTATATCCTAAAATTAAATTAATAATTTAGTGGTATTGTATAATATATAAAATTTTTTCTTATACATTTTATATTCGCCACATTCTTCTTTTTCTAAATCTTCGTTGGGAATAAAACCCCTATTCTTTTGCATATCACCATGCCACGCGTTCAACTGCTAACATACGATTTCTGCAGATATTCTTTCCTTCATTGGCCTCATCGGTCTCTAATTTTTCTCTATTCCCATCCCAAGGATGTAATCGTGAATAGGCTATATTATAATTGTGCAACAAATCAACTAAAACGATAAATATTTATAGCTGGCAGGCAATTAAAAATCGTGGCTGGAGCAAAGAAAGAAGTTGTTGACGCCTGCATAAAGGATGTGCATGAAAAATTAGGTCTTGACGAGGAGAAAACTTTTTTTGTGAACACCAGTGCTAAAGTGATTGCTATAGATAATAGAATAAGAGAGGGTGATAAATGGAGCGTAGGTTCATTGACAGCAGGAGACATTGGGCGCAAAGCTGATGATAAAACCAACATTAGAATAAATCTGTGGGGCACATTCTCTTTTCTTGTGAACGATATTGAGAAAGATGATGTACTCTTCATCAAAAAAGGACTGGCAAAGAACTATTCTTACAATGATAAAGTATATCCACAAATAAATTGTGATGAAAGGTATGGCTCAGAGATAACTATAAAATATAAAAAGGAAAGAATTCTTGTTGATGGATCCAACGTTGCATGGGCATCAAAAAAGGATGGGAAACCAAACATAGATAATATAGAGATGATTAAAATTGAGTTGGAAAGAAGGGGTTACGCGCCCATAGCTATCGTTGATTCGAATCTGAGGCACATCATACCGGAAATCGATAAAGAAAGATTTGAGAGATGGGTTGAAGATGGAAAGGTGATCCAGGCACCTGCTCAGATAAAGGCTGACGATGCTTTGCTGAAATTTGCTGACGAAAGAGACGTAAAAATAGTGAGCAATGACACATTTAAGCAATACGTTGATATTTATTCTTGGGTTGAAGACAAGAAGAGGAGGGTGCCTTTTAATATAATTGGTTCAAATGTCGTTCTTTACGATAGATTTCTTGCGTAATTGTAGAAGTTCTATATCCATAGATGACCCGAATCTCATTTCTTGAACCTTAATATGTAAAATTT
>JGI24023J19991_10001644_pt1 | contig 16938 bp, 10 predicted proteins | sample Cruoilmetagenom1_FD_19991 | JGI IMG/M metagenome (IMG submission 19991) | reverse complement strand
GAATGTCGGCATTGCCGGCAGCCATATCAAAAGTCTGAACTCGCACGGCATCGTGGCCATCAAGGACAAGGAGGTGTCGCAAAGCGATGTCGACCGCGTGATCGATTCAGCCAGGGCGGTCGCAATTCCAGCGGATCAGAAGATTATCCACATTCTGCCGCAGGAGTTCATCATCGACAATCAGGAAGGCATCAAAGAGCCGGTCGGGATGTCGGGCATACGTTTGGAAGCCCGTGTTCATATGGTAACCGGGGCTGTCAGCGCCGCGCAGAATATCGTCAAATGCATACGCCGTTGCGGCTTGGTGGTGGATGACATCATTCTCGAGCAGCTAGCCTCCTGTCATTCAGTGCTGTCCGAGGACGAAAAGGAGCTCGGCGTTTGTCTAGTCGATATCGGTGGTGGGACGACCGACATCGCCGTCTATACAAACGGCGCCATTCGACACACCGCCGTGATTCCAATCGCCGGGGATCAGGTGACTCACGATATCGCCATTGCTCTTAGAACGCCGACGCTCAACGCCGAAGCGATCAAAATCGAGCACGGCTGTGCCTTGACTCAGCTGGCCAAAATCGAGGATGCGATCGAAGTTGCCAGCATCGGTGATCGGCCACCGCGCCGGATTTCGCGGTTGAACCTGGCCGAGATTATCGAGCCGCGTTTCGAGGAATTGATGATGTTGGTGCAGGAGGAGTTGCGCAGGAGCCGGTTCGAAGATTTGATTGCGGCCGGCATTGTTTTGAGCGGCGGCAGCTCGAAAATTACGGGCCTGGCCGATCTGGCAGAGGAGATCTTTCATATGCCGGTACGTCTGGGTCTGCCGCAACATGTCACCGGCCTGACTGATGTTGTTCGTAATCCGATTTATGCGACCGGTGTCGGCCTTTTATTGATCGGGCGCGATAATTGGGAGTCGGGGAATAAAATGGCGCCGAACGGCACGGGACTGAAAGGAATATGGATGAAGATGAAAAGCTGGTTTCAGGGTGATTACTGATTGATGAGGTCACCCTGGCGTTATTGGGAAGTTACATATTGATCACAACATAACACTTGGTAAAAGTGGGGGTAGGAAAATGAAATTTGAACTGATGGATTCTTATAGTCAAAGTGCTGTCATTAAAGTGATTGGCTTGGGTGGCGGTGGCGGCAATGCAGTGAATCACATGGTCGAAAACGCGATCGAAGGTGTCGAGTTCATCGTGATGAATACCGATGCACAGGCGTTGAAAAACGTATCGGCGCGAACCGTACTCCAACTGGGCAGCGAATTGACCAAAGGTCTCGGCGCCGGTGCGGATCCCGCAATCGGCAAACAGGCGGCGCAGGACGACAAGGATCGTGTCAAAGAGGTGATCGAGGGTTCCGATATGATTTTTCTGACCGCCGGAATGGGGGGCGGAACCGGTACCGGAGCCGCACCAGTAATCGCCGAGATCGCCAAGGAGCATGACATCCTGACAGTGGCCGTCGTGACGCGGCCGTTCGCTTTCGAAGGCCGCAAAAGACGGGACGTCGCCGATCAGGGAATCGAGGAGCTGGGCCAATATGTCGATTCGTTGATTACGATTCCGAATGAAAAACTGCTGCCGGTCCTTGGTCGTGACGTCAGTTTGGTCAATGCCTTCAAGACGGCGAACGATGTATTGCTGGGCGCTGTGCAGGGTATTGCCGAACTGATTACCCGTCCCGGCTTGATCAATGTCGATTTCGCCGACGTGCGGACAGTCATGTCCGAGATGGGCATGGCGATGATGGGAACGGGCGCGGCAATGGGCGAACATCGTGCCCGCCAGGCCGCCGAAAAAGCGATCGCCAGTCCGTTGCTGGATGACATTAATTTGCAGGGCGCTCGCGGCATCCTTGTAAACATTACGGGCGGAATGGATTTTGCCATCGGCGAGTTCGATGAGGTCGGAAATACCATCAAGGATCTGGCTTCTGAGGATGCGAATGTGGTGATCGGTACGGTGATCGATCCGGAGCTTCATGATGAGCTTCGTGTCACTGTGGTCGCGACCGGTCTGGATGCTGCAGTAAAGGCCGAGGAGCCGGCGCTCAAAGTGGTGAATACGGATTCCAACGGCGAGCCGGACTACGGGAAATTGGAGCGTCCGACGGTGATTCGCCAAAAACCAACCAAAAAACCGAATTTTGGCCGTCGGTCGGCACCGGAAGAAATGGATCTCGAGCTTCTGGACATTCCGGCGTTCCTGCGTCGACAGGCGGATTGATTTTGGTGTTGTTGGAACGGGATGGGCCGATGGTCGGGCATGAATGACTGTGTCTGATCCTTCCGGTCTGAAGTGCGGCTCTTTTATAAGGGGGGGGTGTTGTGGTAATATCCAATAAATTTTGCGTAAATACAACATTGAATGGGCAGCGATATGATCAGGCAGCGAACGCTTAAGAACGCAATACGGGCGACCGGGGTCGGTTTGCATACAGGGAAGAAAATCTATTTGACCTTACGTCCGGCGGCCCCTGACACGGGAATCCGATTCCGTCGTGTCGATTTGGAAAAGCCGGTCGAGATTGCGGCAAGACCCGAGAATGTCGGCAATACACAGTTGTCGACAACCCTGGGGCACGGGGAGGCCAGCATAGCCACCGTCGAACACCTGCTTTCCGCTTTCGCAGGGCTGGGAGTCGATAATGCTTATGTCGACGTCACCGCGCCGGAAGTACCCATAATGGATGGCAGTGCCGGTCCTTTTGTGTTTCTGCTGCAATCGGCGGGTGTGGAGGAACAGGATGTGGCCAAGCGATTTCTGCGCATCAAGCGTAGAGTCTCCGTGGAAGACGGGGACAAATGGGCTTGTTTTGAGCCTTTCGATGGTTTTAAAGTGACGTTTACCATCGATTTCGTACATCCGGCTTTTGATAAAGAGACACAAACGGCAAGCATCGACTTTTCCTCGACCTCCTTTGTCAAGGAGGTCAGCCGGGCAAGAACATTCGGCTTTATGAGAGATATCGAAGCATTGAGAAAACGGAATTTGGCGCTTGGTGGTAGTCTGGACAATGCGATCGTCGTTGATGATTATCGAATCCTCAATGATGACGGGCTTCGTTATGCCGATGAGTTCGTCAAGCATAAAATTCTCGATGCGATCGGGGATTTGTATCTTTTGGGGCACAGCCTGATCGGTTCTTTTGCAGGTTTTAAGTCCGGACATGCGTTGAACAATCAACTGCTGAGAACGCTCCTGCAGGAGGAAGGCGCCTGGGACCTGGTGACTTTCGATGATGAGGGAGATGTACCGATTTCGTATATGAAGCCGGTTTGGGCCGTCTCTTAGACCGAATTCGACAGCGAGAGTGGATTTAAGAACGCCGTTCCAGCGCTCTAGCAAGGCGCAGCAGCGAATCGCTCAATTCGGGATCACTCGAAGTGCGCGCGACCGTCTTGATGTCCCCAATGGTTTTTCCTGATGGCGTTTTTGGGTTTCGAAGGAGGGAGTTCCTCGGAAGGTCTGGTACTGATATACGAATATGGATATGGTTTATAATTGGATAAGAGGAGGAACGGACGGCGTCCAGTAGATCGGCTCGGTAGAAGCGTAGCTGCGATGCCCACACGGACGAATCCGTATAGATAAGAAGTTCATTTTCTTTTATCACACAATCGAAACAGTGCTCGCTTAGAAACGCAGGTAGTGCGTGTCTCACGACATGCAGTATCCTATGGTGCCGTTCCATCGTTTGACGAAGCGGATGCGACGGCGGCAGAATGTGAGTAATGCGAACAGGTTTGGAAGACACTTTAGTGGATTCGATGAAAAGCGACGCGATAACTTTAACATGACTCGAATGGTGAAAGCATGCAAGTGATTCATAAGAATTTTAAAGGCTGTCACAGGGCTGCTGTTTATGGGTCAAAATCCTCGATAGCGATGGTTCTATCAGGTTTGTTGATGATGGCGGCCGCATTTTACGCCGGTAAAGAGTATGGCGTCGCTCGCTCCCATGGATGGAACGGGGCCGATACTCGCTCGCTTCTGACTGGGTGGGGCGCGCCACACAATGGCGTGGTGTCAAGCGAAACGGAAGGTCAGCTGCGTGCGCTGATGCTGCGGTTGGGGCAGCTTCAGTCGCAAATGCTCAGGCTGAATGCTGTCGGGCAGCGGGTTGTCGAAAAGCTGAATGTCGATAGTTCAGAATTCGATTTTTCCGAACTGCCGGGGATTGGTGGACCGCCTTCGGAGCACGAAGGACCACAAACGCTCCCTGTGAATATGAACCGAGTCATGGCTGTTTTGTCCCGCGATATGGCGCATCGCGGCGTACAGTTGAAAATGCTGGATTCGATGTTGACGAATGCCGCCCTGAAAAAAGAGGCCTTCCCGGTAGGGAACCCTGTTAAGAACGGCCGTCTTTCCTCCAAATTTGGCTGGCGCATCGATCCGTTCACCGGACGTCGCAAATTCCATCATGGAGTCGATTTGGCGGCCAGGCGGGGCGCTAAAGTGGTTGCGGCCGCATCCGGTCTGGTGACATGGGCCGGTAAACGCGGTGGATACGGCAATCTGGTGGAGATCACCCATGCTGACGGTTATGTGACGCGATATGGCCACAGCTCCAAGATTCTGGTTTCAAGGGGTGAGATCGTGCGCCGGGGGCAACCAATTGCCCGTGTGGGGTCCACCGGTCGGTCAACCGGCCCCCATTTACATTATGAAGTATTACTCAACGGGAAAAAGGTCGATCCCTCCAAATATATTCTGGCATCCATCTAGGGCTGTCGCGTGTTGTGGGTTCTGCATCAAATCTTGGGGGACGGAAAGTGCTGGAGCTTGCTCTCCATGGACTTTCCGGCCCTTGTCAGCGCTTCACAGTTCGATAAGTGCCGTCACGCAGGTCACTGCTTTAGGAGAGACGAACAGGTTCAATGATTCTTGCAAGTCTCCCTACCCCATGATGTAGCCGAAAACGGGCGGACCGATACAGGTCCGCCCGCGTCATGCCGGGCAATATGAGTATGCTTCGGCTTCCCGGGAAGTTATCATTTTATAGATCGTGCATGGCAGGATACCTGATGATAGGGTATTCTCCGCATAGCCGTATTATTTGGAATAATCACTGATGCTACGTAAGCTGGTCAAATTTATATTCGGCAGCCGCAACGAGCGGCTGATCAAAAAGAAAAGAAAGGTCGTAAAAAAGATCAATGCACTCGAAGATCACTCACTCGAAGATCACTATCGGGCGCTGACGGATGAAGAGCTGAGCGCAAAAACCGCCGAGTTTCGGGAGCGACTCGAAAACGGGGAGACCCTGAATGATCTTTTGCCCGAAGCATTTGCGGCCGTCAGGGAGGCTGCCAGACGCGCCCTGACCATGCGCCATTTCGATGTGCAGCTGATCGGCGGGATGGTGCTGGATGATGGCAAGATCGCCGAAATGAAAACGGGTGAAGGAAAAACCCTCGTTGCCACTTTGTCGGTCTATCTCAACGCCTTGAGCGGGAAAGGTGTTCATGTGGTCACTGTGAACGACTACCTGGCCCAGCGCGATGCCGCCTGGATGGGCAAAGTCTACCAGTTCCTGGGGTTGACGGTCGGGGTCATCATCAGTGATATGTCACCGGAGGAGCGGCGCAAGGCCTATGCCGCCGATATCACTTACGGGACCAACAATGAATTCGGCTTCGACTATCTGCGCGACAATATGGCCTTCAGCCTGGAGCAGAAAGTGCAGCGGGAATTGCATTATTCCATCGTCGACGAAGTCGATTCCATTCTCATCGATGAAGCGCGCACGCCGCTCATCATCTCCGGTCCCACCGATGATCATACCGATCTGTATCAGAAGCTGAATCAACTGGTGCCGCTGCTTTCCAGGGCGGAAAAGACCGAGGACGGGGAAGAAGGCCCCGGCGACTATACCGTCGACGAGAAAGCGCGACAGGTTTATCTGACCGAAGAGGGGCACGAACACATCGAACGGCTGATGGTCGAGCATGGCCTTTTGGATGGGAACGAAAGCCTTTACTCCGCGGCCAACATCAGTCTGATGCATTTTACCAATGCCGCGCTGCGCGCGCATGTGCTGTTTCAGAAGGACGTGGACTACATCGTCAAGAACAATGAAGTCATCATCGTCGATGAGTTCACCGGGCGCATCATGCCGGGCAGACGCTGGTCCGAAGGGCTGCACCAGGCGATCGAAGCGAAGGAAAACGTTCGCATCCAGAATGAAAATCAGACGCTTGCCTCGATCACCTTCCAGAACTATTTCCGGCTGTACGACAAGCTGGCCGGCATGACCGGTACCGCCGATACGGAAGCCTTCGAGTTTCAGCAGATTTACGGGCTGGAAGTGGTCGTCATTCCAACCCACATGCCGATGATCCGCGACGACAAGCCGGATCTGGTTTATCTGACCGCCCGGGAAAAGTTCGCTGCGATCGTGGAGGATATCAAAGACTGCGTCAAGCGCGGGCAGCCGGTTTTGGTCGGCACCGTGTCGATCGAGAACTCCGAGCTGTTGTCGGCGCTGCTGAAAAAGCAGGGAATCAAACATGAGGTGCTCAACGCCAAACAGCACGAGCGGGAAGCGCACATTATCGCTCAGGCCGGTCAGCCCGGGGCGGCGACGATCGCGACCAACATGGCCGGTCGTGGCACCGACATCGTGCTCGGCGGCAATCTGGATGCGGAAATCGAAGCGCTGGGAACCGATGACGAAGCCAAGACAGAAGCAGTGCGCGAGGCGTGGCAGCTACGCCACAATCAGGTGGTGGAGAGCGGCGGGCTCCACGTGATCGGTTCGGAGCGGCATGAATCGCGGCGTATCGACAATCAGCTGCGCGGCCGGTCCGGACGCCAGGGCGATCCCGGTTCGTCGCGCTTTTATCTTTCGCTGGAGGATAATCTGATGCGGATTTTTGCATCGGAACGGGTCGCTGCGCTGATGCAGAAGCTTGGGATGGAAGAGGGCGAAGCCATCGAACACCCCTGGGTGACGAAAGCGATCGAGAATGCACAGCGCAAGGTCGAAGGACGAAACTTCGATATTCGCAAGCAGTTGCTCGAGTTCGACAATGTGGCTAACGACCAGCGCAAGGTGATCTACGAACAGCGCAATGAACTCATGGCGGCCGACGATATTTCGGAGACGATCACCGCGATCCGCGAAGATGTCGTCAACAGCTTGATCGATGACTATATTCCACCCCAGAGCATGGAAGAGCAGTGGAATATCAAAGGCCTGGAAGAAGCCTTGGAGTCTGATTTCGGCGTGCGGATCCCGATTGAGCGGATGTTGGCGGAGGACGAATCGCTGCATGAGGAGACGCTAAGAGAGCGTATTATCGCTGAGTTGGAAAAAGAACATGCTGAAAAGGAGAAGCTGATCGGCCAGGAAATGATGCGCCACTTCGAAAAGTCGGTGATGCTGCAGATATTGGACAACGCCTGGAAAGAGCATTTGGCGGCGATGGACCATCTGCGGCAGGGCATTCATCTGCGGGGCTACGCACACAAAGACCCAAAACAGGAGTTCAAGCGCGAAGCCTTCGAAATGTTCAGCACCCTGTTGGACAACATAAAACACGAGGTAGTCACCACCCTTTCCAGAGTCAAAGTCGAAGCCGAGGAAGACATCGAGGCGATCGATGAGCAACGACAGGGCGAGACACCTCTGCACTATGAACACGCTGAAGCCTCCGCCATGGCGGAGCCGGATGCGGTGGAGGAGGCACCGCCGGAGCAGAAAAAACCGTTCGTTCGAGGCGGGCGAAAAATCGGGCGCAACGAACCGTGTCCCTGCGGTTCCGGAAAGAAATACAAGCAGTGCCACGGGAAGCTAGCCTGATCCGGGCGCTGCCATAAAGCGAGTCGACGATGGCGATTGGTGAATCTTCGTTACCCCTTCTGCGCCCCATTCCCGGTGTACGACTCGGAACCGCCTCTGCCGGAATCCGACAAACCGAACGCGATGATGTCACTGTCATCGAGTTGACAGATGAGGCGGTGTGCACTGCGGTGTTTACCCGAAACGCCTTTTGCGCTGCGCCTGTTGTCGTCGCTCAGGAACATCTGAAGTCGTCGCCGCGTTGGCTGTTGATCAATTCAGGCAATGCCAATGCCGGTACCGGCGGCAAAGGGCTGCAGGATGCCGAGCGGACCTGCCGGGCATTGGCGCAGTTGGTGAAGGACGACTTTGAGCGGATACTGCCTTTTTCAACCGGCGTGATCGGCGAAGCCCTGCCAGTCGCTAAAATCGAAGCGGCGTTGCCTGTGGCGCTGACGTCCTTGTCCGAGTCCGGGTGGGAGCGGGCGGCGTCGGCGATCATGACCACCGACACTCGGCCGAAGGGTGCCTCGAGAACGTTGACGCTGGGTGGGCAGAGGGTCACTATCACCGGCATTGTGAAGGGCGCCGGCATGATTCATCCGAATATGGCAACCATGCTTGCCTTTATCGCGACAGACGCACGTGTCGAACGGGAAGCCTTGCATGCATGCCTGGAGCAGGCAGTCGGTCAATCATTCAACTGCATCACCGTGGATGGCGATACCTCTACCAACGATGCCTGCGTGCTGATGGCGACCGGTCGGTCGAACGCCCCTCTCGTCATCCGCCAGAACCGATATTTCGCCGAATTTCAGACCGCCCTGTTCGAGGTTTGCAGAGAACTGGCGGAAGCGATCATTCGGGACGGCGAGGGCGCGACGAAACTGATCCGTATCCATGTGGAAGGTGCTGCAAGCGAAGAGGAAGCGCATCGCGTCGGCAAGACAATCGCTCATTCTCCTCTGGTCAAAACCGCCTTTTTTGCCGGCGATCCTAACTGGGGCCGGATTCTAGCGGCGGTCGGCCGCTCCGGAATCGATCGACTGGACGTTTCCGGAGTGTCCCTCTGGCTGAACGATGTGTGCATCGTCCGCAATGGTGAGGCGGTGCCCGACTATGATGAAGCGTCCGCACAGGCGGTCATGGCAGGTGATGATATTACCGTGCGAATGCTCCTCGGACGGGGGCAGGCGCGGCAGAAGATACTGACCTGCGACCTGTCGCATGAGTATGTACGAATCAACACAGAATATCGGACCTGATGCCGGTGACGAAGAAAAAACCGACTAAAAAAGACCTTTGGATCGGAATCATCGAGGTCATCGTGGCGATAATTGCGCTCAATCTTCTCTTCTGGATTCTGAAGCAGGGTCTGTAGGGTACGCATTGCGTACCAAAGGCTGATTCTGTTCCACCATTTTGGCCTCATGCGGTTCGGGAGCCGATAACCGCTTCCCGTTCTCTGAGGCTTCCTCCTCACCGATGCGCGGCCAGGCGGTCAAGACCGCCTGCACCAGGGTGGCTAACGGAATCGCGAAAAAGACGCCCCAGAAGCCCCACAGCCCGCCAAACAGCAAAATCGCCACAATGATCGCCACCGGATGCAGATTGACGACACCGGAAAACAGCAGGGGCACCAGCACGACGCCGTCGATCGACTGAATGATGGTATAGACCACCATGACCCAGAAAAAATCGTCGGTGAATCCATATTGGAAATAGGCCACCATGATCACCGGGAAGGTGATCAGCGTCGCGCCGACATAAGGGATGATCACCGACAGGCCAATGAATACGCTTAACAGGAGTGCATAATTGAGGCCCATAAAGGAGAAGGTAATATAGCTGGCGACGCCGAGAATCAAGACCTCCAAAAATTTTCCGCGCACATAGTTGCCGATTTGACGGTCGACTTCCCGCCACACCAGCGTCGACAGGCGGCGTTCGCGGGGAAGATACTGAACGAACCAGGCAATGATGGCATCTTTGTCCTTCATGAAAAAGAAGACCAGCAGCGGCACTAAGATCAGATAGACGATGAGCGTCACCAGCCCGACCAGGGAAGAAGCCGAGACCGACAGCAGCCGCTGGCCGTAACTGATCAGCTCCATTCTGATGGTGGCGATGATTTCATTGATCTGCTCTTCGGAGATCCATCGGGGATACTGTTCCGGGAGCCGCATGATCTCCATCTGGGCGCGGTTGATCATGCTTGGCAGCTGCTGCACCAGCTGTGCTGTCTGCTGATAGAGCAGCGGCAGCAAAGCGATCAGAATGAAGGTCACGAATGCCAGAAAGGTGAAATAGACCAACAGGACCGACGCCAGCCGAGGCAGGTTCTCCTGCACTCCAAACTCGACGATGCCTTCCAGCAAGTAAGCGATCACCCCTGCTGCAAATACCGCCAGCAGCCAATCCGAAAGCGTATAGATCAGAGCAAATCCCAGTACCAGCAATATCGCGAGCGATACGGCTTGGGAGTTGGGAAACACCCGCTGAAACCAGTCGCGAAAAAACCGGCTGTTGGAAAAATTCGGGTAATTCTTCATGGTTCAGCATTTTAATGAGCCCGGCTGTTTTTGGGAACCTTTTAAACCACCCGCAATCGGGCTAGGAAAATTTCTTTGGATTACGAGACCGCCTCATCAACAATCCGGTTAGCGTTTGATTATACAAGGAATTTCGTTTTTTCGGCTGAGTTATCCACAAAATACGCACATGCTTTTCACCGAAAAAACACAGGATATTGTACTTGACCTGATGCTCGGATACAGTCTATAGTGTTTTTGAGGTTCCCAATGCGAGAGCGTTGCTAACCAACAACAGCTGACAGGAGAAAAGAATGGAAACAGATCAGGTCGCCAAAAAATCCGCGCCGGCCGCCGTTGCTATGGCCCAAGCCATTCCCATATCGGAAATAAAGGCGGTCGCACCCGGCCATGTTCGGGTCATACGCCGCAACGGCAAAGTGACTGCGTTCGATGCCAACAAAATTTCAGTGGCTGTCACCAAAGCATTTCTTGCGATCGAAGGAAACAATGCGGCGGCCAGTCCCCGTATTCATGAATCGGTCGCCGAACTGACCGAACAGGTCGTCAAAGCGCTGACCCGGCGCCTGCCGGGCGGCGGTACCCTCCATATCGAGGATATACAGGATCAGGTCGAACTGGCGCTGATGCGCAGCGGCCACCATAAAGTGGCACGAGCCTATGTCCTCTACCGGGAAGAGCATGCCCGCCTGCGGGCCGTCAAAACCGACCGGGTTCAAACGCCAACCCGAACCGCGATAGAGGTCACGCGTGCCGACGGCAGCCGTGGACCACTGAATATGGCCCGTCTGCAGCAGGTTGTCGAGGAGGCCTGCCGAGGGCTCAGCGGTGTCGACACGCAGCGAATACTCGATGAAACGCTGCGCAATCTATTCGACGGCGTGCCGGAGCAGGACGTCGCGCCGACTCTGATCATGAGCGCGAGAACGCAGATCGAAAAGGAGCCGGATTACTCCTTTGTCGCCGCCCGTCTGCTGCTGGACAGCATGCGCTGCGAAGCGCTCGGCTTTCTCGATGCCGACCGGCCGCAGGCCACCCAGACCGAAATGGCGGACCGTTATGCCGACTATTTCGAAGATTATATCCATCGCGGCATCGAGCTCGAGCTGCTCCATCCCATGCTGGATCAGTATGACCTCGGTCGCCTGGGGCAGACGCTGAAGCCGGAACGCGACCTCAAGTTCAACTATCTCGGCCTGCAGACTCTGTACGACCGTTATTTCATTCACTACCAAAAGACCCGCTTCGAACTGCCGCAAGCGTTTTTCATGCGTGTTGCCATGGGGCTTGCCTGCAATGAGATCGACCGCGAGCAACGCGCCGTCGAATTCTACGATCTGTTGTCGAACTTCGATTTCATGAGCTCGACGCCGACGCTTTTCAACTCCGGTACGCTGCGGCCGCAGCTCTCTTCGTGCTATCTCACCACTGTTCCCGATGATCTGGAGGGCATCTTCAGCGCGATCAAGGATGACGCCATGCTTTCAAAATATGCCGGCGGACTGGGCAACGATTGGACCCGGGTGCGGGCGATGGGCGCCCACATCAAAGGCACCAACGGCAAATCGCAGGGCGTCGTGCCATTCCTTAAGGTCGCCAATGATACGGCAGTCGCGGTCAATCAAGGCGGCAAGCGAAAGGGGGCCATGTGCGCTTATCTGGAGACCTGGCACCTCGATATCGAAGAGTTTCTCGAGCTGCGCAAGAATACCGGTGACGACCGCCGCCGCACGCACGATATGAATACCGCCAACTGGGTGCCGGACCTGTTCATGAAGCGTGTCGCCGCCGATGCCGAATGGACTCTGTTCTCTCCCGATGACGTGCACGATCTGCACGATCTGTATGGAGACGCCTTCGAAAAGGCGTATATCGCCTACGAAACCCAAGCCGACCGCGGTGAGATCCAGCATTTCAAGCGCATTCCCGCCCTCAGTTTGTGGCGCAAGATGCTGTCGATGCTGTTCGAAACAGGCCACCCCTGGATCGCCTTCAAGGATCCCTGCAATCTGCGTTCGCCGCAGCGTCATGCCGGCGTCGTTCACAGCTCCAATCTCTGTACCGAGATCACCCTGAATACGTCGGACAGTGAGATCGCGGTCTGCAATCTGGGTTCGGTCAATCTGGCGGCTCATATGAACGAAACCGGGCTGGATATGGCCAAGCTGGAAAAAACGATCGGCACGGCGATGCGGATGCTCGACAATGTGATCGATTACAACTACTACAGCGTCCCGCAGGCGCGCCGCGCCAATCTGCGCCACCGGCCGGTCGGGCTCGGCATCATGGGTTTTCAGGATGCGTTGTATCAGCTGCGCATACCGTATGCCTCCGAAGAGGCGGTGACCTTTGCCGACCGGAGTATGGAAGCGGTCAGCTACTTTGCCATCCAAGCCTCGTGCGCACTGGCCGAAGAGCGCGGCAGCTATTCCAGCTTCCAGGGGTCGCTCTGGAGCCAGGGAATCCTGCCGATCGATTCGATCGATCTGTTGGCACGCGAGCGCGGGGACTATCTGCAGATCGACCGTTCCATGACGCTGGATTGGGAGGCATTGCGCGAGCGTGTCAAAACGGGCGGTCTGCGCAATTCCAACACCATGGCAATCGCCCCGACAGCGACCATCTCCAATATCTGCGGAGTTTCGCAATCGATCGAGCCGACCTATCAGAATCTGTTCGTCAAATCGAATCTGTCGGGCGAATTCACGGTCGTCAATCCCTTTCTCGTGCAGGACCTGAAAGCACAGGGCTTGTGGGATGAAGTGATGATCAACGATCTTAAATATTACGACGGCAGCATGCAGCGCATCGATCGGATTTCCGACGAGCTGAAGCAGTTGTACGCCACCGCTTTCGAACTGGACCCGCGCTGGCTGGTGGAAGCGGCGTCGCGCCGCCAGAAATGGATCGATCAGGGCCAGTCGCTCAACCTCTATATGAGCGAACCGAACGGCAAAAAGCTCGATGCACTTTATAAACTGGCTTGGGTGCGCGGCTTGAAAACGACGTACTATCTGCGCAGCATGGGGGCGACGCACGTCGAGAAAAGCACCCTGGCCGACGGCAAATTGAACGCGGTCAAGAGCGAGCCCGAGGGCGACGCCGTCAACGTGTGTTCGATTCTGGATCCGGAGTGTGAGGCGTGTCAGTAATCAGAAGACAGGGATCAGGAAACAGGTGTAGGGTGGAACAAGCGCAGCGGTTCCACCTTGTAGACGACGAAAAGCAGAGGGCAGCAAATAAAACATTGGGGGCAATGATATGTTGAATTGGGAAGATCCATTGACGGGGCTCGGCCGCAAGGCCGAAGCTGGACCCGAGAAAATCACGGTACGGCCCGGCCAGGGGCTGCAAGACAACCGCGATCTTATGCAGACAGCGGGGGAGGCGCCCTGTGTCGATCCCGACCCGATCCGAGGTGCATCAATCAGGAAACAGGAAACCGGGAACAGAGAAGATGCTCTGATCCCTGATGCAGGCGGCGCCATCGGCTTGGAATCCATCCAAATCGGGGCTGCCCGCATCCAGGTCGACGACAAAAAAATCATCAACTGCCGCGCCGACCTCAATCAATTGGTGCCGTTCAAATACCAATGGGCCTGGCAAAAATATCTAGACGGCTGCGCCAACCATTGGATGCCGCAAGAGATCAATATGAACGCCGACATCGCCTTGTGGAAAAGCGCCGAAGGGCTGACCGAGGACGAACGCACGATCATCATGCGCAACCTGGGCTTTTTTTCCACCGCCGATTCGCTGGTGGCCAATAATCTGGTGCTGGCCGTCTACCGCCACATCACCAATCCCGAATGCCGCCAATACCTGCTGCGCCAGGCATTCGAAGAGGCGGTTCATACCCATGCCTATCAATACGTCGTCGAATCCTTAGGAATGGATGAAGGCGAGGTGTTCAACATGTACCGCGAAGTGCCGGCCGTGGCGCGCAAAGCGGAATGGGCGCTGCCGTTCACCCAATACCTGAGTGATCCGCACTTTCACACCGGCACGCCGGAAAACGACCAAAAGCTGCTGCGCGAGCTCATCGCCTTCTATGTCGTTTTCGAAGGCATCTTCTTCTATGTCGGCTTCACCCAGGTTCTCTCCATGGGCCGCCGCAACAAGATGACCGGCACCGCCGAGCAATTTCAATACATCCTACGGGATGAATCCATGCATATGAACTTCGGCATCGACGTCATCAATCAGATCAAGATCGAAAACCCGCACCTGTGGGCGGAGGACTTCAAGCAGGAGATGGCCCGGATGATTCGTGAAGCCGTCGAAATCGAAACCCAATATGCCTACGATACGATGCCGCGGGGCATTATCGGCCTGAATGCCAAGATGTTCGAGGAATATCTGCAGTTTATCGCCAACCGCAGATGCTCGCAGATCGGGTTGCCGGAACAATATCCCGGTGCCGGCAATCCCTTCCCGTGGATGAGTGAAGTGCTGGATCTCAAGAAAGAGAAAAACTTTTTTGAAACCAGGGTGACCGAGTATCAGACCGGGGGGGCGCTGAATTGGGATTAGCCTGGTAGAGAATGAAGGAAATGCCTCGGTGTGGAGCAGCAGTGCGGGTTGACGATCCTGCGCTAGGAGGCCGTCCGAGAATAGCGATCGGTGCGAGGGTAAGACTGATTGAGTCAGATTATTGATGGAAACCATCCTTGGTTTCCACCCCTTCGGGGTCGCTAACGCGGCCCAAATTGGCTCCCGGCCAATTTGTCAATCATTTGAGGCGAATAGTGGGCCTATTTAACAAAAACGATCGGGAAATCTGGCCAATCAGGCTCGGCCGCAGTAGATCAGTCTGTTCTCAGACAGCCTCCTAGTCTCCTAGTTTCCAAACACTAGATGCAATGAGCATTAACATTCGCTCCTTGAGACACTTGGTCGTACCGGGATTATTTCTGGTACTGTTTGCCTCGATTCTTTGGTGTTATTTTAATCATTTCGCCGTCATCCAGACCCGAAACGGCTACAGAATCTATCACATCGACCTGGCCGACACGCCAGCAGAAAGGGCCAAAGGGCTCATGTTCAGACGTTCATTGCCGCAGCGATACGGTATGCTGTTTGTCTTTCCGAACGAGCGCCCCCGGCAGTTTTGGATGAAGAATACCTTTGTTCCCCTGGACATCGCCTTTTTCGATCGCGCCGGCAACATCGTCAACTTTCATCGCGCCGAACCCTGCCACAGTATCCCCTGCCCGGTCTACGCATCGAGCGGGCCGGCACGATGGGTTCTGGAAACCAACCCAGGGCACGCGGACGATTTCGAAAAACTCCTTTTTTATTATTGAGAATAAGGAATTTTATGTTGCAGTCACCGACGGCTGGTTCCTTTTCGCTGCATCTTGTCAATTGGCTTTGGTTGTTTTATCCTCGGCATTCTGCAGCAGACGCTCTGTCCACCACAAAACGATTATTCATATGAGCAATCAAGACAAAGGTCTTTTGATGTCCCGGCGCCATCTGTTGAAAGCTGGTATGGTGGGTATCGGCGGCCTGGCAGGCAGTCAGCTCACCGGCTGCGCAACCGGAGGCAAGTCCAACGCGGAATCCCAGCAACCGAAGCAAGCAGAAACGGAACAATACATGCCGGTACCGAACAGTCCCCAGCATGTTTTCCATATTCAGCACACCGATTTGAACCCTGACGGAGCGAAGATTGTACGCGGCGTTACCGCCAATGGCATGCTTCCCGCCAAAGAGATTCGCCTAAAACAAGGCGACCAATTCCGCACCCGCGTCGATAACGGCCTGAGCCACCAGCATACGAGTATCCATTGGCACGGCCTGTTGCTCCCGGCGACGATGGATGGTGTACCCAACGTTGCACACGTACCGATCGAGCCGAACGAGGTTTTCGTCTACGAATTCCCAATTCTGCAAAGCGGCACCTATTGGTATCACTCGCACTCCGGGTTTCAGGAGCAGTTGGGGTTTGCCGGCCCGTTCATCATTGAGGCCTCTGACGAGACGCTTGTTTATGACCACGATTATGTCATTTTCCTTGGCGATTGGTTGCACGCCAACCCATACACCATCTTCAAGGATCTGCAAAGCGGCACCTTAAAAGCGGCAAACAAGCCCCGGGGCCAGGATCTTTCTGATATCCAATACAACGCTTTTCTCCTCAATGGCCGAGCGAACAACGATCCATGGACATGCACGGCCAAACCGGGAGATCGTATTCGTTTTCGAATCATCAACGGCGGCACGTCAACTTTTTTCCGCTTCATGATTGACGGGCACCCTTTGACGATTACCCACGCCGACGGACTGGCTGTCCGGCCGGTTGAAGTCGATCATTTCTTGTTCGGAATGGGGGAATGTTACGACGCCTTGGTCACAGTGAGGGAAACCGGTCATTTTACCATTCGTGCCGAAGCCCAGGACGGCAGCGGACAAGCGATCGGTGTATTGCACAGCCCTGACGTTAAGCCAACGGCGGATCTGTCCAGGCCCATATGGGGTCCGCGTCGATTAACCTACAGCCAGCTGCTGTCGGCCGAGCCGACCCCCTTACCGGAAGGCCCCATGAGCCGTTTCGCGCTGGATCTCACGGGCGATATGAGCC
>JGI24023J19991_10001643_pt1 | contig 16940 bp, 13 predicted proteins | sample Cruoilmetagenom1_FD_19991 | JGI IMG/M metagenome (IMG submission 19991) | reverse complement strand
GGTGCAGGCTATGACAGGCGCCGCACAGGCCCGCCTCTTCAGGCGTGTCGCCAAAGTGGTTTTGACTCTTCTTGGCGGTAACTCGCAGGTCGTGATCGCTGTTGGCCACGGCATCATATTCTTTGTGGCAGTAGCTGCACAATTTGCCGTTTTTGTACTCATACTTCAGCAGCGGTGTGCCTTGCTTGCCTTCGTGCAGACTATGACAACTCAGGCAGGTGACGCGTGTGATCTTTTCATCCCCCATGTTGATCGGTTTATCCAGTTTGATATTGACCGGATGGACGCCTTTTTCGCGCGCCTCTTTTGTATCTTTGGCATTATAACGTGGATGACATTCGGCACAAAACGCATCCGTGTCGAGGGGCAGCAGGGCTTCATTTTTAGCGCCATGAATCTGGTGACAGCTCTGGCAGATCATTTGCTGATCTTTTCCCAGTGTCGCGCCCCGTTCAAGCAGCGCTCTGGGCAGTCCCTTGTGCAGTTTTTTGTCTTTCGCATAACCCTTGGCCTCAGCCTTCGGCGCAGCCTTGAGATAAATGCCCACCGGGTGGTTGACGCCGCGCAGGGGATGATTTTTGTCGAGGCTGCTGTCGAGTTTTGACTCGTGACATTGCTGGCATAGATCTCCGTCCTTGTTCAAGACCCGCAACCAGGGGTTGGCATGTGCACCATATAAAGTATCGGCATTCTCAATATCTTTGCTGTGCGGGGTGTGGCAGGAGCCGCAAGAGAGTTGCTGTTCATCATTCTGCTCATTCGCCAGGAGTGGAAATGCCTTGGGGATCTCATCCTCACGTTGCTTTGTCTGTTCGGTCGGTGTCTTTTTACGTTGATGATGGATATCAGGGTGTTGCTCACCCCGGCCGGTACGACGGCGGGAATCAACCACCACTCCGTGGTGACAGCTATAGCACATGTCGGCGGTGGCAACCGGGGCAACGCCATCCTGTTTACCGTCTCCATCGGTATAGTTTTCCGCCCAGCCGAGATGACAGGTGATGCAATTTTTTTGTGAAGTGGATGGCAGGCGGTTTTGTTCTTTTGTGGTTCGAGGCATATCCCGCTTATGCAAACGAAATATGCGAATACGGTTTTTCTGCGTTTCCACTACATAGAGCCGGTCTTGCCACACGGTCAAGGCTGTAGGGGTGATGAAATCCAGGCGCTTGCCTTGCTTGTCCTGCAAGAACGCAACAAAACGCCCTCGATGGAAAATAGACACCGTGCCGCGATAGGCGTCACTGACCAGTAACTCACCATCAGCGCCAAAGGCCAGCCCGTTGGGCCGATAGAGTTCACCGGTCTCCAGTCCAAAACGGCCCACATCAATAAAATGCTGAGCCTGAGCATTAAACACCTGCACCCTGGCATTGAGCACATCCACCACATGCAGATAATTATCCCGATCCACCGCCAACTCAAATGGAAACTGAAACTCGGCCTTGGCTTCACCGCGTTTCCCCCAACAGCGCATTTGTTCACCGCTCTTGGCATCGGTGCGGCATAGTCGGTGGTTGCGTCGATCACTCCAGGTAATCACGCCATCGCTGATCGAGAGTGAAACAGGCTCTGGCTGCGCGGCTGAAATTGGATGTGCTATAACAGCAACAGGCAGGGACAGTGATTTGATAAACCGGCCCTGTAGATCAAACAGGACTATCCGATGATTACCGCTATCGGCTATATAAACGTGCTCATCGGCAATCGCGATCCCCATGGGTAGCTTGAGATTGGTATCGCCACCAAAAATAAAATCCTGCTTGCCGTCTTTTGTGAACACCACCACCCGGCCATTGACACCATCGAGCACATAGGCTCGGCCATCAAGGCTAGTCGCTACATCACTCGGTTGATCGAGTCCGGCCTGTAATATGCCAACGGATTCGGCATACAGTGACGGCGTGGCATGCGCTATGCTTGTCTGCCCGAGGCAAAACAGATAAAGCAAAACAATAATATATTTTTTATAAAGTGACACGCCCACTACTCTCTAATTTCATACCATTGTCGGGTTACGCTATCGCTAACCCAACCTACATAACTTAGTTAAGCCAGCTCCCCTATCCAATGTAGGGTGGGTTAGGCGCGCTCTTTGCGCCGTAACCCACCAAACGTGCCGCTAGGCACTCATTAAAAAACAGTTTGAGTTGCTATGCAACGCTTGGTGGGTTACGCAAAAAACGCTAACCCACCCTACATTGAAACTTAATAAGTGCCATTCCGCCCTGAGGGCGGGGGGATCTGTTCTGTGGTATTCAAACTGTTTCAGGACAATGTTTCATTTCAATATATTACCGATACGTATACGTTCATCATCTTTTTTATAACGCTCAAAAAAACGCACCACGGTATTGCGTTGCATGGCGTTCAATTGCTTTGCCGTTGCGCCGAGCGCCTTGAGATCGAGTATGGGTTGTTCTTTGCTATGGCAGGCCTTGCACGCGGGACCTTTTTCTTCCAGCGGGCTATGCAGTCGGGCCTTGAGTCTGGCGCGCTGTTCTGTATTCGCCTCTTTCCAGTCACGTGCCGTCTGTTGTGCAAAGTCACTGTCCTTGAATAACAAGACCGCTTCATCATTCAAAAATGGGGCAATACGTGCGCCAACTATTGGCGCTAGAGGCGATTTCTTTTGCTTGATCTTGCGCGTGTCTTTTTTATCCGTCTGTTTTACCGTTGACGTACTGCGTGGTGCAACAATTTTTCCGGCCTCCGGTCCGTCATAGGCCAGCCAGCGATAATCCAGTTGGCTCTTTTTGGGTCGCAGGTGACAGGTTTCACAGGCAATATAACGGCTATGCATATTCATAAAGCTGCGACTGCGTTCATTTTTACGGTGTGGCAGGGCCAAGTGACAACTCATGCACATGGCTTGCCTGGCCATTGTTTCTTGTTCTGCCCGTTTGTGAAAGGGTGCGACGGCAATTTTGTCCTGTAGTTTGATCTCTTTATGTTCCTTGATCTGCTTGCGGGCCTTTTGCAGTGTTTTTTCACTGATCGTTGCGGCCTCAAGCTGTTGTTGATATAGCGGCTTGGCGCTGACTGTTCCAGTAGCCAGCAGCAACAGAAATAGCAGGCTGTAGTAGCTATTCATGGTCTTCATCCTTGCCCGCTGTATGGTGCAATTTTCTATGCCGCTCCTTATGCGCTGATTTCTTGGTATGTATATTTTTCTTGCCTTTATGCTTTACTTTCTGGCCGATCATTTTTTCCTGGAAGGCATCGCCGCCAAACATGGCATAGATCACGCTTCTTTTTTTGTTGCCATATTTGTTCCACCACAGGCTGCCGATGCCGATAATAAGGATAATCGGCATGAGGGCGATTAACGCCTTGGTCCAACCTGATTCCAGGCGGGAGTGATCGATGGGTACGATCTTGTTTATCGAGGGGATCATGTCGATGTCGTGCAGATCGGTTTTGACAAAACCCTTGTTAAGCGGGTGGGTGGCAAAGCCATGACACTCACTCTGGGCGCAGGTCCCGGCCAGGTTATCGTCATGCGTCGCCGCCTGTTTGTTTTCATCACGCAATATGCCATGCCGAAAACCCTTCGGCGCATGACAATCTATACAGGATGCGCCTTCCTCAACCCCGCTCTCCAACAAACGGCCATGCAAGGTCATGGCATAACTGTCGGAAGAAAGAATAAAACGGGGACCGGCCTTTTTCTTTTCACCGGTTTGTTTGTTCTCGATCTCCACCTTGGCCATACGTTCATAATCGGCATGGCATTCAATGCAGACCCGATTGTGGTCGGTCTTGTCCCAACGCGCACCGATAAAGCGGCGCAGAATGTGTCCGCCAAACTGTCCCAGCCAGACCTCGCCCTGATGGCAACGACCACACTCGGTATCAAGATGATCAAAGGATGCCTTAAATTTGGGAATGGATTTCTCACCGATATAGAGTTCGTTGCTGTGACATTTGCGGCATGAGGGCAAGGCGTTTTCTGTTACCTCTTTAAGACGATTGCCGCCGGTGAAACCCTTGCTCCAGCCCTCACCGTGTACGGAGTCCTTGAACTCTTTTACCACTGCCTCATGGGTATAGGGTTTGCCTTCAGAAGGTTCTTCCACATGGCAGGATTCGCCGCAGTCCACTTCGCCATTTTCAACCTTATGGGGATAGTCCTGGATCTTGCGGTGACAATCCTTGCAGGGTACGCTGCCATGCAGTGAACCGTAGTAGTGGTTTTTGTCGATAGAGGCGTTGCGCAGCACACCTTGTTTGTCAATGTAGTCCAGGCCCTCGTAGGCATGACAGGAAAAGCAACCGTCAGGATCGGGATGACGCTCCGCTGCCTTAAGGTTTTGACTGAATCCGATAAACAGGGCGCTTATCAAAAAAAATCCAAACAAGGCCACACCCCGCCAACGCCGTTTGCGTTTTTGATGCGAATCACTTTTAGGCGGCTCCACATAGATCGCATGCCACTTGGGTTGGGGATGAAATTCAATGCCTTTTTTCTTACGCTTGGGTTCGATTTCCTTCGGCGCGGCACGCCAGTCGATGGCCCCCCAATCGCATACGTCCACACATTCATGACAGGACATACAGGAGAGCTGATCCACCACGGCAATGCGATCCTTCATCTGGATGGCACCGGTCATGCACTTGCGGGCGCAGATATTACAGCCGGTACAGCGGTCACGCTCGACACGGATGCGGCGGGTGAAATGCAGTTTGGCGCCGATGCGATTGACCAGACCGTCAATCGCGCCAATCGGGCAAAGGAACTGACAATAGGCGCGGCCCTTGCTGGCGAAAAAACCCAGCAAGAACAACAGGCCAAGATTGACCAGTCCTACCGCAGAGAAAATAAAGGCGATCCCTTTTGCGCCACCACTAAAGGCCTCAAAAATACGCGGTACGGTAATGAAGTTACACAGGGTGCAGGCGCTAATGCCCAGTAAGGGCATCAACAACAAATAGACGGCAAAGTAACCATAACGGATCGGCACCTGGGGCAGGGCGCGATATTCAATCTTCCAGCGTTCATTGAGACTGCGGCTGACCAGTTCAGGCATGCCGCCCACCGGACAGATATAGGCGCACCACATGCGACCATAAAAAAAGGTGGTGATCAAAATCGTCGCCAGCATATAAACGCCAATAGAGGCAACCTGTATCTGGTTTACCAAATCCGTGGGACTCATGCCCGGAAAGAGCAAATAAAAGCGGCGTATACACAGTTTGCCACAGAGATCAGGATTGCCCACCAGGCTGGGTAAAAAAACCAGCGGTGCAAAAAACATTGAACAGGACAGCATGATCAACAGATAGCGATACTTCTGTTGCTTGGGGATCGCCCTGATATTGTCAATTATGTTTATCATTCAACTACCCTTTTAAAACATACAACAGGCTTTTTAAAACGCATGACAGGCCTGACACAGGCTGCCATCTTTGGCTGGCAACCGTAACAGCACCTCATGCTTGAGACGTTGATAGGCCAGACTATAGGTTTCACCATTTTCTTCCGCCAGTGCTTGCAGGCGGATTTTTTTATCCGCGCTAAATGTGGTATTCCATTTATGATCGACATAGCTCACTCCCTCTTTCAGTGTGGCATCGGCCACCTGTTTGCCCGCTGGTTTTGTCTTGCTGATGACACCCGGCTCATGCGGGCTGTGACAAGTGGCGCACATCACCTTGCCATCACTATCGAGGGGCAGGATCACCCCCTGTTTTTGTTCCGCTTGCTTGATGCGCTCACGCATTTTTTCATCGGCCTTGACCTGGTGCGCAAAAGCATTGAGGTGGGGCGTTTTCAAATGGCAGCCGAAACAGAGCTTTTGCGGTGGCAGGCGGAATTCCAGATCTTGCAAGGCAATGTCTTTAGTGGGATCAGGGGCCTTTTTGTGACAATACTCGCAAGCCTTCTTATCATACTTGCCCTTTTTGTCGAGCAGCTTGTGGATATTGGGGCGCTGGTAATCTTTCTTTTTATGGCAGTTGTAACAAAAATCCGTCAGTTGCCGGTAAGGCCCGCCGCGATGAAAGTTGTCGGCCTTTTTATCGACCTCATCAAACGGGGTATCTTTAATATCCTTGATGCCATGACAGGTCTGGCAATCAATCTCGCCGCGTTTATTAAGTGGAAAGCCTTTTGCCACCTTCATACCCTCGGGCGGCTTCACCTTGACGAGGTGATGCAAGGGCGGCAGTTGCTTGTTATTCTCTTGTGCTATAACTACGTTGGGTAATAGCAACGCCAGTGCAATCAGCAAGACGTAGGTTGGGGTGAGAAACGAAACCCAACGATGGTACAAAACAGAAAATTCAATGCTCGGGTAACTCTCTATATCCCACTCTGAAATATGATCGCAGCTCTCTGCTGGGTTTCGTTCCTCAACACGACCTACATATATTCTATGCACACTCATAAACCCGCCTGCACCGCTTCGCCGTGACTATGGCAGCTTTGGCAATCACCGCTGGCCTGATGTACGCCGGATAGACCGTTACCGGTATCCAGATCGCCGTCATCAATGATTGTCTCCATCTGGTGGCACAGCACACAGAGCTGGGCAAACTCACCTTCGGTGGTGTTTACTGCATAGGGTTTGTCACGTATCGCCGCAGCCAGTCGCATCACTCCTTTATCGGAGCGATCGATAATGAGGGCAGTATTATCCGTTGCGTGCATACTGTGACAGTCGGTACAGTCCACCACGCTCTGATAGGTATAACCCGCGCGCAGTCCGGCATAGCTGCGCTCGCCGGTCCCATCCTGATAGCCGTGTTTGTCAATCAAGTGAAAGTCATCTTCTGCGGCGATCAATGGATCTTCATAGCTGCCTCCTGCGATTTCAAAGCCAGCTTGTTGATGGTCACGGTTGTGACAACGCAGGCAGAAATCAGACACCCTGTTATAGGGGTTCAATGTTTGCGCGGCATCCGGAAAGCGGGTGAGATCCCGGTTATTATCAAAACCGCCGTCCATGTCGGAGGCGTCATGACAGACCAGACACTGCTCATCGCCAAGCGCACCGACTTCACCGGCCGTAAAGCCATGCGCGTGTTGCCCCTGCAAGGGAGGGGCTTGCGGCAAATCAATATTGTTGTGGCAAACGCCACAGCGGCGCGGTTCACTTTCGTTGGTGCCGTTGCGGCCATGACAACCGGTGCAGGTGACATAGCCTTTGGTTTTTACGATAGTGCGAATCTTATCCTGACCAGAATGGATCACCCCGAGGGCATGACAACTATCACAATTGGGCAGGCCCCAGGCATAACCATTGCCACCGTGTGATTCATCCAGGATCAGTTTGCCCTCGGCTTGCGAAACTTCGGTGGTCTCACCTTTGTCGCTGCCGCCACAGGCGGCCAACAGCAGCAAATAAATGAATAAATGAATATTTTTCATCAAGGTATCTTCCGATGGCAGTCGGTACAGTACGATGCATTATGACAACGACCGCACTGGGCGGCATTCATGCGCGCCTCGATGCCATGCGTGCCCCGATAACCCAGGGCATGGTTTCGACGTTGTGCGCCATCGCGCCGGAAGTGACAGTCAGAACAAAACGACAGATCGACATGGCAGGTTTGGCACTTGCCATCATCCAACCTGGCATCCTCTGCATGGCGGTGGATATAATTAAAGTTATGATCATCCGGCCAGATAGAGGTCATGTCATAGTGACAAAGACTGCAACGACTGGTAGCCGTCAGCTTGTCCACATGACAGTCATGGCAGATCGCCTTCATGGGTTCATTGGCGATGGCATTGAGCTGCTTTAATTGTTTTACATCGCTGATATTGTTTTTGCTAAACGGGTGACACAACAGACAGGGGTCGCCCTGTTTTTTCATGACTTCCATGTGGGCATCGTGGGGATAGTATATCTCCAGTTGTTCTTTGCGTTTCTCCCACCAGCGTTTTTCCTTGTCAGCTTTTTTTTCCAATGGTGTTGACGATGGACCCGGATTCACGGCGTTGTCTGCCGCATAGGATAAGGAAAATAACATCAACAGTATGACCGGAAGCCCATACTTCATTGTCCGGCCCCCGGCGTATGATCGTTAAAGCGATAACTTAATCCCAGGGCAATGCGATATTCATTATCCAGACGACTGTTCCAGATATGACTCAGTTGCGTAGAAAACAACAACCCTGAGCTGGCGGCCTCAATATGTAACATGCGTTCCAGACGCAGTTCGACACCGACCGCGTTATTGTCACCAGCCAGTTTTTTTTCCTGCTGTTGCCAAACCCCGCCCAACACCGTCCGCGTGTGAGAGCTCAGGGGTTTTCTCATTTCCATGTAAAAGCTGGTCGCCTGATCTTCTCTCAACACAAGGCGATCCAGCTGTGCCTCAAAACGCATTCCCCGGCCATCACGGTGCAGCCAGTTGATCGCCTGGCCATAACCGCTGTCCCCCGATTCCCGTTCGACCTGTCGTCCGCTGAGTGACCAGTTATTCCTGCCACGGGTATTGAGGTGCAGCGCCGCCCGGCCCTGGGATTGGCGACCGCTTTCATAGCTTGAATAGAAACGGTCTCTGAAGCTCAGCACTTCCGTAGCGGGTTCATAGGTCTCATAATCGAGTTGCAGCCGGGCATCACCCCCCAGCGTTGCGGACAGGTTGAGCTGATACGATTCCCAAACCTTTTCATCCGTAAGCCAGCTTCCCGCTATCGAAAGGCTGAAGGGTTCGCCATTGCGTCGGCGGGTGTCGGTTGATCTTGCCTTTAAACCCACATTCATTCGTTCAGCCTTGCCTTGCTGTTCAAAAACCTGCCAGCCGAGACGACCATCCAGGGCAAAGGTTCCCCATGTTTGCTCGTGCAGATGAAGGTCGGCACCGGAAACCGATTCACCTTCAATAGAACGCAAACCTTCGATACGACGTGGTACGCCGCTGTATAACAATAGCGATGTCAGGTCACCCGCTAATCTGCAACGCACACCGTCCAGCGTATAAAAGCCAAGACTATCGGCCTGTTCAAAACGCCCCAGCCTGACGGCGCTGCCGCGTTCGCTGAGTTTTTTGTCCAGATAGAGTTGATAGACATATCCCTCATCTTCATCATCCCGTTGACGCAGGTCCAGACTCAGACCGCTGCCCAAGCCTGATGCCTGATGGTCATAGTTGAGATCAAGCCGTTCTTCGAGTCCACTTTTGTCCTGGAACTCGCGATTATCCAGCGTCATGAGCGTATCAGAACGCCCTGACAAACCCGCCTGACAATATGGTGATACCAACAACAGGCCTGCCGCAATAAGAGAACCATGAATTAGCCACGCTGATTGCACTAGGCCGACTTATTGTTGTCGCCATAAAAATCGCCGTCCTGCCTTTTTTTATACAGCGCCCAGCCGACGAGGGTGGCCAGCGCCACCACACAACTGCCGCAGGTCGAGCAACGGCCCTCTTTGGGGAGAGTGCAATTCGAGGAGACCACGATATGACTTACCGCAAGACCTGCACCAACAGCCCATGGCAGCAATTTCTCATTACGTTTGAACCAATTTACCCCTTTCATTTTTTATACCTCGTTAAAAAAAACACCATGGAGAAGGCAGGGAGCATCGAGGGGGAGAATGCTCTACTCTCCATGGTGCTACAGCGAAAATCGAAAAATTAACTATTCACGCCTCTGCGCCGCCACAGGTAGAGGCCACTCAAGACAACAAGCATGGGTAACAGTGGATCAAAGGGTGCATTGTGCCGGACCGTACAACCGCCACCACCGGCTTCTGCAGTATTCTTTTCTCCATTGGGGTCATCCACACTGATGGTGCTATCCACCAGGGCGTAATAACTGAAGTGACTGGTTTTAAAGGCAACATAACCCGGCGCATCTTCAGACTGGGCCTGCAAGGCAATGATGTTTTCAGTGCTCACTCCCGTCCAGCTTGATCCATCCTTCGATGTAATCAGGCTGACCTGTTCCAGATTGGCATTGCCACCCTTGTAGGGCAGCTTCACCACTAAGGGGCTGGAGAAACTGCTTATTTGCACACGGTTCCTGTCCATCAGTTCCAGAGAGATAACATCTGATACCAGACCACCCATGCCTGCATAGTTGGCCGCAGAGGGTATCGTCCCCCCGGCGATGGAAAACTCGGCACGTGAACTGGACAACCACTCTGTCTGGGCATTGACCCTGGACAACAGGCTCACGCCGCGCATTACATCGTTGCCATGATTGGACTGGAAGCGGAATACGGCCTGTATACCAGCAGGCAAGTCGGCGCAGGCCGCACTGTCACCGGCATAACTGTTATTCACCAGTCCGGCCAGTTTGGTCTTATCACTGCTGCTGACATCGGCCTGTTTAAGCGCATCGTCTGTGGCGGCACAGACCAGTTCACCCCCGGCTGCTTTAGCGGTCGCGGATTTGAGGATCGTCATGGACGGGTCGAGTCGTGTGGCGTACAAAATATCGGCCACGTTCTCGGTCACGACACCCTTGGCATCCATTTTCATATAGGGCAGGTCGAGTTCCACGATGCCTTCGCTGACCAGGCGGGGGTCAACGAGTTTTACAACGACCTGGCTATTGGCCTCACCCAAAAGACCACCCTTTGATACCACCGAGCTGAACGAACCACTTGATTTCTTAGTATGACAGTCTGCACATTGCAGCGCCTCTATCGATGGGCGCGTATTGTGTGATAACAAATAGGCATTGGGTTCAGACCAGACCAGCGTCATATCCGGTTTGCTCACGCCTTTGGAGACCATCAATTTGTCATAGGCGTTTTTCAGTTTAATGAAATCGAGATAGGTTTCCGGCTCGCGGAAACGCCAGGCACCATGGGACATATAGACCTCCACCTCAGCCAACTCTGCACCCGTGACTGGGTCAATAATGTAGCCCTTTGGAGTAGTGGAATCGCTCATTGAATGGTCCATGGGCTGGTCCGCTGAATCACTGACCAGTTTGTAAACACTATCGGCCTCGGTCTTGTTCAGCACATGACCGCTGTTTTTATCGCGCCAGAATGAACGTGGCTTGGCCTTGTAGGGCGTGATCTTGCGCTTGCCGTCCTCGCCTTCACGATAGCGATAAAGCACCTTTAGCGGATTGCCTCTATATACTTTGTTTGTGATATGACAGGCCTGACAGCTCACCACGTCGAGATGCGTTTGGGTGATACGCGACAATAAATCATGACTATATCCAGCCATATCGCCATTAAACGCCCAAAGTTCACGGTGGGTATTCAGCATGCCGATATAGTCCGAAATAACCACCGGATTCTCGGCATCATTGTGGCAATACTCACAGGACTTGGCGCCGGGGGCGTAATCCAGGTCATTGCGCACATCCATGTCGGAGTTACCCTTGAGGAAGTTATGGCTGGCATCCAGGTCTGCCGTATTGGCAGGCTTGTTGTAGTAATTACGCGCATGACAGGCATTGCAGTTTTCAATCGCCCGCGCCTCGCCATTGGCCTCGGTCCAGATCTTGCCTTTGTGAACGTCGTCCTGATAATCCTCTATCAGGCCGCCGTCATCCGTGTACTCTGCTGCGGCATCTTCACCGAACCCATAGAAACCACGTCTCGATCCACCAGTGCGATGACACTGCATACAATTGCTGTTGTCAGGAAAGCGCAGCATGGGGAGTTGAACCTGCCCCCCTGTAAATGCCGCGGTATTCCAGTTCATCTGCGGTGATCCGCTACTTAAGTCCAGAGTATTCGTTTCACCTGTGCGCACAAAACTGACGACAGATTGATTCCTTGCTGACAGATCCGCATCGAGAAGATCAACATAACTAAGCAGGGCCGTATTGGCATAACGGAAAAAACCACCCTTGATGAACTCGGTATTACGCACATATGAAAACAGACTCATCGGATCAGTCGTCACAGCTCCTGTGTGACTTTTTACAACAGGTTGTGTGCTCAGACTTGTATTAAGCTGTCGCACATCCACATGGCACATCAGGCAGTCGTTTTCCACCACGCCACTCTTTTTCCAGTCCCATGCAACAACAGGCTTGCCTTCCTCTGCAACTCTGCGATCGTAATAATCACCGTCAAACGGGGCGATATTTTCAGGTTTGACCGTGTCATAGCGTCGACCGTTGCGATCCTTTTCCATCCAGCCACCGCCGGCATGACAGGAACTGCAACGCTGTACCCAGCCAGCCGAGCCCAGGTCACCGAAGGCCTCGGCACTGGCATTGTTCTTTTTCGCCAGGCGCTCCGGATTATTCCCGCCCATGCAGTTATAACCACCATAATAACCGGCGCCCACCAGGGCAGGGAAACCACGTTTGGCGCCAAAATCATCCCGCGCCTCATCCCGGCCCTGCTCAATGTGAAAGGCATGGGTAATCGTTTCATAATTGTGGCAATTGCTGCCGCCACAACTCATTTTAGAGCTGTACGGCTTATTGCTATCAAGCACATTTTTACCGTCCTCATCCAACAAGGGAATAGCCCTGTGCAGGCGCACCTCATCCATAGTCTGCGCCGCCTGCGCCATATTCAAAAACAGGGCCAGAAGCAACAGCAACCCCACTATGATCTTGTTTACTCTCATGATCCCCATTTTTGTATTCCTCATGCGTTTAAGTTATTTGTTATTGGTTGTGTGATTCGACTATGCCACCGACTCGGTTAGACGTTCATATTTGCTGAGCAGTTGCGCCTCATTTTCCATGTTGTCCGGATCCGCTATGATGCAATCAACCGGGCATACCTCGGTGCATTGCGATATCTCGTGATGACCGACACATTCCGTGCACAGGAGGGGATTAATAATATAAATATCATCTCCCATTGAGATCGCCTCATTCGGGCATTCGGGGTCGCATAAATCACAGTTGATGCATTCATCGGTAATCATTAGTGCCATAAAAGTTCACCGTTCGTTGGTGTAGGAGATTGTTCGACTGGCAAATTTGTTAGTTGCTTACTTTAGTCGGACTTTATCTGGCAGAAAATGTGGCATAGTGTCGCGCGACACTATGTCGCAGCTATGTTGGTGTATGATGAAATGAAGTTATGCAGAAAAACTGAGTTATATAAAGGAATGTTGCGGTGAGGAAATTAACAAAGTTAATCTTGTGTATGATGACGGTGTGGAACGTATAAATGTAGATGTTGGAGTTGCAGAAATGTGACTCTGTGGTGAATTAATCCTTCACCGGGTGTTTGTTGAGTTTTCGTTGCAAGGTCCGGCGGTGCATACTCAATGCCCGTGCTGCGGCAGAGATGTTGCCATCACAATCGTTCAAGACCTTTTGCAGGTGTTCCCATTCCAGACGTTGCACGGATATGGGACGACTGGTGGGTGGAACACTGGCATCACCTGTGTTTTTTTCCAGCGCCGCTATGATCTCGTCGGCATTCGTGGGTTTGGTAAGATAGTGTGTCGCGCCCAGTTTGATGGCTTCGACGGCCGTGGCAATACTGGCATAGCCGGTCAACATCACGATGCGGGTGTTTTCATCCTGTTGTTTGAGTTGCTGGATCAGCGCCAGGCCTGATTCCTGACCGATGCGCAGATCAACAACGGCATACTCAGGTTCATGTTCTTCCGCCAGCAGGGTTGCCTCGGCGAGGTTCTCGGCGATATGAACCTTGAAACCCCTGCTCTTCAGTGCCTGACCCAGCACATGGCAAAAGGTGGGATCATCATCCACCAGTAACAAGTCTGCTACTTCTTCAGTTAATGCAGGGTCAGCCGTCATGCCGCCGTGGTCTCTGCTGTATTGATTGGGGCCAACGCGAACAGGGGTAGCATGATCCGCGTGCAGACCCCGCCGCCCTGGCGGTTGAATAACATCACGTTACCACCCATGCGTTCGATAGCGGCATGGGCAAGAAACAGGCCCAGGCCGAGTCCCTGCTTCTTGGTGCTATACAAAGTTTTCCCGACAAGGGCCGATGTCTCTGAGCTGAGTCCGTCGCCCCGGTCATTAATTTCGATGACCAGTTCGTCGTTATTCCATTTTGCATGTAACTCAACATCCTCGGGTGAGGCATCGGCAGCATTGTCGAGAATATTGGTCAGGGCCTGGTGTAGCACGTGGTCGGCCAGGATGTGGCTTGCTGTTTGATTACCTTCCAGTCTGTATTGCAAATTGATATTGGGTCGTTGCTTACACCATTGCGCAGTTAATTGTTCAAGGTATTTTTTTACCGGCACAGGCTGGCCGGAGTCGGCACGGACTTCACCCGACGAGGCGGATATCACAGACAGGGCCTGTTTGCAGCGGGCGATCTGTTCTTTAATGATGCCAAGCTGCTTGCGCAGGCCGTCATCCTTACTCGCAACATACTCGCGTTCCAGTTCACTGGTGACAATCGCCATGGTCCCCAGAGGTGTACCCAGTTCGTGGGCGGCGCCGGCCGCCAGTGTGCCCAGTGCCACCAGGCGTTCATCACGCAAGGCCTGTTCACGCGCCTTGGCCAGTACACGGTCGCGCTCACGCAAGGTATTGGCCATGCCCGATACGAAATAGGCCACCAGCCCGGCACTCAGCACAAAACCGAACCACATGCCAAAAACGTGTTGTGCAAAATTGTTACCGTGAGACATGTGGGACATATCCGCCGCGTGCAGGGGAACATAAAACTTGATGAGCAGGGAATAACAAAAGACAGTGAGTCCGGCCATGCCCCAGGAAAATCGTTTCGGCAGCACGGTGGCGGCGATAATCACCGGTAGTAAAAACATCCAGGTAAAGGGATTGGTGGCGCCGCCGCAAAAGTACAACACACCAGACAAGGCCAGAACATCGATACCCATTTGAATGAAGAATTCACAATGGCTCACTTCACCGGGTTGTTGCAGTTGCCACCAGGTAATCAGGTTCCAGACGGCCAGGGTGGTGAGAATAAGTGTAAGAGGCAGTACGGGTAATGGAATATGTAACCATTTGATGGTGACAAGGATCGTAAGCGCCTGACCCGCGATACTGATGTTTCTCAGAATAAACAAACGGCGCAGATTCAGCTTGGTTGATGCATTGCTGGAGGCGGTGAACATAATTTCTGCCAGTCTTCCAATTGACTCACCATTATTCATTATTTCAGCCGGTTTGTCAGCAATGTGCGATAAAATATCACCTCTGCGAGTTAGTCCAGACCGGCCATGATTTAGCGCATAGCGGTTTATCCCACTGAAAAAAAAGAAATCGAGTATTGTTGCTAATATATCTGTCTTATATCAGACAGTTTTGATCCATTGTACTGGATCGTGGCAGTGCCGGTGTGGCGCAGGAAATGGCACAATAACTGAACGATAGGATTCTAATAAAACAATGATTATGAATAGACGATAGCGAGTTCATTTTTAGAAGTGCCCTTTAATTTAGGCATAGCAATACCATGGTTTATTTTCCTGGTCTATTCATAGCAATAAGAGTAGTCATGTCTACACTATAAAATACAATGCACAATTAAGGAGTGAATAATGAGTGAAACGACAGAACAAAAGACGACCCTGACCCGGCGCGAGGTGCTGATAGGCGCCGGGGCGGTACTTGCGGCCACCGGTACGCCAAATGTATTTGCCATGAGTGATGATCATCACCATGGCCAGCATGGTAAACACCGCGAGTTGGTTGAAAGTACCTTGCACTGCATCCGCGATGGTGAGGCCTGCCTTGACCATTGCCTGCGCCTCTTTAAGGAAGGTGATACCTCTGTAGCGGATTGTGCTGCCAGTGTCACTGAAATGCTGGCCATGTGTACCGCCATGCAAAAAACGGCCAGTCACGATTCAAAATATGCCGGTAAACTGGCCAGTGTCTGCCTCAATGTCTGCCGGGATTGTGAAAAACAATGCAACAAACATGCAAAAAAACATGAAGCCTGTGCAGCCTGTGCACGCTCTTGCAAGGATTGTATCCGGGAGTGTAAGAAAATCGCGGCATAGATAAAAGTGTCAAGGCCCCGAACCTATATCTTCTAGTGAACCCGGCCATCGATACACGGCCGGGTTTTTATTTGAACAGATTAAACCAAACGTTTGTTGCTCAAGCCTGTCCACTTAGACCAATGATGTGAATTACGCTTGCAAATTGGATTCACAATATTTTGTAATGATTGAATTTTAAGGGTATAAAAGCTTACCCGCTTGGGCGCCAGCCAGGCGCCACTCTGCGGGATAAATGCATGGAGACGAGTATGTATAAAGGTGGCTGTTTATGCGGTGCTGTGCGGTTTACGATATCGGCCGGGATTCGTAATATTATTTATTGTCATTGCTCGCAGTGCCGTAAGGCACAGGGCAGCGCCTTTGCCACCAATGGCATAGTCGATGTTGACAGGTTTACTATTGTGACGGGTGAAGATGAGCTTACCGCCTATGAATCGATACCGGGGCAGACCAAATATTTTTGCAAACATTGCGGTTCACCGATCATCAGCAAAAGTGTATCCAGGCCCGATCAGGTCAGGGTGCGTTTGGGGACCATTGAGTCCGATATTTCAGAACGGCCAGAGGCCCATATCTTTGTTACTTCAAAGGCCAATTGGGAGGACATCTGTGGTGATATCCCGCAGTATGAGGAATATGAACCAAATCGGTAGCTTGTGTCAGACTATTCGTTATTCCTTGAGTGCTGGAACCGTTGCATTGGCCCAGACCAGGGCCTTGAGATAAGTCTCACGCAGGATAACGCTTCCCAGTCCGGATTTTGTCGCTTCTTCGGGTTTACCATGGATATACGCAATACTGTCGTGCAACAATTCACCCAGTTCACCTTCGTGATTGAGCAGGGCCTGGGTCAGTTTTTGATTGAGCGGTAATTGCGCCAGGATTTCATCCATGGGGGCATCCAACAAGGCATCGACAATCGATAACAGACCGGCGGTGAAGGCCATGTTTTTGTCAATTCGGTGTTTATAATTTGTTAGATATTCACATAATTTGGCGCGAACCAGACCGTTATGAAACAATTCGGGTGGTTTGTCATCAATACTGGAGAGAACCAGTAAGGTGGCGATCATCCTGAT
>JGI24023J19991_10001640_pt1 | contig 16957 bp, 18 predicted proteins | sample Cruoilmetagenom1_FD_19991 | JGI IMG/M metagenome (IMG submission 19991) | reverse complement strand
TGGTGATCCGGAGGGGTTCGATCGGGACTCCTTCCAAAGACAACTCAACGCCGAGATCGACGAATTTTTCACCAGGACCTTGCGGAGTCGCTAAAGCGATTTCAGCAAAAGCGCGACAACCAGCCAGTTCGGGTAGGTTTTGCGACCTGGACCAAACGAAGCTTTCCCTAACACAGATATTTCATGAAGCGGTGTATTAGGCGCGGGTACCGCTGGCGGCGAGCTAGGGCGACACTTACTCCATATCGAGCAGCAGGCGGATCTCGCCGCGGGCCAGGCGTGGGTCGATGGCGATCTGTACCGGGCCGGTCTTGCCGCCGGTGATGCGCACGCCGCGCTCGCGCAGGGCTGCATCGCCGATCTCGGGCAGATCGATGTTGCTGAGCACTTCCTCGGTTACGCCGGCGCCGCGCAGCAAATCCAGCAGGGTCGGGGCGCTTGGTTCCGGCTGTGGCGGGGCGGGTTCCGGTGCTGGCGCCGCCGGGGTATCCACCACCTGGACTGGTTCGAGAGAGATATTCAGCTCGTCCAGAACCGCATCTAGGTGACAAGCAAGGGCGTATTCCGCCGATGGTGCCGGGTCCGATTCCCCGGCGAAATGCAGGCCCAGGCCCTCCTGCGTTGCCGGGTCGTACCAGAGCGCGCCGGAATCACCGGCGCCGCTGATCTCGATGTTATCCGGGTTGCCGTCCGCCGTCGCGCGGATGAGAAATCCTTCGATCTCGTGGGTGCCGACGGAATAGGTGATCCGGTAACGGCCCATCCCATCGACGACGCCGGTGGTTACCCCGGTGGTGCGCCCGGATTTGGTTACCGTATCGCCCAGCCCGGCGCGGCGGGCCGTCCGCACCTCGACGGTCGTGTCGTCCTGGTTGCGCGAGACCTGACGCTCGCCGTTGAGCACGGCAATGGCCGCATCGCCGCGCCGGCCCAGGTGCATGCGCTCCAGATGTCCGATGGTATCCGTCTCGCGCCGGCCACCGTCGAAGCGTCCCGGCTGCAGGATCGCATCGCCCGCCTGGGCGAAGACGGAGCCGGCGAACACGTGCCAGTTGCTGAGGATGCACTGCGCCCCGGTTGTCCGGTCGAAGACCACGGCGCCGATGGTTCCCGCCGAGACCAGCGGATGCGAAACGCTGATGCCCGGCCGGATCGGATCGCGCCGGTGGCGGCGGGAGAGCAGCGAGAGAATGCCGTTCGCCGAGGGCGAATAGTGTCCCTGGATCACATCGATAGCGACACCGTCGATTTCCTTGGGGAAAGCCTCGGCTTCGGTCAGCGCCTCCATCGGCACTTTCTCGCGCACGTGGATGCGCACGGTGATCTGATCGGTGCGCACGCCACTATCGTATTTGTAGCCGATATCTATGCCCGTCACATTCGCGCGTTGGCTGAAGGTTTTGACAACCTTCTCATAGACTTCCTGAATTTTCCTACGATCCGGCTTTGCCGATGACGCGGGTTCGTCGGGCATGCTTTCCCTCCCAAAGCAAATCTGTTTGCGGCGGGACTAGGAGAAGGCTTGGATACCGGTCTGGGCACGGCCCAGGATCAGGGCGTGGACGTCGTGGGTGCCCTCGTAGGTATTCACCGCCTCCAGATTCATGACATGGCGGATGACGTGGTATTCGTCGGCGACACCGTTGCCGCCGTGCATGTCGCGCGCCATACGGGCGATGTCCAGCGCCTTGCCGCAGGAGTTGCGCTTGGCCAGCGAGATCGCCTCCGGCGCCGCCTTGTCCTCGTCCATCAGGCGGCCCAGACGTAAACAGATCTGTAGGCCCGAGGTGATCTCGGTCTGCATATCGGCCAGCTTTTTCTGGATCAGCTGATTGGCGGCCAACGGGCGGCCGAATTGCTTGCGCTCCAGGCAATAGGACCGGGCGGCGTGCCAGCAGAACTCAGCGGCGCCCAGGGAGCCCCAGGCAATGCCATAGCGGGCCCGGTTGAGGCAGCCGAAGGGGCCCTTGAGACCCTGTACATTCGGCAGCAGATTCTCGTCCGGCACGAAGACATCGTCCATGACGATCTCGCCGGTTTCCGAGGCGCGCAGGCTGAACTTGCCCTCGATGCTTGGTGCCGACAGGCCTGACATGCCTTTTTCCAGGATAAAGCCGCGAATCACGTCATCCTCGGTCTTCGCCCAGACGATGAAGACATCGGCAATGGGCGAGTTGGTAATCCACATTTTGGCGCCGGTTAGCCGATAGCCGCCGTCGGCCTTGCGGGCGCGGGTCGTCATGCCGCCGGGATCGGAGCCGGCATCCGGCTCGGTCAGGCCGAAGCAGCCGACCAATTCGCCTTTTGCCAGGCCGGGCAGGAAACGGCGCCGCTGTTCCTCGGTGCCGTAGGCATGGATCGGGTGCATCACCAGGCTGGACTGTACGCTCATGGCCGAGCGGTAGCCGGAATCGACGCGCTCGATCTCCCGCGCGACCAGGCCGTAGCAGACATAGGAAACACCTGCGCACCCATAGGATTCCGGCAGCGTGGGCCCGAGAAAGCCCAGCTCACCCATCTCGTTCATGATCTCGCGGTCGAAGCGCCCCTCCCGATTGGCCGAGAGGATGCGCGGCATCAGGCGGTCCTGCGCATAGGACCGGGCGGCATCGCGGACCATGCGCTCGTCCTCGCTCAGCTGCTCTTCCAGCAGAAGCGGGTCGTCCCAGGCGAAGGCGGCCCTGGCAGAGGGTCGGGTGGGCGCGGTCGGGGCGGGATTCGCGGGCGTCATGGGTTGTTGGTCCCTCTGGTGCGGTCGAATCGAGCTGATACCGCACAATGTACCTTATCCACGCCCCTGGAAAAGGGGCGAGGACAGCCGGATTTTAAGGATTTATTTGCCATGCCCGGCCAGGATTTGGCCATGGCCAAAGATGTCATCATCGAGTTCCTCCGGGTGGGGGCCTACGTCAAGGTCTCGGCGGTCGATTCCCATTCCTTGACCGAGGTGTCCATCGTCGGTGATCCCAACGCCGGCGAGGAGATGCTGGCCCGCGCGGCTATCCGCAAGCTGGAATACGTGATGGCGCGCAAGGCGGGCGGGAAGTCTCCCGCCCGTGGCCGTTCTCCTACCTAATCTACACCGGCAGGGTGCGCCTTGCCTCTTGCGAAGGCCGGGCCGTCGCGCTATCAACCCTAACAAGAAATAGAAACGTATCTGGGTGGCGATCGCGTTCCCGGTGGGACGCCTTGAAATGATTGTGGGACTTCGACGGCGGGTGTCGGCCGAAACCGAGCCCGTGCCAGAAGGGCCGTTGCGGCCGCGATCATTGCAGGGCTGAGCGGGAGGCCGCCCAGGGCCAAAAGGTTGGGCCGAAAGGCGGGCATGCAAAATAGTTTTGCGTACTTTCTCGACCAGTTGATCAATGGTCTGACGCTCGGCTCGATCTACGGCCTGATCGCCATCGGCTACACGATGGTCTACGGCATCATCGGCATGATCAACTTCGCGCATGGCGAGATCTTTATGATCGGCGCCTTCGTTTCGATCATTACCTTCCTGTTGCTCGGCATAGCCGGCGTGACTTGGGTGCCGCTGGCGCTGATCATCGTTCTGGTGGTGGCCATGACCCTCACCGCTATTTACGGGTGGACCCTGGAGCGGGTGGCCTATCGGCCGCTGCGGCGCTCGCCCCGCCTGGCGGCGCTGATCACGGCAATCGGCATGTCGATCTTCCTGCAAAACTATGTCCAGCTTTTGCAAAGCGCCCGCAACAAGCCCATGCAGCCGGTCATTAGCGGCGGCGTCCAGGTTTTCGAGCAGCAGGGGTACGTGGTCTCGCTGAGCTACATGCAGATGATCATCATGGTACTGACCGTGGTGCTGATGGTGATCTTCACCACGGTGATCGTCCGCACGACCTTGGGCCGGGCACAGCGCGCTTGCGAGCAGGACCGGGATATGGCGGCGCTGATCGGCGTCAATGTCGACAGGACCATCTCCTTGACCTTTATCATGGGCGCTGCACTGGCGTCGGTCGCGGGGCTGATGTTCCTGCTCTACTACGGGGTGATCGATTTCTTTATCGGCTTCCTGGCCGGCATCAAGGCCTTTACGGCGGCCGTCCTAGGGGGCATCGGGTCGCTCCCCGGCGCCATGCTTGGCGGTCTTTTGATCGGCCTGATCGAGGCTTTCTGGTCGGGTTATTTTACCGTCGAATACAAGGACGTGGCGGCGTTTTCCATCCTCGTGCTTGTGCTGATCTTCCGGCCGACGGGCTTGCTCGGCAAACCGGACATCGAGAAGGTCTAAGACGTGGCGGTGTCCGTAGCCGAAGACATCGTCGTTCGCCCCCTAAAAATGGCAGCCCTGGTCCGCGAGGCCTCCATAACGGCGCTGGTGGTGTTCGCCCTGGCGATCAGCTTGGTCGGCTTCGAGACCTTGGATGTGCCGGGTGGGATAGCCATTCGCACCCGTTTCGCCGACGTCGGCGTGGTGATGGTGCTGGCCTTTTTCGGGCGCGTCGCCCTGATTCTATTGCGTGAGCACCGGCCCGGGCCGGTGCTGGTTGTGGCGCCTATCTTGTCGGCACTCATGTTGGTGTTGTTGCTATCGGAGACGTTCTTCGGGGCCGAGACGGGTGCCGTCCTGAAGCAATTCCTTCCCTTCCAGGACCCGGTCGTGCTGTGGGGTGTCCTGGCGGTCACCGTCGTTCTGGCGATACGCGCGGCCTATGCCCATAGGCACATGAACTCCAGCATGACGTTGGAAGAGCGCGAAGTGCGCATGGACCAAATCGGTGCNGGCGTGCAGCGCGCCGCGCGTCTGCTGGGGCCGGTACTCCTGATCCTCGCTGTTACGCTTCCATTCATGCCGTTTGCCGACCGACGGGTGCTCGACATCGGTATTTTGGTCCTGACGTACGTCATGCTTGGCTGGGGGTTGAACATCGTTGTCGGCCTGGCCGGCTTGCTCGACCTGGGATACGTGGCGTTTTATGCGGTGGGGGCCTACAGCTTCGCTCTCTTGGCGACACAGATGGATGTCAGCTTCTGGGTGGCGCTGCCGTTTGCGGGGCTGATGGCCGGGCTGGCCGGCGTGATCCTGGGCTTTCCGGTGTTACGGTTGCGTGGTGACTATCTGGCCATCGTGACCCTTGGCTTCGGCGAAATGGTCCGCATCATTTTGCTGAACTGGTACAGCTTCACCCGCGGTCCAGACGGCATCTCAGGGATCCCGCGCCCCAGCTTCTTCGGCTTGGCCGAATTCCGCCGGAGCGCCGGCGAGGGCCCCGCCTTTCATGAGATGTTCGGGCTCGAATTCGCGTCCGTTCATCGAATCATATTTCTCTTCTATCTGATTCTCGGCATGGCGATGATCGTCAATGTCTTCACCATGCGCATCCGTAAGCTGCCCATCGGCCGCGCCTGGGAGGCCTTGCGCGAGGACGAAACAGCCTGCCGGTCGCTCGGCATCAATCCGCGCAATACGAAGCTGACGGCGTTCGGTATCGGGGCCATGTTCGCCGGTTTCGCCGGCTCGTTCTTCGCCACGCGGCAGGGCTTTGTCAGTCCGGAGAGCTTCACGTTCATTGAGTCGGCGGTCATTTTGGCGATCGTCGTGCTCGGTGGCTTCGGCAGCCAGGTCGGTGTCGTGATCGCTGCCGTCCTTTTGATCGGCCTGCCGGAATTCTTCCGCGACCTGCAGCAGTACCGCATGTTGGCGTTTGGCATGGCGATGGTCTTGATCATGCTGTGGCGGCCCGCTGGCCTGCTGGCGCATCGGGAGCCGACGTTGCGCCTGTTCGGCCGCAACAAGAAGCCAGGGACAAGCTCGTGAGCGCGGCCGAGTCATACGCTGCGCAGGCGGCAGAGGTTCCCGGCGGTGGCCGGGCCTTGCTAACCGTCGAGCATTTGACCATGCGCTTTGGCGGGCTGGTCGCCATCGACGATGTGTCCTTCCAAGCCGCCGAGGGCCGCATCACCGCGATCATCGGCCCGAACGGTGCCGGCAAGACGACGGTATTCAATTGCCTGACGGGTTTCTATAAGCCGACAGTCGGACGGCTCACCTTGCATCATCCGAAGGGTGAATTTCTGCTCGAGCGGTTGGAAGGCTACAGGACCGCGCAGAAGGCCAGTGTCGCGCGAACCTTCCAAAACATCCGCCTGTTTCCCCGCATGACGGTCCTCGAGAACCTGATCGTCGCACAGCACAACAAACTGATGCGGGCGTCCGGCTTTACCGCGGCGGGCCTCTTTGGTCTGAAGGTCTACCGGGACGCCGAAGCCAAGGCGATGAATCTGGCCCGCTATTGGCTCGATCACACCAATCTGACCGAACAGGCGGATGTGGAAGCCGGCAATCTGCCCTACGGCGATCAACGCCGGCTGGAGATCGCCAGGGCAATGTGCACCGAACCGGTTCTACTGTGCCTGGACGAGCCCGCGGCCGGCCTCAATCCACGTGAATCGCACGATCTCAACAGCCTGCTCCGCTATATCCGCAACGAACACAAGATCGGCATTCTGCTGATCGAGCATGACATGAGTGTGGTCATGGAGATCTCCGACCACATCGTCGTGCTCGACTACGGGCGCAAGATTTCGGACGGCATGCCAGAGGCGGTGCGCAACGATCCGGCGGTTATCCGTGCCTACCTGGGTCAGGAGGAGCATGAGGAGCTGCCGCCCGAAATCCTAGCCGGTGCCGGCAACGCCGACCGGAGCCAAGACGATGCTTGATGTTTCCGGCATCCATACCTTTTACGGCAACATCGAGGCGCTGCGCGGTGTCAGCGTAAACGTTCAAGAGGGCCAGATCGTCAGCTTGATTGGTGCCAATGGTGCCGGCAAATCGACCTTGCTGATGAGCATATGCGGCAATCCGCGTTCGGCGCGTGGCAGCATTCGCTTCGAAGGCCAGGACATTACCGAACGACAGACTTATGAAATCGTCCGCATGGGCATCGCCCAGGCACCCGAGGGCCGGCGAATTTTTCCGCGCATGTCGGTGATGGAAAACCTGCAGATGGGCGCGGTGACCACCGATGTGGCTCATTTCGACCAGGATGTGGATAAGGTCTTCGAGCTGTTTCCGATCCTGCGCAACCGGCGCTCTCAGCGGGGCGGCACCTTATCCGGCGGCGAGCAGCAGATGCTGGCTATTGGCCGCGCCCTGATGAGCCGGCCGCGCCTGCTGCTCCTCGACGAACCGTCGCTAGGTCTGGCGCCGTTGATCGTGAAGCAGATTTTTGATGTTATTCAGAATATCAACCGCGATGGCGTGACCGTGCTGCTCGTCGAGCAGAATGCCTATCACGCCCTCAGGCTGGCCCACCACGCGTATGTCATGGCCAATGGGCGCATTGTGCTTGAAGGCGCCGGCCGTGAATTGTTGGCCAACGAAGAGGTGCGTAAGGCGTACCTCGAAGGCGGCTGAGACGGGGATGGAACTGGCACGATGGTAGATCTCCTAGGCACCACCTGGCCAGTTTTCATCGGCATCACCTGTGCGCTGATGGGTTTCGCCAGCTTCATTACCGGACAAGGCATGGCGAACACCTGGCGGCCCATGTGGCAGGTGATCCCGTATGGCCTATTGCTCGGTGGGGCCGACCGTTTTCTGACCTGGGGGCTATACCAGGGCGAGCTTTTCCTGCTCTCCGGATACCTTATCGACACGCTGGTACTGATCGGGATTGCCTCGCTCGCCTATCGCCTGACCCTCGCCCGCAAGATGGTGGCTCAGTACCCCTGGGTCTATGAGCGGACAAGCTTGCTAACCTGGCGTGAGAAAATACATTCGTAACATGCTTAAGATAATTCGTTTTTTTGGATCCAACGCTGACGCCCACTGGGGTGCACCGGCTCTGGTTGGCGCCGTCCGGCGCGCCTGACGGGTCGCCCGCCAGGGCACAACGCAGGCGGTTCCATTTGGGAAGATCATGCTCTAAAGTACCGTCGGCAATGAATCTCGACCCCACATTGAAATCAGAAGTTGTGGAGGAACACGGAAGATTCGATCCCAATTGTTAATAACTAGCAGGGAGTTAGCATATCATGCGTAAGAGCGCACTTGGTCTTGTCTCCGCCGCCGCGATCGCCCTCGGCTTTGCCGGGGCCGCGCAGGCAGAGATTAAGATTGCGACCGTTGGCCCGATGACAGGCCAATACGCCTCCTTTGGCGAGCAGATGAAGCGCGGCCTCGAGATGGTTGTGAAGGACCTGAACGCGGCTGGCGGCGTGCTCGGCGAGAAGCTTGTCGGCTCGATTGAAGACGATGCCTGTGACCCGAAGCAGGCGGTGGCCGCGGCCAACAAACTGGCGTCGGAAGGCGTCGCCCTGGTAGCCGGCCATTTCTGCTCCGGCTCGTCCATTCCGGCCTCGGCGGTCTATGCCGAGGAAGGCATCCTGCAGATCTCGCCGGCCTCCACCAACCCGGCGTTGACCGAGGATGCGGCCAAGAAGGGCTGGAAGAACGTCAACCGCGTGTGCGGCCGTGACGACGCCCAAGGCATCGTTGCCGGCAAGTTCCTGGCAGAGGCCTACAAGGGCAAGAACGTTGCAATCCTGCACGACAAGACCGCTTACGGGAAGGGCCTGGCCGACGAGACCAAGAAGAACCTGAACGCGGCCGGCGTCAAGGAGGCCATGTACGAGGCCTACACCGCGGGTGAGAAGGACTATTCGGCCCTGATCTCGAAGATGAAGGCTGGGGGCATCGATGCCTTCTATGTCGGCGGTTATCACACCGAAGCGGGCCTGATGATCCGCCAGGCGCGCGAGCAGGGCTTTAACCCGCAGATGGTGTCCGGTGACGCGTTGGTCACGGACGAGTTCTGGAAGATCACCGGCGCTGCCGGTGAGGGTACTCTCATGACCTTCCAGCCCGACCCGCGGAAGAACGCGGCGGCGAAGGCCGTTGTCGACCGCTTCAAGGCCGATAACTACGATCCGGAAGGCTACACCCTGTACACCTACGCGGCCGTGCAGGTGTGGGCCCAGGCTGCTGCGGCGGCTGGCTCCACCGACATGGAGAAGGTCTCCGCGAAGGTGCGTGGCGGTACCTTCGACACGGTCATCGGCAAGATCAGCATCGACGACAAGGGCGATGTGAAGAACCCAGAGTATGTGTGGTACGTCTGGCACGACGGCGGCTACGCGGAGCAGTAAGCTCTAAAGGCTAAGTCGGGCGGTTTCTGCCGCTCGCACACAAGACGACGGCCCGGCGGAAGATCCCGCCGGGCCGTTTCTTTTAGCTTTGCTGTCGGAGAAAGCGCTGTTCAAGCGGATCAGGCCCGCGCGGCCTTGCGGGCCTTATGTCCGAGGCCGATCTTCTTGGCGAACTCCGAACGGCGCTTGGCGTAGCTCGGGGCGACCATGGGATAATCCGGCGCCAGGTGCCATTTCGCCCGGTATTGGTCCGGGGTCAGGTCGTATGTCGTGCGCAAGTGCCGTTTGAGCATCTTGAGCTTCTTACCGTCCTCCAGACAGACGATGTAGTCCGGCGTGACCGAGCGGCGCACCGGCACGGCCGGTTTCTGTGGCTCCGTCTCGCCGCCGTGCTCGCCGTCCAGGTTGGCCAGGGTCTTGTGAACCGCGCCGATCACGGCAGGCACGTCACTGGTTGCGACCGTGTTGTTGCGGACAAACGCGGCCACAACCTCGGTCGTCATACGCAAGAGCTCGGTCGAAGTAAGTTCGCTGGATGTTTGTTCAGTCATTTTCTTGGAGTCCGCTTTTTAGTTCCCCCAAAAGGATTTAGCGAAGATCGCATGGCAGTCAAATAGTGTCAAATTCGAATAACAGTGATAATTTTACTGAGACTCAATTGGTCGCCGAACCCGCCCACTGGATCGAAATTTGACGTTCTATCAGTGGGTGATTTGTAGCGGCTGATATTTCCCGAACAATCAGATGCCTGGCCCAAGCCCGAGACCTTGTGCCGTCTTTCCATGGGATGTCGACATATGGTAGGCTCCGCGGCTATTTTAGGCCTTGGGCGCAGGCAGGCTGGAATGTCCCGGAAACCCGTTGCGATTGGCTCGGACCACGCAGGTTACGAGATGAAGGGGTTGCTGATCGACGAGCTGCGGGCCTTGGGCCACCAGGTTCTTGACCTCGGCTGCGACGGGCCGGAATCCGTGGATTATCCGGACCTCGGCAAGGCGGTGGCGGAGGCCGTGGCGGGTGGCCAAGCGGAGCGCGGCGTGGTGGTTTGCGGTACCGGCATCGGCATTTCCATTGCGGCGAACCGCAATTTGCGGGTGCGCGCGGTGGTGTGCCATGACGAGACATCGGCGCGATTGGCGCGCGAGCACAATGACGCCAACGTGTTGGCGTTGGGGGCCCGGCTCATTGGCTCCGAGGTTGCCAAGGCGTGCTTGCGCGTGTTTCTTGCGACCGAGTTCGCTGGCGGGCGCCACGCGGCGCGCGTGGCAAAGTTGGGCGGCTAATCTTCCGAACGGGGAGGACGGGGACTAATGAGTTTAGCGGATACCGCGCAGGTTGCCGGGGCCAAGGGCGCGTTCTTTGGGGCGAACTTGCGCCAGGCCGATCCGGCGCTGGCAGACGCCATTGCCGGTGAGTTGCACCGGCAACAGGATCAGATCGAGTTGATCGCCTCGGAGAATATCGTCTCCCGCGCCGTGCTCGAGGCGCAGGGCTCGGTGCTGACCAACAAGTATGCGGAAGGCTACCCGGGCCGGCGTTACTACGCTGGCTGCGAGTATGTCGACGATGTTGAGCAATTGGCTATCGACCGGGCTAAGGAGCTTTTCGGTTGCGCCTTTACGAACGTGCAGCCCCACTCGGGCGCGCAGGCCAACCAGTGCGTTCTGCTGGCTCTCTGCAAACCCGGCGATACGATCATGGGACTGTCGCTGGCCGCCGGCGGGCATTTGACTCATGGGGCGCCGCCCAATCTGTCGGGCAAATGGTTTAACGCTGTTCCCTACGGTGTGCGCCGGGAGGATAGCCTGATCGACTTCGACGAGGTCGAAAAGCTGGCGCGTGAGCACAAGCCGAAGCTCATCATTGCCGGCGGCTCCGCCTATCCGCGCATTATCGACTTCGCCCGCTTCCGCCAGATTGCCGATTCAGTCGGGGCGATCTTTCAGGTGGATATGGCGCATTTCGCCGGATTGGTGGCGGCAGGCGTGCACCCGAGCCCGCTGCCGCATGCCCACGTGGTGACCACCACGACACATAAGACCCTGCGCGGCGGGCGCGGCGGCATGATCCTGTCCAACGACCTTGATCTGGGCAAGCGTATCAACTCAGCCGCCTTTCCGGGACTGCAGGGCGGGCCGCTTTTGCACGCTATTGCCGGCAAGGCAGCGGCCTTTAACGAGGCACTGAAGCCGGAATTCAAGATCTATGCCCAAGCCGTAGTGGAAAATGCCCGTGTCCTGGCGAAAACCCTGCTGGACAACGGTTTCGATATCGTCACGGGCGGCACCGACACGCATCTTATGTTGGTCGATATGCGCCCCAAGGGTCTAACCGGTAAGGCAGCGGACGAGTGTCTGGATCGGGCCGGCATTACCTGTAACAAGAACGGCGTACCGTTCGACACCGAGAAGCCGACGATTACCTCGGGTATTCGTTTGGGAACCCCCGCGGCAACGACGCGTGGCTTCGGCGTGGCCGAGTTCCGCCAGGTGGGCGATATGATCACGCGTCTGCTTGACGGTTTGGCGGCGAACGGCGAGGGCAATGCGGCCCTCGAGGCGCAAGTGCGCGACGAAGTNCGGGCCTTGTGCCGGCGCTTCCCCATCTATCCCGAGTTGTCTATCTGAACGCCCAAGGTGGCGGAGAAAGCATATGCGGTGCCCGTTCTGCTCTAACGAAGATACTCAGGTGAAGGACTCGCGGCCGACCGAGGATAACTCGGCCATTCGCCGCCGCCGCCAGTGCCCGAACTGTGGCGCCCGCTTTACGACGTTCGAGCGGGTGCAGCTTCGTGAGCTCACCGTGATCAAATCGACCGGCAAGCGGGAGCCCTTTGACCGCGACAAGCTTTTGCGCTCCATGACCATCTCGCTGCGCAAGCGATCGGTGGAGGCGGAGCGTGTGGAGCGCGTGGTCAATGGCATTGTCCGCCGCCTCGAGTCATCGGGCGAGAGCGAGATTCCGACCAAGCTGATCGGTGAGCTGGTGATGGACGCCTTGGCCTCGCTCGATCCGGTCGCCTACGTGCGCTTCGCCTCGGTCTACCGCAATTTCCGCGAGGCGCGCGATTTTGAAGAATTCATCGAAAAGCTCGCCGGCGAGCCCTAACCCGGACGACGGCGCCGACTTGGCGCATATGCAAGCCGCCCTGGCGTTGGCGCGGCGCGGCCTGGGTCAGGTCGCGCCCAATCCTGCAGTGGGATGTGTTCTGGTCAAGGACGGGCGCGTCGTTGGCCGTGGCTGGACCCAGCCGGGCGGTCGGCCCCATGCCGAGACCGAGGCGTTGCGCCGCGCCGGCGACGCGGCGCGCGGGGCCTGCGCCTACGTGACCCTGGAACCGTGCACCCACCACGGGCAGACGCCGCCCTGCGCCGAGGCGCTGGTTGCCGCCGGTATCACCCGATGTGTCATTGCCCTGGAGGATCCGGACCCCCGCGTCGATGGCCGTGGCCTGGCGCAATTGCGTGCCGCCGGGATCGATGTCGTTGTTGGCCCTGGCGCCACGGCCGCGGGTGAGATCAATGCCGGTTACTTGTCGCAGCTCCGGCAGGGGCGGCCGCTGGTGACCCTGAAGCTGGCCACCACCCTGGACGGCCGCATCGCCACCAAGAACGGTGCCAGCCGATGGATCACGGGCGAGGCGGCGCGCGCCCGCGCCCACCTGCTACGGACACGCCATGACGCGGTCCTGGTCGGCAGTGGCACGGCGGTTTTGGATGATCCGCGCCTGGACGTGCGCCTGGAGGGGCTGGCCACCACGTCGCCGGTGCGGGTGGTGCTGGACGGGCGCCTGCGCCTGCCGCTCACCCATGACCTGGTGCGCCGGGCACGGCAACAGGCGACCTGGCTAATTACCCGCGTCCCGGTTGGTCGTGATTGGGCCGATCGCGACCGGGTCGCGGCATACAAAGGAGCGGGAGTCGAGGTCATGACGGTCGGGACTGATGCGGCCGGCCGGCTCTCCCTGCAGGCCGCCCTTGAAGCGCTTGGTCAACGTGGCCTGACCCGGGTGCTGGTCGAGGGGGGCGGCGGCGTTGCCGCCGGCCTCCTGCGCCTTGGCCTGGTCGACCGGCTGGCTTGGTTCCGGGCGCCACGGATCATGGGGGGCGATGGTTTGCCGGCGGTGGCCGGTTTCGGCCTGGAGGATTTGGCCGATGCGCCGGCGTTCGTCCTGACGGATATGGCCCGTATTGGCAACGATGTCCTGGAAACCTACGGGCCATCGGCCTAGAATCATTAGATGTTTACCGGACTGATCAGCGATCTGGGGCGAATCCGCTCTGTGGAGCACCGTGTGGAGCACCGTGGGGAGCACCGTGGGGAGTATCGCGGCGATACCCGCATTGTCTTCGAGACCGCCTATGACACCGCGGGCATCGCGACGGGCGCGTCGATTGCTTGCTCCGGCGTCTGCTTGACCGCTATCGAAAAGGGGCCGGGTTGGTTCAGTAGCGATCTGTCGGCCGAGACCCTGGCGCGCAGCACCGCCGCTGATTGGCGGCCGGGTACGGCGATCAACCTGGAGCGGTCGCTCAAGCTTGGCGACGAATTGGGCGGGCACTTGGTCTATGGCCATGTGGATGACGTCGGCACCCTCGCCGAGCGCCATGCGGACGGGGACTCACACCGCCTGGTCTTTTCGGCGCGGGCGGATGTGCTGCGCTTCGTCGCGGTGAAAGGCTCGATCGCCGTCGATGGGGTCTCGCTCACCGTCAACCGGGTGGCGGACGGCGCCGAGGAGGGTCACTTCGAGGTGACCGTAATCCCGCACACGGCGCGGATGACCACTCTGGGGCAGTGTCAGCCGGGGACACGGGTTAACCTGGAAATCGATATGCTGGCGCGCTACGTTCAGCGCCTTCTGGCAAAGGACTAGACCATGGCCAAGGCGAAATCGGAACCCTGGCGTCTGACCTTCAGCGAAATCGTCTCGCCCATTGAGGACGTGATCGAGGAGGCGCGCAACGGCCGCATGTTCATCCTAGTCGACGACGAGGGGCGGGAGAACGAGGGCGACCTGGTCATGCCGGCGCAAATGGCAACGCCCGAGACGATTAATTTCATGGCCAAGCACGGGCGTGGCTTAATTTGCCTGGCGATGACTCGTGAGCGCATCGAGGCTCTCGGTCTACCGCTCATGGCGCAACGCAACGAGTCCCGGCACGAGACCGCCTTTACGGTATCCATAGAGGCGCGCGAAGGGATCAGTACCGGGATCTCGGCGCCGGACCGGGCGCGTTCGGTGGCGGTTGCCATCGATCCCAGCATGGGGGCTAGCGACATCGTTTCGCCCGGCCATGTCTTCCCGCTGGTGGCGCGCGATGGCGGTGTCCTGGTGCGCACCGGCCATACCGAGGCGGCGGTCGACTTGGCGCGCCTGGCCGGGCTCAATCCGTCCGGCGTGATCTGCGAGATCATGAACGATGACGGGTCCATGGCCCGGCGCGACGACCTCATGGCCTTTGCTCAACTGCACGGTCTGAAGATCGCCACCATCGCCGATCTGATCGCCTATCGCCGCCGTCATGACCGCACGGTCGAGCGCATTCAGACCGGAACCCTGGATAGTCGCTTCGGCGGCCGCTTCGAGATGGCGGTCTACGTGAACAGAACCACCTATGCGGAGCACATCGCACTCTGGCGCGGCGATTTGTCAGGACCGGAACCGGTGCTTGTGCGCGTGCATGTGCTGAACGTCCTCGACGATGTGCTCGGCGATACCGCCGTCGGCAAGGCAGGCGAGATGGAAAGGGTGATGCGGATGATCGACGAGGCCGGCCGCGGCGTCATCGTGCTCATCCGCGAGCCGTCGCCGACCAATCTGTCCGAAACCGTCCAGGCCCGGCAGGGCGCCAGTGAAAAGCCGTTCGGCGAGTTGCGCGACTATGGCGTCGGGGCGCAAATCCTGCTGGACCTCGGAGTCACGGACATGATCGTGCTGTCGAATACCAAGCGGACCATCGTTGGTCTGGATGGCTATGGTCTGCGCGTCGTCGAGCAGCGGCCGGTACCGCGCGAAGGAGACGAATGATGGCGACTGCGGGCGGCCCGGCGCCGAAAATCCTAGTGGTGGAGGGGCGTTTCTACGAGGGCATCGCCGACGAGATGTTCAAGGGCGCAAATGCCGAACTGACGCGGCAAGGCGCCACTGTCGAGCGCGTTGCCGTTCCCGGCGCCCTGGAAATTCCGGCGGCCATTCACATGGCCATCCGTTCGCTGGATTTCTTTGCCGGGCGGCCGCGCTTCGACGGCTATGTGGCGCTTGGCTGTGTCATCCGTGGCGAGACGACGCACTACGACTACGTCTGCGGTGAAAGTGCCCGCAAGCTTCAGGACCTGGCCTGCCAGTACATGCTGGCGCTCGGCTATGGTATCATTACCTGTGAAAACGAGGAGCAAGCCTGGGAACGGGCGCGCGTCGAGCGCAAGAACAAGGGCGGAGACGCAGCACAGGCGTGCCTCCGCATGCTGGAGCTGAAGCAGCATTTTCATCTTTATCCGCGTTAGTCCGTCTCCAATATAGAAGATTTATCAAGATGTTAGAATGTATGCGGTGGATCGAATTGGAAGGCGCGCGGCAATGAGCGGAAGCGCCGGCAAATCGCAGGGCTCTGGCTTGCGCCGTAGCGCCGCACGTTTGGCCGCGGTGCAGGCGCTCTATCAGATCGAAATGACCGGCAAAACCTCTGAGACCGTGATCGGCGAGTTTTTGGATCACCATCTGAAGGAGGAGGTGGACGGTGTGCGCCTTGATGGTGCCGATCGGCGGATGCTGCGGGACTTAGTCATCGGCGTCACACGAGAAGCATCGGCGCTCGACGATATGCTATCGGCGGTGCTGGAGGAGGGTTGGCCGGTGGAGCGGTTGGAGACCCTGCTGCGACTGGTTTTGCGCGCCGGCGCCTATGAACTTTCCGAGCGTTTGGACATTCCCCCCCGCGTAGTCATCGCCGAATACGTAGACTTGGCCGACGCCTTCTTCGGCGGCAAGGAACCGGGCCTGGTGAACGGCGTCCTCGACCGCCTGGCCCGGTCGTTGCGCCCCGAGGCGCTTGCCGCCAGTCACGGCGCCGCCTAGGGCGCTGAAGCGCCCCTGTCCGCCCATGCTCGGCGAATTCGATCTTATTGCCCGATACTTCGCGCCGCTTGCCGAGGGTACGCCCGGCGCCTTTGGGTTGAAGAATGACGCCGCACTCCTAGATCCGTCGCCGGGACACAGCGTTGTCGTCACGACCGACGCCATGGTCGCGGGCGTACATTTCCTGGCGAGCGATCCGGCGGATCTGGTGGCGCGCAAGCTGCTGCGGGTAAATCTCTCAGATCTGGCCGCCATGGGCGCGCGGGCGAGCGGCTATGTGCTGGACCTGGCCATGCCGGCGGATTTCGGCGAGGCCTGGGTCGCGGCCTTTGCCGACGGTCTTCGGGCCGACCAGGGCGAGTTCGGTATCACCCTCCTGGGTGGGGACACAGTGAAGACNCCTGGGCCTTTGACCTTGGCGCTGACGGCCTTTGGTGAGATTCCGGCGGGGACGGCGCTGACNCGGGCCGGTGCGCGGGCAGGGGACGACATCTACGTCTCGGGCAGCATCGGTGACGGCGCCCTCGGTCTCAAGGCCCTGCGGGGTGAGCTCGCGGGGGTGACTGAAACGGACCGGGCGGCGCTGGCGGGCCGTTACCACTTGCCGCGGCCGCGCCTGGCGCTGGGACAGGCCCTGGCGGCACGGGGGCTGGCCACGGCGGCACTGGACATCTCTGACGGTCTGGTCGCCGATCTGGGGCACATTGCCGCGGGGTCCGGCCTGGCGGCGGAGATCGAGGCACAGGCCGTCCCGCTATCCGCGGC
>JGI24023J19991_10001636_pt1 | contig 16976 bp, 14 predicted proteins | sample Cruoilmetagenom1_FD_19991 | JGI IMG/M metagenome (IMG submission 19991) | reverse complement strand
GCGATTTTGTCCGTGTTGAAGTTGATTGTGATGTTTTTTATAACGAACAGGATGGTGATGAGAAATATCATGGCAGGGTCAAGAACCTGAGTGGACGCGGCATGATGTTTGTCTCAGAACTTGGTATCCCGGCCGAAACCCTGCTTGAAGTCAAGATTGCCCCGCAAAATGATCTCACGGCCCCCTTGCATGCCCTGGTCAGGGTGGTGCGACTGGTCAAGCAGCGTCATGGTACCGGTTATGAAATCGGTGCGGTAATTAAGCAAATGCTGGATGACTAAAGGGCACTTCTAAAAATGCACTTTTTACGCGATAGCGGCGTCAGTTCCGTGCTCGAACACCTGGACGGCACCCTGTCCTCATGTATTTCATATACACTGCGGTTCTGCGCGCGGAACTTCCTTGTTCTCACGCAAAAATCACTATTTTTAGAAGTGCCCTATTATGCGTAAACATCGACGCGATTCATTAACTCTGGACCACCCGCAAAATCAGAGTCGATATAGCTGTTAATAGCCTGCCGTGCGGAATGTGGCAGGTCTTTTTCCTGTGTGTAATGGCGTTTGCGATTGGTTTCATATCCGCTTTGTTGGGGCCTGGCGGTTTGCTGGATGGAGGCAGGGGCCTGCCGGTTTTGTTCATCTGGCTGGGGGCGGTGCTGAGGAGAGCTCCCTGTCTGGTTTGCAGCTGGGTAAGGTACCGGGGGAAAGGGNGAACCAGTAATTTCCATTAGAATTAATATCGATTTCCCTGCTTTGGATGATTTTTGTAACCAGCGGTATATTTTTAGACTATCCAGACAGACTTTACCAATTCACAAGCGGAGATCAGCTTCGTGATCACAAACATAACAGATGCAGATTTGCAGCAACTCGCCAGTCAGGTGGGGCAGGCATTGCAACAGCGGCAGTGGATGTTATGCACCGCCGAGTCCTGCACCGGGGGCTGGGTGGCCAAGACCCTGACCGATGTGGTGGGCAGTTCAGCCTGGTTTGAACGGGGCTTTGTCACCTACACCAATCTATCCAAACAGGAGATGCTCGGTGTCGAGGCCACGATTATTGATCATCACGGCGTGGTGAGTGAACTCACTGTGCGGGAGATGGCCAGAGGTGCGTTGCAACATAGCCGTGCCGATATCAGTCTGGCGATTACGGGTATCGCCGGTCCGGGTGGGGGATCTGAATCCAAACCGGTGGGGCTGGTCTGGTTTGCCTGGGCGACGCAGGATGGAGAAATCCGTTGCGAGAATCATATTTTTGCAGGGGATCGGGAGACCGTGCGCCGTCAGGCCGTGGTTACTGCCTTGCAGGGAGTGAAGACCTGCCTTGCCGAAAACCACTGAAACCTATCGACTGTTTTTTGCCCTCTGGCCAGAGGCTGATCTGGTTAGCCGCATCAGCGGGGCCTTGGCCGATCCATTAAAGGGGTGTAAGGGTCGAAAGATTGCCCCTCAGAATCTGCATATCACCCTGGCCTTTATTGGCTCGGTGGATGCGGACGGCTTGCGCTGCATGCAGCAGGTTGCGAGCCAATTGTGTGAAGAACCCTTTGCCCTAAGCCTTGATCATCTTGGTTACTGGCCGCGTCCAAAGATAATCTGGCTGGCGCCCAGCAAGATTCCAGAACCCCTGATTCACTTGCAGGCCAGCTTGAGCCAGTCTTTGGCCGCAAATTGCGGCTATCAACCGGAAACAAGACCCTATCACCCGCATTTTAGTCTGGTGCGCAAGGCACAAAGCGGCCCTGATGAAGTCGAAATTTCCCCCATTGACTGGCAGGTGAAAACCTTTTCCCTGATTCGTTCCCATACCCGTTCGCAAGGCGTCGAGTATGAAGTGCTTAAATATTGGCCACTCGGGATTAACCTACAGAATGAGGGTTTGAATCGATCTAGGTCGTGATGGAATTCTGTGGAATAATGGCGAGAGTGAATTGAGGTTTTAATTTGGGTCAAGGGAAGGGTCTGGGACGACAACAGAGGTAAATATAAATGGATGATAATAAATCAAAAGCGTTAAGTGCAGCATTAAGTCAGATTGAAAAGCAGTTTGGTAAGGGCGCTGTCATGCGTATGGGTGATGGCTCGGTTATACGTGATATCGAGGCCATCTCGACCGGTTCAATTGGACTGGACGTGGCCCTGGGTATCGGTGGTTTGCCCCGTGGCCGTGTTGCCGAAATCTATGGGCCGGAATCTTCCGGTAAGACGACCCTGACCCTGCAGGTCATCGCCGAGTGTCAGAAAATGGGCGGCACCGCCGCCTTTGTCGATGCCGAGCATGCACTTGACCCGGTCTATGCCGAAAAACTGGGTGTGAATGTGGATGAGTTGCTGGTGTCTCAACCGGATACCGGTGAACAGGCCCTGGAAATCACCGATATGCTGGTGCGTTCCAGTGCGGTGGATATCGTGGTGGTCGACTCTGTCGCAGCCCTGACACCCAAGGCGGAAATCGAAGGTGACATGGGTGACCATCATGTGGGGCTGCAGGCACGCCTGATGTCCCAGGCCCTGCGTAAACTGACCGGCAATATCAAACGTTCCAATACCATGGTGATTTTTATTAACCAGATCCGTATGAAGATTGGTGTGATGTTTGGTAACCCGGAAACGACTACCGGTGGTAATGCCCTCAAATTCTATTCATCCGTACGACTGGATATACGCCGCATCGGCGCTATCAAGAAGGGTGACGAAGTGCAGGGCAACGAAACCCGCGTTAAGGTGGTGAAGAACAAGGTCGCGCCCCCCTTTAAGCAGGCCGAATTCGATATCCTTTATGGCGAAGGTATTTCTCGTCATGGTGAAATCATCAGCCTGGGCGTCAAGCTGGATATTATCGACAAGGCCGGTGCATGGTATAGCTACAATGGTGACCGTATCGGCCAGGGCAAGGATAATGTACGCACTTTCCTGAAAGAAAACCCGGCCATCTCGGATGATATTGAGGCACGAATCCGGGCCGAGTTGTTGCCTGGTACCAGCGCCCCTGCCGGTGAAACGGCAAAAGCAGCAAAAGCAGCAAAAGAGGAATTGGTTGAGGCCGAGGCCTGAAGCCAAGCCTTGACCGGGCGTGAGCAAAGAGATCCGACTGTCTGCGATGAACCTGTTGGCGCGGCGTGAACATAGCCAACAGGAACTTCAGGGCAAACTGATTAAACGAGGTTTCGAATCCGGTGACATCAAGCCGATTCTGTCGATTCTTGTAGAAGAAGGTTTATTGAGCGATGAACGCTTTACCGAAGCGTTCATCAACTCGCGCCTGCAGCGGGGATCGGGTCCGGTAAAAATCGCCATGGAATTACAACAGCGCGGTATCGTCGATGAACTGGTGAATGCCTATCTTGATGAGCGGGATGCACAGTGGACGCAACGCGCCATCGAGGTCCGAATCAAGCGCTTTGGTCCCTCACTTCCCCAGGATTTCAAGGAACGTGCCCGGCAGATGCGGTTTTTACAGTATCGGGGTTTTACCATGAGCCAGATCCAGCAGGCAGTGGGCGAAGAAATTGATTAAACCATATTTAAACCTGTCAATTTTAGGTAAACTAAACGGCTTTGATTCTGTCGTGAACACAGTCGTATGAAAACAAGTTCTGAAATTCGCACCGCCTTCCTGAATTACTTCAAGGAACACAATCACGAGATCGTGCCCTCTAGCTCATTGGTGCCTGCCAACGATCCCACGCTGTTGTTTACCAATGCCGGTATGGTGCAGTTCAAGGATGTTTTTATAGGACAGGATAAGCGTTCCTATACGCGCGCCACCAGTTCACAACGTTGTGTCAGGGCCGGTGGTAAACATAATGACCTGGATAATGTCGGTTATACCGCCCGCCACCACACCTTCTTTGAGATGTTGGGTAACTTCAGTTTTGGCGATTATTTCAAACGTGATGCTATCCACTATGCCTGGGAGTTTCTGACCAAGGTTTTAAAGCTTCCTGCGGATCGTTTATGGGTNACCGTTTACGAAGAAGATAACGAAGCCGCTGATATTTGGCTAAAAGACATTGGTGTGGATGCCANTCGCTTCACNCGNATCGGCGACAAGCCCGGTGGCANGAAACACGAGAGTGATAATTTNTGGTCCATGGGTGATACCGGTCCCTGTGGGCCCTGCACAGAAATCTTTTTTGACCACGGCCCCGAAGTGGCTGGTGGTCCACCCGGCACACCCGAAGAAGACGGCGATCGCTATATCGAGATCTGGAACCTGGTGTTTATGCAATACAACCGGGATGCGGATGGTGACATGAATCCCTTGCCCAAACCCTCCGTTGATACCGGCATGGGTCTGGAACGCCTGGCGGCGGTGCTGCAAGGGGTGCACAGTAATTACGAAATTGACCTGTTTGTGAATCTGATCAAGGCCGTGATAAACGTCACCGGTTGCAAGGACAAGACGGACAAGTCGCTCAACGTGATCGCCGACCATATCCGTTCCTGCAGTTTTATGGTGGTTGATGGTGTGGTGCCCTCTAACGAAGGTCGGGGCTATGTGTTGCGCCGTATTATTCGCCGTGCCATTCGTCATGGCCACAAACTGGGCCAGAGTGACGCCTTCTTCTATAAACTGGTCAAACCGCTGGTGAAGGAAATGGGCGAGGCCTATCCGGAATTGGCCAAACAGCAAGCCCTGGTCGAAAAACTCCTCAAGCAGGAAGAAGAACGCTTTGCGGAAACGCTGGATCAGGGCATGAGTATCCTCGAAGATGTCATTGCCGGATTAAAGGGCAAGGAGATTCCCGGTGACACCATTTTCAAACTTTATGATACCTATGGTTTTCCGGTTGATCTGACGGCCGATGTTGCTCGTGAGCGCGATTTGACTATCGATCAAGTCGGCTTTGAGAAGGCCATGGGCGAACAACGACAACGGGCTCGTTCGACCAAGAGTTTTGCTGCAGATTACGGCAAGATGGTGGAGATCGAGGGGGAAACCCGCTTTACCGGTTATGAGCACCTGATCGACCCCTGCAAGGTAACCGCCATATATATAGGAGTCGAATCGATTAAATCGATTAGCACGGGTCAGCAGGGCATGATTATTCTGGAACAAACTCCCTTCTATGCCGAATCCGGTGGTCAGGCGGGTGACCGCGGCCGGCTGATGACCAGTACTGCTGAATTCAGGGTGGATGACACCCAAAAACAGGGTAGTGTCTTTGTCCACCTGGGTGAATTGATCGCCGGGGATATTAAGGTGGGAGATGCGGTTGAGGCGCAGGTCGACGCCAGTAAGCGGCAAGCCACCGCCTTTAATCATTCCGCGACTCATCTTTTACACGCCGCCTTGCGTAATACCTTGGGCGAACATGTGGCCCAGAAAGGCTCGCTGGTGGATGACGAAAAACTCCGTTTCGATTTTTCCCACTTTGAGGCCGTAACGCCTGAACAGATGCAGACCATTGAAGAAATGGTGAATAAGCAGATCCGCATAAATAATCCGGTCGACACTCGCCTGATGTCACATAAGGAGGCCATTGCCAGCGGCGCCATGGCCCTGTTTGGTGAGAAATATGGCGATGAGGTGCGGGTGCTGAGTATGGGCGACTTTTCGGTTGAGCTCTGTGGCGGGACCCACGTGAATCGAACCGGTGACATCGGCCTGTTCAAGATTGTTTCCGAAGGCGGGATCGCCGCCGGTGTGCGACGCATTGAGGCCGTGACGGCCCAAAATGCCCTGCAATGGGTAGAGCAGGGTGAAACTCAATTACAAACTATTGCTGGCATGCTCAAAGCGAGCAGAGAGAATACACCGGAACGGGTACAACAGATGCTCGATCGGAACCGTCAGCTGGAAAAAGAACTGGAGCAATTAAAAGCGAAACTGGCCAGTAATCAGGGCAGTGATCTGGTCTCTCAGGCCCAGGATATTGCCGGTACCAAGATACTCGCCGCGCGTCTCGACGGGATGGATATCAAAACCCTGCGTACCACCCTCGATCAGCTAAAAGACAAACTGGGACCTTCGGCCATCGTGCTGGGTGCCGTTAATGATGGCAAGGTGAATTTGATCGCCGGGGTGAGCAAGGATCGTACAGATTTGTTAAAGGCCGGTGAAATCATCAATGCGGTAGCCNANCAGGTGGGCGGCAAGGGTGGTGGTCGGCCTGATATGGCCCAGGCGGGTGGTTCCAAACCGGAAGCNCTGGATGCGGCCCTGGCTTCGGTACCGGATTGGGTGCGGGCAAGGCTCGATAATTGATTTTAGTCCTTTCTTTCTTTCCCCAACTAGTGTCTAATTTGCGCCCTTTATATTTGCACAGGTANTATGGCTCTTATAGTTCAGAAATATGGCGGTACCTCGGTGGGTAGTGCCGAGCGCATCGAAAACGTTGCCCGCAAGTTGAAAGCNNCGGCTGATGCAGGCAATCAGGTGGTGGTGGTGGTCTCTGCCATGAGCGGGGAAACCAACCGTTTGATTGATCTGGCTCACCAAATNAGCGATTCGCCCGATTTACGCGAATACGATGTACTTGTATCTACCGGCGAACAGGTTACCATTGCCCTCTTGAGTATGGCGCTTAATAAACTCGGTTGTTCGGCTCGCTCTTACACGGGCGCCCAGGTGCATATTCTGACGGATAGTGCGCATACCAAGGCGCGCATTATGGATATCGAAGAGCAGCAAGTACGCACTGACCTTGCACAGGGCCGGGTTGTGGTTATAGCGGGCTTTCAAGGCAAGGATGAACATGGCAATATCACTACTCTTGGAAGAGGCGGCTCGGACACCACGGCGGTGGCCATGGCGGCGGCCCTGCAAGCCGATGAGTGCCAAATATATACTGATGTAGACGGTGTCTACACCACGGACCCGAGGGTAGTTCCAGTCGCAAAACGGCTTGAGCAGATTACATTTGAAGAAATGCTTGAAATGGCCAGTCTTGGCTCCAAGGTATTACAAATACGCGCGGTGGAATTTGCCGGGAAATACAATGTCCCCTTGAGGGTGTTGTCCTCTTTTGAGGAAGGTCCGGGTACCTTGATAACCTATGAGGATGAACAAATGGAACAAGCTGTCATTTCGGGAATCGCATTTAACCGGGATGANGCCAAATTGACGATTTTGGGTGTTCCCGATCAACCTGGAGTGGCCTACCACATTCTGGGGCCAATCGGAGAAGCCAATATTGAAGTGGATATGATTATCCAGAACGTCGCTGCCGATTCGACAACGGATTTTACTTTTACGGTGCACCGCAACGATTTTGATAAGGCTAAGTCGATTTTACAAAAAGTTGCAAATAATTTGGGTGCACGGGAAGTAACAGGCGATAATTTAATAGTGAAGATTTCACTTGTCGGTGTGGGGATGCGCTCTCATGCCGGTGTAGCGAGTACCATGTTTGAGGCCTTGGCGAAGGAAAACATTAATATACGGATGATTTCGACGTCTGAAATCAAGATATCTGTCGTCGTTGATGAGAAATATCTTGAATTGGGCGTTCGTGCCTTACACACAGCCTTCAATCTTGATCAGGCACCAGCTGCGTAAGACCGGATTTCGACAGAAATGTCAAGCAGTTTGGTGTTAAAGTTTGAAGTTAAACGGTCGATACCACGAAGGAGCGTGCCCATATATTGCAAGGACCGCCCTTTAAGAAGTTAAACAGGATTTGAAAGTCCGGGAGAAGTAAAAATGTTGATATTAACGCGACGAGTCGGTGAAACGCTCATGATTGGCGATGAGGTAACTGTCACCGTCCTGGGTGTAAAAGGCAACCAGGTTCGCATCGGCATCAATGCCCCGAAAGATGTCTCGGTGCACCGCGAAGAGATCTACGAACGTATCAAGAACGAGCAAAAAGAAGCCAGCGAAGCCTGATCTGGCAATTCTAAGTGCTGAATTCCATCCAAATACTTTACCTAAGCCACCGGCCCTAGTATCCTTCCACCCGTCACGGAAAGGAGAGATGGCCGAGCGGCTGAAGGCGCTCCCCTGCTAAGGGAGTATGGGGTTTATAGCCCCATCGAGGGTTCGAATCCCTCTCTCTCCGCCATATCACTTAAACAAAGGGCCTTGTTAACAAGGCCCTTTGTTTAAGTGAGTTTCGAGGGGCAAGGAACGAGTGGCGAGGATTTATCGACAAAAGCTTGAAAATCCTGCCATGAAAAGGGTATAGTTGCCGCCCTTCAAGTTACCTGGCTACTCGCTTCTCGAAACTCGTAACTGAATTTATGCGCCCGTAGCTCAGCTGGATAGAGTACCTGGCTACGAACCAGGCGGTCGGAGGTTCGAATCCTTCCGGGCGCGCCATTTTTCTCTTGAACAATCAAGCGGTTATCGTGTTGTGCGGTAGCCGCTTTTTGTTTCAGGATCACCAGTGCCGGAGTTTTGCCGGACTTGTTATCGCATACACTGTTTACTGCATCCAACAGCTCTTGTAATTCCGGTGCAGAATAGTGTGTGGTGATATCACCATTCCGGTGTCCGAGTAACACCTTCCGAGTTTCCAAGGCTACGCCCGATGCTCTGAGTCTTCGACCAAACGTATGCTTTAAGTCGTGGACACGAACGCCTGGTAATCCCGCCGTTTTGCGTGCTCTTCGCCATGCGCTGGCCCGCATCTTTTTAAGCGGCTTACCTCTGTAAGTGAAGACATATTCAGGTTGTTGGCCCCGTACTTCTTCAATTACCGATTTGGCAACTCGATTCAATACCACCAGACGGTCTTCCCTGTTTTTAACAACCTCGCCCGGTATGATAAATACTGACGTATCTAACTCCGGTACCGGGACTTCCCAGTCCCAACGTAACTGGCAAACCTCCTGTTCCCGGCATCCCGTGTTCACTTTATAAAGACTCATGCGAGCCAGGTGATCCGGTAATGCTTGAAACAGTTTCCCTTGCTCCTCCCATGAAAGAGGATAAGGTTTACGTGCATCCGAGATCGGGAGCATTTGAATAAGGGGCGGTGACTCAAGCCAGGTTAAACCGTTTTCATCCCGCCAAAGTCTTGCCGCCAAATTCAAAATACGCCTTACACAACCCAAAGCAAGATTGATGCTTTTGGTTTTGATACCCTGCTTTCTTCGTGCTTCAATAAAAGACTGAAGGGTACCCAGATGCACTTTATCAATTGACAAGTCGCCGATATAAGGGTCCACTTGCTTCAGGTGCAGCGCATAATCACCGATGCTGGCCAGATGCAAGTTTTCCTCAAGAAACTTTGTCGCGGCATCGCGGAAAGTTCTCTTGGGGCGGATACCAAATACTTTGGCTTGCCGTATTTCCTCGATACGTCGGGCTAATATCAACTCCGCCGTTTCGAGACTGCTTGTTCCAGTGCTTTCGTGAATCTGTTGGCCGAGGATCTGTTTTTCGATGTGCCAGATCCCGCCGCGATTCCTGAGCCCTGGGGTTCTTTTGCGTCCCATTGTTGATCTCCTTTAAAGTCGGAGGCGGGACGCCCGTTGCAGTTCATATTCTGAACCACCCAGGCATCCAAATCAAGCCGATCAAAGGCTACCCCCTGCTTACCGATTCTGATTTCCCTGAGAGCGGGTCGAACTTCGCTGTTAAAGCGGTTCTTGTCCATTCCCAGGTAATGGGGTGCATCCCGGAGCCTGATAATACGGGGGAGAATGGAGTGGTGGTGCGCTTCCGGTCCGCTCATAGTTCAATTTATAATCGCTGTCTTAATTTCTGAATAATGCGATGATGATATGAACCTCTGGCAGGAATAAAAATGATAATAAATGACCCTCAAGAGTCATTTATCAAAGATATTTAATGTTATGTACAACAAATACGCGATCTGGTTTTATTTCCACTTTTACAACTGTCAAAATGTATGACGCAGATCAGAAAGGGTGATACCAACGCGATGAATGATCTCACGATTTCCGTGAAATCATTCATGGTCGAATAGCGATGGTTCCTGATAACGGTATTAAATGTTGTTTTAGTTGGTTCTCATAACGCAACTACGCTGGTCCTGTTAAGTATAAAACAGGGTTACATATTCAGGAATGCCTCTATATCTTTTCTGAAGGCGTTTACATCGCTGATCTTTGCAATCACACCAAGCGCCCCTGCATGCAGAGCTTTACGTTTTAACTCCTTGTTCTCATAATCAGAAGTATGCAGGATAAAGCGTATCTTTCCTTTTAGACGTTCTGCCACTTCGAGCCCGTCCATGTCCGGCATGCGATAATCCAGAACAAGAAGGTCAAATGTATGTTCTTCGCAAAGATTAAGCGCCTCTACTCCATCACCGGCCTCACTGACATCGTGGCCCATGCGGGAAAGCACTTCGCATAAAAGATGTCTTATCGTCTCTTGGTCATCAACAACCAGAATATGAGCCATTCGTATTACCCCCTTTCAATTCACTACAGGCCCCATTATTTTACGCGCTATGGCGCGTAGACGCACGCGCTATAGTGCGTATGCTCTAGCGATATGATTCAAGAGGAATTTAGCCTTGTTCTCCGCCAGAAGCGGGCCGCCAAAGGGTTGACTCAGCAGGGCCTGGCCGAGGCCTCAGACCTGTCTTTGCGCTATATTCAGGAACTCGAAGCGGGCGAGAAGCAACCCACGCTTAAGACCCTATTTTTTCTGGCCCTTGGTCTGGATACTACCCCGCAGCAGCTTATTGCACAGGTCTGGAAGAAATGGCGAAAAGAGCAAGGGACAGGTTAGCTGCAACTTCCAAAGCCCTGGATTTCCATTCAAGGACGATGCAAGACCCTGAATGGACAACCGTTCCTCGAAGGCAATGACCATCTCGCACACCTTGCAAGCGCAGTATCCATCGGCAGGGTGACATCGGTTTCTGTTTAGGCGAACTTGAAGACTTAAAGCCAGAAGATCAAACCTGCATCACTTTCCTGCTCGATTGCGGCTATAGCCTCAGCGATGCGTTGAATCACCGCCAAGGAGACGTCCTAGGATTCGGGATAGTCCTTATTTCTGCTGGTGTTATATTTCATAGGACCAAATTGGGAAAGGTGAGAGAGGAGATGCTGCATGTGAACGTCAGCTATCCCAAAAGCCGACCTTCATGATGGTTTTGCTTAATTACTGCATTGCAGCGTAAGTGGTCTTTGAGCTACAGCGTTTGAACTGGCACTTCTTGGCCCCAAGCTGACGTTCATTGCCTAGCTAAGGGGATATCGTTTGTAGGTTGGGATGAATGTATTATATGAATCCCAACATAATAAATGAGCTAAGTTTGTTGGGGTTCGTTCCTCACCCCAACCTACGGCCCTCAAATCAAGGCTTTATAATTAGTAACTTAGATGACCAGTCAACACTTCCAGGAGTGACCTTGCTCAACATAGTTCTGTCGTTATTTTATCTATGGCCCGTTGTGTGGTACGCAGACAACCGATTAGTAAGTTGTCTCAATGCCCGCTTTCAGAAGATTCTGTTGAAAAAGTCAGGGGAACAGTCGATCACTGTATGTCCCCGAATCCTGAGCAGTGGTCGGTGGCTTGATTGGGAGCTTGCCGGGTCTTACTAACTAAGCCATTATTATTTTTAAAGCTTTTCCTGTCCGAGGGTACCACCCATCCCCCAGGGTTTGCACCAGTAATTACAATAGTCTATATTCGTATTTAACGAACGTTAAGTAAGCAAATTATGATATCTGTAAAAAACACCAAGCTACGGGATACCCATGCGGACATACTGGAGAAGTCAATTCCTTTGTTCGCGGTGCATGGCTACAGTGGTGTGTCGATGCGTAATATCTCCACAGCGGTCGGGATAAGCGCGGCGGCGTTGTATCACCATTTCCCGGATAAACAAACGCTCTACCTTGATGCGATGCAGTATGCATTTGCAGATAAATCAACCGGAATCAAAGAGGTGGTGAGTACCGAAGGTACACCACCTGAACGTTTGGAACGTTTTATATATCGTTTCACAGAAATGGTGGCGTCCGACCCGGAATTTATGAGGCTCATGCACCGAGAGATGCTTGACGGTGACGAAGCGCGATTAAAATTACTTGCCGAACATGTTTTTCTTGATACCTATCAAACAATCACAGAGCTAATTACTGAACTGGATGTTGATTGGGATCCACCTATATTGGTGAATTTCATCGCCGGATTAGTGTTATATCACTATGAATCAGCATCGATGCGACGTTTTTTGCCTGGGGTCAAACCGGAACACGACGATCCCGTTGTTGTTGCCCGTCATGTAAATCGACTGCTGCAACAGGCATTGGGAATTTCAGGCTGAGAAGAGTAGAGGTGGATAAATTCGGCGTGTTGTGAAAATTTGGAAAATCAATTTCGTTACTAGTGTATATCCATTTCAAATTTTGCAAAACAGACTACATGGAAACATTAGAGCAGATACAAATGGATGTTTAATTAATACGGATTTAACCCTGCTTATGGCAGGATTATACGAGGTCGAGGAATGAATATAATACAAAAACAGACAGTTCGATTATTTTTAGTCGTGCTGTGTATCAGTCTGACAATAACAGGCTGTGGTGAGAAGCAACCTGCCGTTGAGAAGAGGGCTGAAAAAATTACCAATGTTACAACTGCAAAAGTAGTACAGAAAGACCTGTCAGTGACTGAGTCAGCAGTAGGTGCAGCAACAGGTGTGGGACTTTCAGAATCATATGATCCAACACATGCAACATCTCAAATAATCTATATTCGTCTGCCATTCCCAATCTATGTTGCCCGGCAGTTACGAATACACCAACGTATTACACTAAATAATTTTGGCGAAGAAATATCAATTGCAGGAACTATCAGTGAAATTCGCTCTGCCCTGGATACAACAACTCAAAGCAGAGAAGTTATTGTCAAAGTGAGTAAACCAGGTTCCTGGTTACCAAAAGGCAGTGTGCGTGGTGAAGCCATTATCGCCGTACATAAAAATGCCATTATCATTCCCGAAACTGCGCTGGTACTACGTCCAAAGGGAACGGTTGTATATGTCGTACAAGGTGATACGGTTAAAGAGCGTATCGTCAAAACAGGTCTGGAACGCAATGGTGAAGTAGAAATTCTTTCAGGTTTGCAGTCTGGCGAGGTTGTTGTTAAAGACGGCGCGGCGCTATTAACAGACGAAAGTAAAATCAAAACCCAAAGTGGTGCATCATCATGACGCTTCCTGAATTTTCCATTCAGCGCCATGTCTTCACGATCATGATCAGTCTGGTGATGATTTTATACGGAATTATCGGTTTACAACGTTTAGGCATCGATAAGTTCCCTGAAATCGAATTCCCTGCTATCGCCGTCATTACGACTTTGCGTGGCGCTGATCCTGATATTGTCGACAAGAATATTACCGATGTAATTGAAGAAGCTGTCAATCAGGTACCAGGAGTCAAGTCGATTACTTCCAATTCATCTCTGGGCGCATCTGTCGTGGGTATTGAATTTGAGCTTGAAAAGGATATTGATGTTGCCTACCAGGAAGCAAAAGCCAAGATCGATGGTATTGTCAATCGACTTCCAGATGACACCGATCCTCCCGTGGTACGTAAAATTGAAGTGGGTGCCACTGCTGTGGTATGGCTGGCATTACAAGGAAATCGCTCACTCCAACAGCTAAACGCTTATGCCGATGAAGTTATCAAACCACGTTTGGAAACAATACAAGGTGTAGGGCAAGTACTCATCGGTGGCGAGCTTAAACGCACAATTCGCATTTGGCTGGATAACGAACGTCTGCATGCTTTTGACCTATCTGGTATTGATATCAGGAAAGCTTTTGGTAAGGAACATATTGTATTACCCGGTGGTTTTTTGGGAAGCAAATCAACGGAGCTGCTGGTAAAGCTTGATGCGGAGTTTGACAGTATCAAGAGCATGCGCAAACTTATCGTCGCCTACCGACAAGGTGCACCTATCTACCTTGAGGATGTAGCCAGTGTTGAAGATGGCCTTGAAGATATGCGCAAAATCGCCAGATATAATGGCGAACCCGCAGTTGGTTTGGGTATAGTTAAAACCAGCGGCGCGAATACCGTTGCCCTGGTTGACCAGATAAAAGAACGTGTAGAAAAAGAAATTATTCCGAATCTACCAGATGGAATGAAAATATCGGTTGCCTCTGACAACTCACTTAGCATCCGCGACTCAATTGCGGCATTGAGTGAACACCTGATACTCGGCACTTTGTTTGCGGCACTAATGGTGCTTTTATTTCTGAAGAGCATACGCTCCACTTTGATTATTGCGACTGCCATTCCCGTCTCACTAATGGCGACTTTTGCGGTGATGTATTTTGCAGGCTTTACGCTTAACAAAATCACCCTGTTAGGAATGTTACTTCTCATTGGTGTGGTGGTGGACGATGCTATTGTGGTGTTAGAAAATATTTTTCGTCATCAGGAAGAAGGACATGAAAGCCGCGAAATAGCGGCAAAGGCAGGTTCCAATCAAGTCGTATTTGCCGTTCTCGCCTCCACCTTTACCCTAATATCGATTTTTCTTCCCGTGGTTTTTATTAGTGGAATTCTTGGAAAGTTTCTCAGCTCGTTCGCCCTGGTTGTGGTGATTGGCTTACTCGCGTCGTTGTGGGTATCACTTACTTTGACTCCCATGTTATGTGCACGTTATCTCTCCATCCCAAAACAGCATGGCAAACTGTACACTCAAATGGAAAAAGTGTTAACCGGGATTGATAACATTTACCGCCGCGCATTGAGTTTTGCCATTACTTATCGCTGGAGCATTATTATAATGGCATTACTGATCGTCGTGTCCAGCAGTATAGTGTTCAAATATGTCGGTAAGACATTCATACCACAAGAAGATGAGAGTCAATTTATTATCCGTTTCGAAACACCACTGGGTTCAAACTTCAAATATACCGAAGGAAAACTACATGAGCTGGAAACGTTACTGAATCAATATCCTTCTATCCGTGGTTATTTTTCTGCTATCGGACTGGGTGATATCGGGCAAGTTAACTCAGGCATAATGTTCGTTAATATGTATTCCAAGAAAGAACGAGCATTATCCCAGGCCGCGGTGATGCAGCAATTACGTCAAGCGTTAAATACAATTCCTGGTGTAACGGCATTCCCCTCTACAATCTCACCCATTGGTGGACAACGTGGTGAACCGTTGCAGTTTGCGATCACGGGATCTGACGTTGGAGTGATTGATCGTTTGTCGGATAAAATGGTTGAAAAGCTCAGTGAGATTTCCGGTATCGCTAAATTAGACAAGGGTTTGGAACTCAATCTACCTGAAGTACAGTTGAGTCTGGATCGTGAGCGTGCAGCACAACTCGGGGTTAGTGCACAGGACATTGCCCAGACGTTAAGTATTATGACAGCTGGAATTGATGTTGCTGATTTCAAGGATCGCAGTCAACGTTACAAAATACGGTTGCAAATTAAGGATGATAAACGCAAGAACATCGATGACCTGAAAAAAGTTTATATAAAAAATAAAGATGATGAATTGATACGGCTTGATAGCCTGGTGCAGTTTGAGAAAGATCTCGGTCCAGCTGTCATTTCACGCCGTAACCGTAATTATGCTGGTTTTATCTACGGTGATCTGGAAGGCCTACCGTTAGGCGATGCGACCGATGCGGTGAATCGCATTGCGGCAGAAATTCTGCCGGCAGGTTACAGTATCGCTTATACTGGACAGGCTGAAGAATTTGCCAAAACCGGAGGCTATGTCATATTTGCTTTTGGCATGGCCTTGATCATGGTTTACATGGTACTTGCCAGTCAGTTTAACAAACTTATTCAACCATTATTAATCATGATTGCACAACCTTTAGCAATTATCGGCGGAGTCACAGCATTATGGCTGTTTGGTGCGACACTTAACCTGTATTCCATGATCGGTATGATTCTGTTAATGGGATTGGTGGCGAAAAATGCCATTTTATTGGTCGACCTTACAAATCAGTTTCGATATGAAGGCATGGATATCCAGGAAGCATTACGCGAAGCCTGCCCGCGTCGTCTTCGACCCGTATTAATAACAACGCTTACTGTAATAGTCGCTATGTTACCTGCCGCACTCGGGGTTGGTCCCGGTGTTGAGGCAAATCGCCCTCTGGCGCTGGTGATTATTGGCGGCATGATTTCTTCAACCTTATTAACATTGATTGTTGTACCTGCTAGCTATTCATTAGTAGAGGGCTGGCTATCTCGTCATGAAAAGCAACATCAGGATATGGAGCCTTGATCATGAGATTGATACAACCACTGTGCCAGAGCAGTTTCACTTTACTACTGACACTCTTTATCTGCGGTGAAGTCTTTGCTGCTAATTTACTTGATATTTATTCATTGGCCAAGACACAAGATCGTCAGTGGGCTGCAGCACAATCACATTACCAGGCCAATATTGAAAAAGGTCCCCAGGCTGATGCGCTGTTGTTACCCTCCATTAGTCTGTCTGCTTCGTATGCGGAAAACCAGGACACCACAAAAACATCTCTTGGCAGCATTACCATCGATGATACGTTCACTTATAACACCCAGGGTTACCGCTTGCAGTTAGTACAACCCATTTATAACAAATCAAATTTTGCCGGTTATAAACAAGGCCAGATTTCAGTCAAGGCAGCCGAGTATGCGTTATCGATGTCCCGTGCGGAATTAATTTTCAAGACCACCAAAGCCTATCTTGATATTTTGTCAGCCCAGGATGCACTCAGAACCGCCAGGGCGGATGAGCTTGCAGTGAAGAAGCAGCTGAACCTGATGCAGCGAAGCTATCAAGTAGGCGGTGCGACCAGTATCGACGTACAAGAAGCAAAAGCTCGCCATGATCTTAGCATCTCGCAGACACTGCTGGCGCAGACCCGTTTGAACGGTACGCGGCAAGCCTTGCGGGTCATCATTAATCGGGATCCACCCGCATTGGCCCGGGTGTTTAAAGGCAAGCCCCTACCGGCACCAAAAACTACTGATATTGAACAGTTGGCCCAGGCAGCCGCCGCGAACCATTTTAACGTGTTGGCTACTGAGCAGTTTGTGGCAATCGCAGAGATGGAAGCAGA
>JGI24023J19991_10001635_pt1 | contig 16983 bp, 17 predicted proteins | sample Cruoilmetagenom1_FD_19991 | JGI IMG/M metagenome (IMG submission 19991) | reverse complement strand
CGGGATCGCGTCCCCCTCTGCCGCCGATCGTCCGCGCCTGGAGCGGGTGAGGAGAATCGAACTCCCGACACGTGGCTTGGGAAGCCACTGCTCTACCACTGAGCTACACCCGCACGCGGCAACGCCCATATTTTTTACCACAAAGCTCCGCGCGATTGCGGCATCGGCAGCGATGACATGTCGATGAAGCCTTTGTGAGTGCTCGCCCATGGCAAGCTGTGCTAGCCTCGCCGCCGCTATGAGCGAGACGACACACCTGGAAAGTTTCGTGCCTGCTGAAGGCGCGCGCAAGTTCGCCGATCCCGGCCGCACGGCGACGGGTGAAGCGCGCGCCAGCGTCCGTTTGGCGCAACTGGAAACGCTCTGGATCAACACCGGCACGCTCTGCAACATCGAATGCGCCCACTGCTACATCGAATCGAGCCCGACCAACGACCGGCTGGCCTATATCAGCGCGGCCGAAGCAGGCGCCTTTCTGGTTGAGATCGAGACATTGGGGCTCGCCACCAAGGAGATCGCGTTCACCGGCGGCGAACCCTTCATGAACCCGGACATGATCGCCATGGCGCGAGACGCGCTCGTTCGCGGCTTCGAGGTTCTGATCCTGACCAACGCCATGGCGCCGATGCAGCGCCCACGCGTGCAAGAGGGCCTGCTCGAACTCCAAGCCGAGTACGGTACGGGTCTAACCTTGCGCGTTAGCCTGGATCATCACACCCAGGCGCTGCACGAGGCCGAGCGCGGAGCCGGCAGCTGGAAACCGACGCTCGACGGGCTCGACTGGCTGAGCGCCCATGGTTTCCGCATCGCGCTCGCCGGACGCACGATCTGGGGCGAAAGCGACGCCGCATCGCGGGCGGGCTTCGCCGAGCTCGTCGCGCGCCAGGGCTGGGCCATCGATGCAACAGACACATGGCAGCTCGTGCTCTTTCCCGAGATGGACGAAACGGCGCCGGTGCCCGAAATCACCACCGGCTGCTGGGACACGCTCGGCGTCCGGCCAGACGACATGATGTGTGCGGCCAGCCGCATGGTGGTCAAACGCAAGGGCGACGATGCGCCCGTCGTTCTGCCCTGCACGCTGCTGCCCTATGACGGCACCTTTGAGATGGGCTCGAGCCTCGCCCAGGCGGCCAAGGCCGATGGCGGCATGTTCGAAAAGGGCGCCGTCAAGCTCTGTCACCCCCATTGCGCCAAGTTCTGCGTCCTGGGCGGCGGCGCGTGCTCGGCCTGAGGGGCACGCTGAACCTTCGCTTACGCCCAGTAGCGTCCCGAGGCGCCAATAATGACGGTGACCAGCCCCAGAATGGTGTTGATGCCGATGATCCGGCGGATCGTATTCAAGTGTTCCGCAGCCACCGGCCATTTCTGCGCCGCGACAGCGGCTCGAAAGTGCCGGTAGGGGACGAAATAGAGAAACACGAACAGCCCGATCATCACCAACGCGACCATGTGCATGACGTGAATGTAAGCTTCCGCCCCGGCAAAGCCGCCAAATAAGCGAAACACCAGCAGATAGCCCGTGGCCGGCAGGGCAATGACGATGATCCAGACAAACACGAAGAATCGTTCGAATACGGCGTTCAACAGGGCGAGCCGTTGGGGCGGCTCGAACATGGTCAATGCGGGGCGCAGCACGGCATAGGCGAAAAACATGCCGCCGACCCAGACCACGGCCGCGACAGCGTGCAGCGCGACGGAAATGGCTGAAAGATCAAACATTATATTTGCCCATTTGTGCCTCCGCGAATTGTTGTGGGATTGTTCGGCGGCGCTCTATTTCTCTGGCAGTCCCGCCTTGCGCAAGCCCTCCGCCAGATGGTCCGAGGTTTCGCTATCGCGGTAGCGCAACGATTTTGCGTAAGCTGCGATGGAGAACTCCGCATCTTTCTCCAACAACTTCGATGCATAATCTCGAGCCGCCTCAGTCTGGCCCAAATGGGCGTGCGCCGAGGCCAGATAGGCATGGCAATAGCCCCNNGGTCGAGACAGGCGCTTGAAGACGGCNATCGCGTCGTCATAGCGTTTGGCGTCGTGCAGCACGAAGCCCAGCGTGGCGTTGTATTTCTCCGGCCCGACAGGATCNAGTTTGAGCGCCATCTCGACCCACTCGATGCCCTCTTCGGCGGCACCCATATAGGCCAGCAAATAACCGCGCTGGAGCACCAGTCTGGGGTCGTTGGGATTGAGCGCCAGGCCGCGATCATTGTGATAGGCGGCTTCGTCGAATTTTCGCCGGATCAAGCTCGTCTCGCACAATATGCGGTGGCACTCGCTGTCTTCCTCATCAAGCTCCAATGCCTTGCGCGCCGAGTCGTTGATCTTGTTCCAGACACCAGTGGTATCGGGCAGAAAGCCTCGCAGCCAGGCCAACCCTAAAACGCAAGCAAGCCAGGCCCAGGCTTGAGCAAAATTGGGATCCAGTTCGAGCGCTTTTTCCAGCAGCTCGGCGCCCTCTTCGGTTGCCTGCTTTGTTCCGACGTGATGCAGTTCGCGGCCATGCAGAAAATAGTCGTAGGCCACCATTTGCTCGGTTGGCTTGCGTTTGACGCGCTTGAGGTCGGCGGCGCTGACGCGCTCGGGCAACGTGGCGACAATGGCCCGCGTCAACTCGTCCTGGACAGCGAATATGTCGTCCATATCGCGATCATATTTTTGAGCCCAAAGGTGGCTGCCGGTGTTCGCGTCGATCAACTGGGCGGTGACGCGCACGCGGTTTCCGGCTTTACGCACGCTGCCCTCGACGACGTAATGGGCCCCGAGTTCGCGGCCCACCTGTCGAACGTTGGTCGCCTTGTTCTTGTAAGCGAAGGACGAATTGCGCGCGATCACGAACAGCGAGTGAAAGCGGCTCAATTCGGTGATGATGTCTTCGGTGAGCCCGTCGGAAAAATAATCCTGTTCGTTGTCCTTCGACATGTTGTCGAAGGGCAGCACGGCGATCGAGGCCTTATCCGCCATGGTTGGCGATATTGTCATGTTGCGGTCTGCCGCGTTTTGTCTCTCTGCTGCATCGATGATGCGGTAAACATGCACCGGTTTTGCTATGTTCTTGACGTTGTGTTTGCCCAGATCTTCGAAGCGAACATCCAGCTTGCCGTCGACCTGGCGGTAAACGTCGTCGGAGACACATACGCTTGAGGCTTCGGCCAGGCCCTCGATGCGGGCCGCGACGTTGACGCCGTCACCGTATATATCGTCATCGTCGACGATCACCTCGCCCAAATTAATGCCAATACGGAACTGCAGGGGGTGCTCGCCCGATGCCGGATCGGCGCCATTGGCGGCGCCCCGCTGCCATTCGACGCCGCACTCCACCGCATCGACCGCGCTTTGGAATTCGACCAAAAACCCATCGCCCATCAGCTTGACGACGCGGCCGTGCTTCTCGGCGATCAAGGGCTCGATAAAATCCGTGCGAAACCCCGTCAACCGCCGAACCGTACCCGCCTCATCCTCTCCCATGAGGCGGGAATAGCCGACAAGGTCGGCCGCCAGTATGGCTGAAAGTCGGCGTTTCACACACATTTCTCCCTGAACGCGAACCCTAACAAACGCGAACCCAACAATCTACGCAGGACAAGGGGGCCGGGCCCATTGTCCAACAGCAGACAAACGGTTGTCAGGTAGCAAATTTATGGATTCATGGATTCGTCTAAAACGAACGGGCTAGTCGAATATTTTCAGGAGTTCGCCTTCGATATCGTGAAGGCGTCCCAACAGCGCGGCCTGGACCTTATAATTGAGCTCCGCCTCCTTAAAGGAAACCGCCGCATCGCCGAGCGAGGCCCCTTGCTGAGCCGCGATTGCCGTTGCAGGCGTCAAGCCGCTAGCACCGGGGGCAGAGCCGGTCGCGCCGATTTGCTCCGAAATCGCGCTGACGGCTTGCGCGCCACTGGAGGCGACGCCGCGCGCCGCCGTTTCAACTCGCGCGCCCGCCGCATTCAGGCCCGCCGCCGCTATGCCAATCGCCGAAAGCATGAAACTGATCTACCACACACCGCTTAAGGCGGCGTAAAGGCGGCTGATCGGCCAATATGGGCTGCCAACCGATGTGTTATCTGTCAAAACGTGTTAGGTTTAAGTGGGTTCCGGCTTATTTCGCTCGTGAGCGAAACGCGCCCAAGTGAGGCGCCGGCCGTCTAATCAGGTAACAAGACAGGAAGAACTGTATGGCAACCATGTTCGAGCGGTATGGCGGCTTTGCCACCATCAGCAAGGTGGTGATGGCGTTCTATGACAAGGCGCTCGATTCCGATGTGATCGGCGTCTATTTCGAAAATGTCGACATGCCCGCTCTGATCGACCATCAGACCAAGTTTATCAGCCAGGTCATGGGAGGCCCTGCCAGCTTCAGCGACGACATGCTGGAGCGGGTCCACGCGCCGTTGAAGATCAACGGGGCCGCTTTTGATGAAATGTTAGAGGTCCTTCAAGGCACGCTCGAAGACTTTGACGTGGCTGAACCCGATATCGATGTGATTATCGGCGAGTTGAAGGCCCGGCGCTCGCATGTCGTGCATGCTTAAAACGCGCGGCCCGCACCAAGGCCTGTAGCGAGGGTCACAGGCAAAAAGTTTATGAACCTGGACAACATCAACAAGCTGTTACTGGAGTCGGCGGGCGTCGGACTGGCGCTGCTCGATCCCGATCGGTTCGACATCCTGATGAGCAACCGCCGCTTCGAGGAGTGGTTCCCCGACAGCATCGGCGTGGGCAAGAGCGTCGACCAAGTCCTGGCCGACGTCGATCTGGAAAAGCTCAGGGCCAAGCTTTCGGCCGACAAACCCTACACCTTCGAAACATCCTTCCAGATGAAGCGCCGCTCGATAAACTTGGCGGTCACCTGTTCGCGCCACACCCACAACGACGCCGCCGTGGTGATCATGGAGTGTCAAAACATTTCGAAAATGAAGGAACTCGAATACATGATCGAGTCCTATTCGAAAATGATCGAAAAGCAGAACCGGGTGTTGCAAAGGGAGAAAGAGCGGACCGAAAAGCTGCTTCTCAACCTGATGCCCAAGTCGGTCTATCAGGAACTCAAGACCTTTGGCGTGACCACGCCGCAGCGCTATGACGACGCATCCATTTTTATGCTTGATTTCGTCGGCTTCACCGACATGACCATCGCCCAGGACCCGGCCGGACTGATTTCCGAGCTGAACGACATTTTCACTGCCTTCGACCGGATCGCCGAGCAGTTTGGCTGCGAGCGCATCAAGACCATGGGCGATGCCTATATGGCGGTCTCGGGCATACCCGAAGCCAATCCCGAACACGCCTTGAACATTGCCCGGTTCGCGGTTCTGACCCTGCGCTATATCAAACGCCGCAATTCCGTGCATTCGCAGAAATGGCTGTGCCGCATCGGCATCAATTCAGGGCCAGTGATCGGTTCGATCGTCGGTGTGCAAAAATATGTCTACGACATCTTCGGTCCCGGCGTGAATCTCGCCGCCCGCATGGAGACGCTCTCCGAGCCGGAGGAAATCACGCTGTGCGAGGACATGTACCATCTCATCAAAAATGATTTCCATTTTACCGAGCGCGGCGAGATAGAGGTCAAGGGCTTCGGAAAAAAGCAGATTTTCACTCTGGACGGCGCCCGCAGCGTCATCCAGATGAGCAACGACGACATGATCGACAATTTGCCGATCTGACGCGCCGCCCGTTAAACCCCTCAGTCAGCGAGCCGGGCAATCATCACCACCGGTGACACGCAGCCCCGCTCGATATTTGCGAGGATGTTCTCGAATTTGGGGCGGGCCTTTTCTCCCATCACAATGTGAAGCCCGAGCGGCGGCGGACCGTCCTTGGCCGCGGCCAGGCGTTCACGGAAGAAATCGAGCGCGAACCGGTGGCGATCCTCCTCGTGTTCGATCGCAAATCCCGCTGCCGCCAGCAGGTCCCGCATCTCCTGCACGCTGGTCAGATGGCTCGTCGCCGCCGTATCCGCCCACGGCACCGGATAGGCGAAGGGGTCGTCATCGCTCCCCATCACGTCATAGACACAGAACAGTTTTCCGGGCTTCAGCACGCGGGCGGTCTCTGCATAAAGCCGCGCCCGCTCTGGAATGTTCATGGCCACGTGGATCGTAACCGCCGCATCGAAGCTGTCGGTCTCGAAGGGCAGATCGGTCGCGCTGGCAACCTCGTAGGACACGCGGTCGTCAAGCCCGGTGAGGCCCGCCAAGGCGCGGGCGGTTTCGATATAATCGGGAGTGAGATCGATGCCCGTGACGCGGCAACCAAATTCGGAGGCGATGTAGCGCGTCGCCCCGCCGATTCCGCATCCCATGTCGAGCACGTGATCGTCCTCACTCAAGCCCAGCGGCGCCACGGCGTGAACGGTGGCCGCCCGCCCTCCAACATGAAATTCATCGACCGGCGCTAGGTCTTCAGGCTTTAGCGCCTCGGTGTCGACCCCTTGCTCGCGCAGCCCCGAAAGTATGCGCTCGAGCAATCCGCTGGCGCCATAATGATCGGCAACTTCGCGCTCCAGATTTTGAACCATGTGATCCCCCGTCTCAGAAATTTGCCTAACCCGCACCGCGCTCCATGGCATTGCCGTCCCATGTTACCTATATGGCCTGCTACGGCAAACCGACGCTTTCGGCGCGACAAACTAAAGATTTCGGCCAATTCAGATGCTGACAAAAATATACAGAACACCGTCCCAGAGCATGCGCGATTTGACGATCGCAGCCATGATCGCCACCGTCTGCCTTGTGCCCGCAGGCTCGCAGGCCGGCGAACCTAGGGAGCAGGAAATCGTCACCGTCCGCGCCGGCAAGGACGAGCCGACCAAACAGGGCCTGCCACGCTTCCACGGCATTTCGGGATCCTCGGCCGGCGCGCGCGCGATCTCGCTCCATAAGGTCAAGATTCCGCCAGGCGGCGCGGCAAAGGCCCATATCCATAAGGGCTACGAAACAGCCGTCTATCTGATCAAAGGGCGCGTCGAGACGCGATACGGCGCCGACCTGAAAAAACGCATGATCAACGAAACGGGCGATTTCCTCTACATCCCGCCTGGGGTGCCGCACCAGCCATTCAATTTAAGCGAGAGCGAATGGGCCGAAGCCATCGTGGCCCGCACCGACCCCAACGAGCAGGAAAGCGTGGAGCCCTATACGGCCAAACGGGGAGAAAGCGGGCAATGATCAAGGANGCCATGGACATTTGCTTGTGCCGCCCGGTNTTGCGCCGATCGATCGTGGTGGCGATCCTGGTCGGCACGATCATCAATCTGATCAATCAAGGCGACACGCTCTTTACCGGCGGCGATGTCCAATGGCTGAAGGTTGGGCTCACTTACATGGTGCCATTTTTTGTAGCGAGCTATGGGGCTTATATCGGTTCGAAGACGACCCGCTGAGGCGGCACAGGCGGCGTTTAACGCAAAAACGTCATTTTCCTGCCTTAGGTGACGTAATCGGAATAGAGTACTATTTGGTATGCATGTTTAAACGTTAGGCTCCGGCGATGAGGGCTCCATCGGAACACGCCGGGGTTGTGGGAGTGACAATGCCAAGAACATTGCTTTCGATTGTGTGCGCACTCATTGCGCTGATCGGGTTCGCATCGGTTGGCAACGCCGCGCCCGGCCAGACGACAAGCCAAGACGCCAAGCCAGCTGAGGGCGCAATTCGGTTGGCCCAACGCTATTACTACGACCCCTATTACAACCCTCGGCGCTATCGCAACCGAACCTACCGCAATCCGCGCCGCCGCGTCCGTCCCCGCCGCGCCAGGCCGAGCCAGGCGGCCAGGCCCGCACCCGTTGCGCCCTGGAAAGTAGACGAAGCCAACAAAGATCCGATCATGCTGATCGTCTCGCTGCCCAGCCAAAAGATGAGCGTCTACAAGGGCACCGAACTGGTGACGACCTCGCGAGTCTCGTCGGGCAAACCAGGCTACAGCACGCCGGCCGGCGTTTTCTCGATTTTGGAGAAAAAGCGCCGTCACTATTCGAACCTCTATGGCGGGGCGGCCATGCCCAATATGCAGCGCCTGACGTGGTCTGGCGTCGCGCTGCATGCCTCAGGCAGCGTTCCTGGCTATCCGGCTTCGCACGGCTGCGTCAGGCTGCCGCCGAGTTTCGCCCGGCGACTGTTCCCCTTCACAGTAAAGGGCGGACACGTGATCATCACCAATGAAGACGTCACGCCGGAAGAATTTACCCACGTATCGCTGTTCCAGCCCTTAGGCCCCGAACCGGTCAAGGAACCCGAACCCGTCGCCGCCGCAGCACCCGAGACGACCCAATCGACGGGCAGCGCCGAAGACACCAAGCAAGAGCCCGGCTGGCTCGATTGGATGACCGGCAGCGCCACGGCCAAGCCGAGCGGCGAGAAGAAGGTCGCCGAAGCCAAACCGGAGAACGCGCCTGAAACCGCGACCGACGCGAGCAAGACAGTCGCTCCGGCACCGGCCAAACAGGCGGCGGTCACCGAACANGCCGAGGCGAGCGGAACGCCAGCNGTCCAGTATGGCGCCGGCGCCGCAGCGCCGCCTGCAGATGACGCGCTCACAACNGGTGCGGTGAACAAACCTGAAGGCGCCGCCAANCCCGAAGCAACCGCCAAGACTCCACCGGTCTCGACTTCGCCGATCCGCGTGCTCGTGACGCGCCGGACGGGCCGGGCNCAAATGCTGGAAATTCAGAAACTGCTATTTGATCTTGGCCATGAGCCAGGCGACATCGACGGCTATATGGGCCGCGATACGGCAAACGCCATCAGACGGTTCCAAAAGTTCGAAGGCCTGAGCGCGAACGGTCTGATGAGCGATGGCCTGCTTGCCCAATTGCACAAGGCAGCCGGCATGTCCGACGTCAAGGAAGGCCACATCTATGTACGCCGGGATCACAAAGATCTGTTCGATGCGCCGGTTCTGATCCGCCATCCTGAAGTGCCGCTTGGAACCCACCATTTGACGGTGATGCATTTCGACGACGGCGCGACGCAAGCTCGTTGGTTGGCAGTATCGCTGAAAGATCGCGGCCGGCGCGGACGCCGGGTAAGCCGCCGTTCGCGGCAGAACCAAGACCCCCCCAGCCCGGCGCCAGAGACGACCAGCACGTCGGAGGCGCTCGACAGGATCGCAATTCCAGAAGACGTCAGGACGCGAATATCACGGTTGCTACGGCCCGGTTCGTCATTTTCGATATCAGATCACGGCCTGGGCCCAGAGACCGGCAAGGGCACCGACTTCATCGTGTTGACCCACTAGAACGGAGAAAGAGGCCAACCGCCCAACCCGATGTCCGCAGTTCAACCCAATTTCATTCTGCGGATGGCTGGTCTCACATTCGCGATCCTCGCCTTCGTCATCGGGCCTGCCCTGTTCATCTATATGGCAGCCTTTCTGGGCAATTTGTGGCCTCACACGGCGCCCTTGGTCGAACCCAGCGTCGATGTGGGCAGGACCTTCGCCCCGCACTGGGCGGCGTTGAACAATATCGGCCTGATCGCGCTGTTTGGCGCACAACATTCCCTGATGTCGCGGACGTGGTTCAAGGCATGGCTGTGCCGGTTCGTAGCGCTGGATCTCGAGCGTTCCTGTTACGTGATGGCCTCGAACATTGCGCTTGTGCTGCTCCTGGTGTTCTGGCGTCCAATCCCGATAACGCTCTACGACCTTGGCGATGGCGTTCTCGAAGATCTGGTTTGGAGCGTATTCGTCATTGGTTGGATATTGCTGGTCGCCGGCCTCGTCGCTATCGGGCCGCGCGATCTGCTGGGCCTCAATCAAGCTTGGGCTTGGTTCAATGGCGATCGCTACCAGGAGCCGCCATTTGTATCGAACTGGCTGTTTGAGCGCGTGCGCCATCCGCTCTATATGGCGCTGCTGATTTGCCTTTGGGTGACGCCGCACATGACGCTTGGGCATGTGCTTTTCGCCGCCGGTTTCAGCCTCTATATCGCCGTTGGCATCCGCCTGGAGGAACGCGACCTGATCAGCCGCTTCGGCAAGGCCTATGCCGATTATCGGGCGCGCACGCCAGCCGTCATCCCCCGGTTCTTCAACTAGCCGCACCGCCCATNTGCGTCAGCATGCCACGCATCAACATGCCGCATTGAGACCGAAACATGCATTGCCTAGATTGGGTNCACGTCANTCATCGTTTTCGACATCACAGACTATTGAGCCTTAGGTTCTAAAAAACCCGGCAGCACCGCTGCCGGGCTTTTTTATGCTTTAAGCGCGTGATGTTCCAGCGACCCCCAATTTCCGNTGTTTTGCACCGTTGCACGCCCTCACCGCCTGTGCGAATCTGCCGTGAAATTTCTCCTCAGCACCCAACGGGGCAGCCCATGTTCACGCGCGTTTCCACCTTTAAATGCGATCCCGACCGGCTCGAACAGGTGGCCGAACTGGTCGACAAGCTCGCCCCGGTGATGAAACGGGTTCCGGGCATCCTGCATTCCTCGGTCTCCTGGCGTGACGACGGCAGCGGGGTCATCGTAGCGATCTATGAAAGCGAAACGAAAGCCGCCGCCGCAGTCGAAACCATACAAGTGGTTTGGGCCGAGGCGCAGGTGCTGTTGACCGAACCACCGCAGATCGCCACATACAAAAACGCGGCCATCACGTTTTAATGCGCGGCTGGGAGCCGCTGGCGCCATGTCTCGAATCCTGCAGCTCGGCATCCTGGCGGTTTGGCTGGGTTGGCTCGTCCAGCTCACCGTTTCCACCGACGTCTTGATCCTGCGGGAGGGGCCCGACGATTTCTCGCGCCGCGGCCCGGGCTATCCCGAATACGGCATGGCCTGCACATATTTCACGACGCTTGGCATGACGACGCGTTTCTACAAGATGACGCCGGGCGCCAGTGCGCCGCCACCGGCCTGCCCCGACCGGCTCTGGCCCAGTTGAGAGAACGACAATGCCGCGAACCGGCTTTCCCCTGACACGCCGCCGCTTCGTATCGGCGCTCGGCGCGTTTGGCGTGGGCGCCCTCGCAAGGGGACTGCCCTCCATCGCGGCGGATGCCGCCGCGAGGATCATCACCAAAGCGGTGCCTGCCGGCGGTGAAAAGCTCGCGGTCATCGGCATGGGCACGTCGCGTACTTTTGATGTGGGGAACAACGAGGCTCTGCGGGCGGCGCGCCTCGGCGTGCTCAAGGCGTTCTTCGAAATGGGCGGTCAGGTCATCGACTCTTCGCCCATGTACGGCTCCTCAGAAGAGGTGCTTGGCTATTGCTTGAAGGCCCTCCCGGAGCAATCCGGACTCTATTCCGCCACCAAGGTCTGGACCAAGGGCCGCGAGGCGGGCCGCGAGCAGATGGCGCAGTCTGAAAATCTCTGGGGCCTGGAGAGCTTCGACCTGATGCAGGTTCACAATCTTATGGACTGGCAAACCCACCTGGAAACCCTCAAGGCCCAGAAAGCCGAAGGCCGCATCCGCCATATCGGCATCACAACCTCGCACGGCCGCCGGCACGCAGAATTCGAGGCGGTCATGGCCTCGCAGCCGCTCGACTTCGTTCAGCTCTCCTACAACATCCTGGATCGCGAGGCCGAGGCCCGCCTGTTGCCATTGGCGGCCGAGCGCGGTCAGGCGGTGATGGTCAACCGGCCCTTCCGCCGCGGCGCGCTATTCGAACTGGTCAAGGGCGAAAAGCTGCCCGAATGGGCCAGCGAAATCGGCTGTTCGACCTGGTCTCAGTTTTTTCTGAAATACGCCGTCTCGCACGCCGACGTGACCTGCGCAATTCCGGCAACGCGGCGGGCCGATCACATGGCCGAGAATATGGGCGCCAATATGGGTCTGTTGCCCGATGCGGCCATGCGCAAGCGTATGGCCGCCCACATGGCAGACCTTTAATATCTATGCGCCAACCGCCTGCAAGCGCTTGGCGCCCGACCGACTGTCGTCGCCGCCAACAGGATTGAGGGCAACCGTTGTCCGGTCGCGCCCTTCTTGCTTGGAATGGTAGAGCGCCTGGTCGGTGGCCCGCATCAGCTCTTCGCGATTGCTGCCATGGGTCGGAAAAACCGCGATGCCTGCCGATACGGTCACCGGCTCGAGCGCCTGACCCTGATAAACGATGGAGATGGACTTGATCTCCTTGCGCAGGAACTCGACACGCCGCTGCGTCACCTCCGCCGGCATGCCGGGCAAGATAATGGCGAATTCTTCGCCGCCATAGCGGCAAACCACGTCGTCGCCGCGCACGAATTTCTGCAGCTGCTGGCTGACGGCTTCCAGCAACGCATCGCCCGCGCCGTGGCCGTACGTGTCGTTGATGCGCTTGAAGTGGTCGATGTCGAGCATCACAAGGCTCAGCGGCAGCTCGGCCCGGCGAGCACGGATCAGCTCGCGGTCCAGCGTCTCGATCAGATAACGCCGGTTGAATAGGCTCGTCAGTGGATCGCGAATCGCCTGGCTCTCAAGCGATTCCCGCAACTGCAGGCTAGCAATGGCGAGCGCCAGGCTGTCGGCGATCATAATGTGAATTTTCGAGCGTTCCTCCAGCGTGCGGTCGTCGCCGGCGTCGGCAAGAACCGACTCGTCGCCGGCGTGCAGGCACAGCAGTCCCAAGGTTTCGCTGTGCGCGGTGAGCGGCAGGCAGAGATGCCAATCGGACGTCTCGCTGTCCATATGCTTGCAGGCCACCGTGTGGCTGTGGCCGTCGACCGCATGCGGCCGGCCATGACGCAAGCCCCAGCATTCATTGAGCGTGAAAAGGTCCTTGAGACGGGCGTCATCGCCCCAATCGGTGGTCTTTTCGAAAGCCCTATTGGTCTTGTCTGCGAGATAAAGCGCGCCGGAGAGCTCGGGATAAAGCCGGCTCAAGTGATCCTCGGCCACGCTGCACACCTCTTCGACCGAATGGCAGGCCTGCAGCAGCCGGCCCATTTGGGAGAGGATGTCCATCTCGCGCTGGCGGTGGTTGAGGTTCTTGACCGTCTGTTCCAGCGCCGTGTTCGCCGTCCTGATTTCCTTCGTGCGCTCGTCGATGCTCTGTTCGAGCCAGTTGTGCGCTGTGCGCAAGCGGCTTTCGCTCGCCTCCAACAGTTCGTTCTTGCCCGAAATTTCCTTGAAGACGGCGTAATAGAGCACCGGGAACATAGTGGCGGTCAGCAGAATTGAACCGACCACATCCGCGAAAGGCGAAATGCCCAAGTCGAAACGCTCCAGCAGCAGACCAATGGCCCGCTCACCGATGAAAATGGCGGCGATGAGAAGTGCGAGAAGGCGCAATGCGCCGGTACCGGTCGCTGTTTTCACAAGAGGTCCATCCCATTTGAGCGGCCGAGGCGAAGTCGGCTCGCGGTTGATTCTTGATCCCGGCGCAATGATACGGCCGCAAGAGCGGTGAAAGCGTTAAATCGCAACGAAAAAGGCCAAATTACGGGATTTACGGCTTACGCGAGCTGAACGCCGTCATTACAATTTTAGGTAAAATGTTTGCTGCTTTGACGCATTCTGGGCCTCAAGCGCCCGGACGCTGCCAAATCTCGGGGAAATACTCACCCCCCATGGGTGCGCCATCGGGCAGGTCGGGACGCACGGCAACCTTGGCCTGGCCCGCCGCCGGCGCGTAGACCACGTTGTCGCCCAAGACACGCAGCATGTAGCCCCGCCGCCTGGTCTCAGCCGATTTGTTTCCGGGCGCGCCGTGAAAGGTGCGCGCATGATGAATGGCGGCATCGCCCGGCTCGAGCTTAAAGGTCAGGAAGTCGTCCTCGCCGTAAGTCGCATGCACGTCCGGCAACGGCTCGTAACGCGTATCGTCAAAGGTGCTGTCATTGGCGGTGTCACCAAAGAAAGTCGGCGAATACAATTTCTCCGAAAGATGCGATCCCTTGACGTATCGCATGCCGCCATTCTCCAAGCCGATTGGATCGAGCGCGATCCAGACGGTGCAGATCTGCTCACCCCTGACCATCCAATAGGGAAGATCGTGGTGCCACGGCGTGGGCTCCACTGCGCCGGGCTCCTTGACCAGCACCTGATCGAAGAACAGCGTCACCGACTTTGAGCCCATGACCGTACCGGCGATCTCGCCAATCGGGCTCTCAAAGGCGATGCGGCGGAAATCCGGCTTGCTGAGCCACATATATTGATCGCCAAAGAAGCGCGTGGAGCTCTCTTTGTGAGCATATTCGAGCCCCATCTTGGTGGGGTTTTCCATCAGATCGTCAAGCGCCCCGCGCAGGAAGTCGACCCACTGGCTCGAGAGCGCGTTCTTGACCACCACGACACCGTTCTCGCGGTATTCGTCGATATGCCGTTGGCTGACCAGACCGTTTTCCACTCTCTCCTCCATTGATGCGACGCGAGCAAAATCCGGCAGTTTTTTTGGCAAATTCCTTGGCGCCGCGACAAGATGCTAGCGGAAGTGTTTGGAGAGCTTGAGACCCTGGGCCTGGTAGTTGGAGCCGGCGATCTCGCCATACAGCGCATCGGGTGGCTCGGTGAGGCGTTCGTAGGCCAGCCGGCCGATGATCTGGCCGTCTTCGAGGATGAAGGGAACCTCGTGGCTGCGCACCTCGAGAACCGCGCGCGCGCCCGCACCACCTGCTGGACCGTGGCCGAAGCCCGGATCGAAGAAGCCCGCATAATGCACCCGGAACTCACCCATCATGGTGTCGATCGGCACCATCTCGGCGGCGAGATCGGGCGGGATGTGGAGTGCCTCCTTCGAGGCCAGAATATAGAACTCGTCCGGGTCCAGGATGAGCCGCCCGTCGGGCCGCGCGCTGATCTTGTCCCAGAATTCGCCGACCTGGCACTTGCCCACTTCGTCCACGTCCACGATGCCGGCATAGCGCTGGGCGCGGTAGCCAATCAGCCGCGATTTGCCAACAGGCCGCAGATTGACCCGCAGATGAAGCCCGTGGCGGATTGTCGGCTCGCCGTCCATCAGCGGTGTGCGGGCGTGAATCTCGGCAAGCTCGCGGTCAGACAGCCTGAAATCGGCGTAATCGGCCTGCGAGGAATTTCGGCGGCGGAAGCGCACCTGGTTGAGCCGGGAGCCCTTGCGCACGCGCACCGAAAAGGTGCGCGGCGAAATCTCCGCATAGAGCGGTCCCGAATAGGCGGCCGTCACTGAATCGAAGATTTCGCTCCGGTCGGTGATAAGCCGCGTAAAGACGTCGAGACGGCCGGTCGAGCTCTTCGGGTTGGCCAGCGCCGAAACGCTTTCGGGCAAGTCCAGGCTCTCCTGCAGCTCGACCACATAGACGCAGCCGCGCTCCAGCACCGCACCCCTTTCGAGTGAAATCTCATCGAGCGCCAGATCGTCGAGCTGATCACGCACGGTGCGCCCGGGCCCCGGCAGAAAACTCGCCCGCACCCGGTAAGCAGTCTTGCCCAAGCGAAGGTCGAGACTGGCAGGCTGGACCTGGGCGGGATCGATGTCATCGGCCGCACGGATCATGCGCCGCCGGATCAGCGCGATCACCCGCTGGCTGGGCAGCACGCCGACGGCCGAGCCGATGCCGGCGCGCGCGCTCTCGCCCTCCTCTTCGCCCTCGAAGAGGTGATCGCTCATCTCGCCGGTCCGTTGTATGGCCGCACCCGCCATGTCGTCTCCGCCTCCAATTGTCGTCCTTCGTTCGAGCCCGCTCGAATCACAGAAAGTATCTTCGAGTTCAATAACTTAGCAAAGTGAAGATGGGGTCGTGGAACGTTTCTTTCAACAGGTCCCGAACCCTCTATCCCCAACTTAGTCACCGCGTCAGCTCAACGATTTCAGTGACTTGGCACCAATTTCAGGCGCACCGTGGACAATATCACACCAAGCAAAAAGGGCCGCATTTCTGCGGCCCTTCATGAGTTCAGTTGTCTTCAGGACCCCGGCACCGGGATCCGGTCCGAAGGAGTTACAGGCGCAAAGAGGGCTGCCTCGAATAACCTGATAAACATCCAAAGTCCTTCGACGTCACCGAAATCTCATTAGACATTGGATCACCTCCTTCCGTTTGTTTCACCTGGGCGGACTATCGCCTCATTCGTTCCAACTGCCAAGGCTGATTTTTCGATTGCTTCGGGCAAGCGTGGACAGCGTGTGCGAACCAGCCAACCGTTGCGCAGCACCCCGAATTGGGCAAAAGTGCGCGCGCGGCCGAGGGTTCTGGTTGTGGCAACAGTGAAAGGCGGCGATGGTGCGTAGTTTGGTGTTTCTGGCTGCGGCCCTGTTCGGCGCTATCTGGCTGTTTCCCTCCGGTCTTAAGGCGGCCGACGAGGAGTTGGTGTGGGGCTTCGGCGCCTTCAACGACCCTGAAAACAAGGGGCGCATGACCGCCCGGCTGGATCTGGCCATCCCCGAGACCGACACCGCCCAGGTGAGCGGCGTCTGCGATGCATCGCCCAGCACCTCAGTGAATTTTTCCAACATGGTTTTTGCTACGGACGTGGGCACGCTGAAAGACGGCACGCAGGTCGAACTGCGTTTTAGCGGCCAAGGCGTCGATCACGTCCTGTCGGGCGTGGTGAGCGGGGCGCGGGCCGAAGTGGGCATCACGGGCGTCAGCCTTGACGTCGAACATGACGATCCGATTTGGGCGGCGCTGACACAAAAACAGACGCTGAGCTATCGCGTGCCGGGCTACAAGGCCTCGTCCCTCAAGCTCGCGGGCGGCCAGGACAAGATCAAGGCATTCATCGGCGCTTGCCGCAGCTATGCCGAGGCGATCAACCAGCCGATAAAGGCCCAACTGGCAGCGGGCGGTCAGGCCGCACAGAGCGCGCAGGCCGCGCCCAAGCCCGGCGCGCCGGCCCAAGCAAGCCCGCCGGCAAAGCCCGACAAGGCTGCTAACCAGAGCGCGGCGGCAAGCGACATCAGCGAAAAGGAAGCCTTCGAAAGCGCCAAGGAGCTCGGCACGATCGAGGCTTGGGAAGCTTTCCTGAACAACTTCTCGAGCGGCTTCCGCGCCGATCTGGCGCGCGCCTATGTCAGGCGGATCAACCAGACCCAAGGCGCCGCGAAATCCGCCCCTCCCGCAGCCGCGCCGGTCCAACCT
>JGI24023J19991_10001633_pt1 | contig 16985 bp, 13 predicted proteins | sample Cruoilmetagenom1_FD_19991 | JGI IMG/M metagenome (IMG submission 19991) | reverse complement strand
TACATAGTCCTGCTTTAGCAGAACAAACGGCGAAGCAAATGGAGTTTTCATGGACAAAGAACGCATAATAAAGCGCTGAAGCGGACCTTTAAAGCGTAGCTTTGTCGCTGAATGTCTGCTACTGACCGAAATTGTCAGTAAGAAATCGTAGCTTCAAGGTCCGGAACCGCTGCACAACGGACCATCAATAAGCGTACCATGACTGACCGCTCAGCAGCGAGAGCGGACCTTGATTCGCTCCTACGCACTGCTTTTGATCGGCCTTAGTCTCTATATCGTGTGGACATGTGACTGAGTAGATACGTTGGCCCTTGCACAACAGTCCACGTCAGTATTATTAGCAGCTGGGAAATAAGGAAAAAATATGCCAGGTTGTGGTTGTGAAGTAGAGATAAATAACGAAGAAGAAAGCCGCGTCTTGATAATACTTCTAGGTATCAACGCGTTTATGTTTTTTGTTGAGATAACGCTCGGTATTCTAAGTGAATCAACAGCGCTAATAGCGGACTCACTCGATATGTTGGCAGATGCGACAGTTTACGGGATTGGCTTGTATGCCGTCGGAAGGCCATTGTCAATGAAAATCAGAGCCGCCCATATCAGTGGCGTATTTCAGATCATATTAGGCACCGCTGTATTTATTGATGTTTTTCGACGTTTCGTATGGGGCAGTGAGCCGGAGTCGTTTCTAATGATTTCCATAGGAATCGTTGCTCTTGTTGCTAATGTCATCTGCCTTAAGCTTATTTCCAGGCATAGAGAAGGCGAAGTCCACATGAGAGCAAGTTGGGTTTTTTCAAAGAATGATGTCATCGCCAATTTGGGCATTATTATTGGCGGCCTGCTTGTGTATGCGCTCGAATCTCGATATCCGGATCTTCTTATTGGCCTAGCTATTTCAATCATTGTTATTCGTGGCGGAATTCACATATTCAAGGACGCCAGTGAGGAAAAAAAGCAAGCTGCATAATGCAGCTAACTGTATACCCTGCCTCATGAACAACATTGCGAAGGTCGGCTTTCGGTAGACTGCTGCCGATCACCGTCATAACCTAAGCGTCCGCTTTCAGTATAAAAACCCGTCATTTGATAAAAAAATCTAATGAAAAAATTGGGCGTTATATGAAGTGAAGACAGGCTGACTAGCCAGCCTGTTGATAATCCGAATAGGATTTTTCTTCGACCAGTCCCGAACCCAGTTTCAGGTTCAGTTCTTTTTTGATGTTTGCCCGCTCATCGTTGGAATAATAGACCGAACGGGCCAGTTCAACGAAACCCTCATCGAAGTTACGATCACGTTCCTTGTCACGAATATTGTCTTCGATTTCCCATATTTTCTCGTTAATTTTCTTTAACCGATCTGTTTCGTCGGATATATCGGCCTTGGCAAATTCAGATTTGTTCCAGACCTCTTTCATGAGCGTCAATTCCTTATTCACATTCTCCAGTTTGGCCTGGTCCTTGATGCGCTCACTCTTGATTTCGAGAATTGTCACCTTGTCGAGAAATTCACCTACCGAAACATCAACTTTTATCGTCATTACACCACCATTTGTTTATACTTTAGCTGTCTGATTATCACCTAGCCTGGCAGGACCATCGTGACAACCCGTTTTCACTTTCCCATTATAGCCCATCCATACCTGATTACAGCAGGGCAAAATCGACCCGTCAGACGGTTATCCTGGCTTGTATTGGTCCTCCTGGCGGGCCTGCTGCACCTCAATCCGCTCTATGCCAAAACCGATCCGCTGGTGTTTGATGACACCCCATTATCAGAAGCCCTTGCCCTGCCATCCTGGTTCAAGCTCAGTTTCCTCGATTTAAAGGAAGATCTTGCCGAGGCCAGGCAGGAGAACCGTGGCCTGATTGTCTACTTTGGTCGGCATGACTGCCCCTATTGCAAGGCCCTGCTGGAAAAAAACTGGGGGCGTGAGGATATTGTGACCTACACACAGCGCTACTTTGATGTCATCGCCATCGATGTGCTGGGCCACCGGCCGCTGACGGATACCCAAGGCAGGGAACTGACTGAAAAGGCCTACGCGGCAGAACAAAAGGCCGACTTCACCCCCACCCTGCACTTTTACGATAAACAGGGCAAGCTGGCCTATAAACTGACCGGCTATCGTCAGGCCTATCAATTCAAGGCCGCGCTGGAATATGTGGCGGATAACCATCACCACCAGGAAAGTTTTGCAGAGTATTATGCCCGCGCAGAAAAGGCGGAGAGTTACGGTAATCGTGAATTAAACCGGCAGCCGGATATTCGCTATGGCGAGAAGCTGATTGACCTGTCAAACAACAAAAAGCCGGTTCTGGTTTTATTCGAGCAACCCCGCTGTCATGCCTGTGATGTGATGCACGGCGGTCCATTACAGGATGAACGCATTGCCCGGCGCTTGAAAAAATTTAAAGCCGTACAACTGGATAGCACCNGTGACCAGCCGATCATCACCCCTGGCGGGCAACACACCACCAGCCGGGCCTGGGCAAAAGAGTTATACCTGGATTACACGCCGACGCTGATGTTTTTTGATGAGCAGGGTAATGAGGTGGTGCGTATCGATTCGGTGGTGTGGTTTTATCGTCTGCGTAATGTGCTGGATTATGTACTGGGCAAGGGTTATCTGCATTACCCGACTTTCCAACAATGGCGCAACCGGAAAAAACCCTAAGCATCCTGATAGCGGTTTTTGAGCCGCACATAGTGTTGCGCCGAATAGGCCAGTGATTCTTTTTCTTGCTTACTGAGTGCGCGCACCCGTTTGGCCGGTTGCCCCATCCATAGATAACCACCCTCAAGTTCCTTACCCGGTGTCACCAGACTGCCTGCACCCAATAAAACCTGATCCTGCAAAATGGCGCCATCCATGACGATCGCCCCCATGCCGATCAGGCACTGGCTACCCACCTTACAGCCATGCAATATCACACGGTGACCGACCGTGACCTCATCGCCGATTTCCAGCGCATAACCACCCGGTTTATACGGCCCATCATGGGTCACATGCAAAACCGAGTTATCCTGAATATTGGTATGACTGCCGATGCGGATGCTGTTCACATCGCCCCTGACCACCGTAAACGGCCAAACCGAACTGTGCGACCCGATACTCACATCGCCGACCACCAGTGCCTGGTCGTGGATATAGGCGGAACGATCAATGGTGGGCGTTATATTTTCAAATGACTCAATTGTCATGGTGCGTATTAGTTGTTTTTTTTGAACGTTATTTTTACCACATCACCGGGACGAATTAAATCAGGATTATGAATGCGGCTGTTCTCGGCCAGTTCTGGATAGAGGTATGGATTCTCCAGATAACGCTCGGCGATGGCCCACAGTGTATCCCCTTTTCTCACCCGGTGAATTTTCACGCCTTTTTTCCTGCGTTCGCGCAACAGGGCGCGATCGACATGCCTTCTGCGAATAACCTTGATCTCCTGATCCGGCGTATCAACAATCATTCGCTCCGCACCCTGCGTGGGTGAAACAATGGTTACCCGGTTTGAGTAGAGAAAGGCAATTTCATTTTGCAATATTGAGGGCATTTCTTTTCGAAGCTGTTCCCTGTAAAACAGCTCATCACGGAACCACCAGGAGCCTGCTGCACTGGTTGCCAGGATAATGGTAAAAACCTTAACGAGTCCAAAACTCTTGTTTACCTGACCATCCGGTCGAATAATGATACCCGTCGAATCAAGCTGGGGCGTAGTATATTTGCTGCCCAATGAGGGTTTTGGTTCCGGCTCTTCCTCTTCTGGTGCGACCTGCGGAATTTCAAATTTATAGATATCCGCACTTGCCGGGGCCTCCGGCGTATCTTCTAGCGGTAAGGTCTCAGCTTCCAGTTCAATTTTATTTGCAACATGGTCATTNATNTTNGNCTCAATGATGGATTCTTTTAATGACGCCGCCATTTTGTCGGCATAATAATCTGCTTTTGACACCAGCTCATCAAAGTCAGGCAGGACAGCCTGCTTGTCATCCTCATAGGGCAGGGCAATGACCGGTCTTTCGCTCGTTTCGCTATCGAGCTTGATTGAGAACGCATCAGCACTATCGATCCTGGACTCGTTAACCGCGTCATCACTCAGATAAGGCAAAAGCGCAAGGGGTTGATTTTGTTGCGCGGGTAATTCTTCTGTTTCAATCGCAGCGTCATCAACATCATCGGGTAATGAGGTGGGAATAAATGAATAAGGTTCTTCCGTCAGGGACAAATCATCAAGGGTTGGTTCATCGAAAATACTTTCATCCAGTACCTCTTCATCGTTGCCAGACAAGGTCTCGATCGACTCTGCCGGTAAGGTCTGATCTTCCTGTGCATTATCGTCCGGCAGGGTGGTGGGTAGGAAAGAATACGGCTCTTCAGTCAGGGACAAATCATCAAGTGTTGGCTCATCAAAGATACTCTCATCCAGCACATCTCCATCATTACCAAAGGCATTATCGATCTCGGCCTGCCGAAGTTCAGCCAGGCGGGACTCAGCCATAACATCAGCGGTGCCCTCATCAACCACAGCCTCATCAATCGATGCATCCGGCAGGGCCTCTTCCTGATCATCATCTTCAGGCAGGGTGGTCGGAATAAATGAGTAAGGCTCTTCCGTCAGGCTCAGTTCATCCGCGACGGATTCATCATGGACCAGCTCATCAACAATTTCCCCGTCGTCACTGAATGCCGCATCGATCTCGGCCTGCCGAAGTTCGGCCAGGCGTGACTCAGCCATAAGATCAGCTGTGCCTTCATCGACCACAGCCTCATCAATCGACGCATCCGACAAGGCCTGTTCTTCCTGATCATCATCTTCAGGCAGGGTGGTAGGCAGGAAAGAATAGGGTTCTTCGGTCAGACTCAGTTCACCGGATAAAGTGGCGTCGCTAATGACTTCACTTGCCGTGTCATCGATCTGTTCTTCAGGCTCAATATCAACAGCCGCAGCCAATACCTCTTGCGCCAGCATGGCCTGATAGCTTTCATCAAAGGCATCCATCTGGCCTTCTGCGACAAAATGCGCCGGGGTCATCTCATCGCTAGTGTCTTCAAGCGTTGGTAGAGGACCATATTTTGCTGCAGCTTCGGCGATCAAGTCATAGTAGGCATCGCCCTGACCATGGGCATCAAAGTGGAGCTCAGGTACTTGATGAAGGGGAATCACTTCTGCGGCAGTAAACCGGGCGACATGTATCGCCTGGCTCAGCGCAGCGGTATCGATCTCATGCTCGGCAAAGGCCGTGGCTTCAATCTGATCTTCATAACTCTCTTCGAGGCTGTCATCGGCCGGATAGTCGGCAACGGTGTAATCATCGTCTTCCGCAACGATGGCTTGTTCTCTGTCGGCTGAGTCTGCGGGTTGTTCGGGTTCTGGTAATAAGTCTTCTTCAGCTGAAACCAGCTCATCGGTGGCAGCGGTTTGTTCCGCTACCGTTTCTGCTTCGACCAGGTCAGCATCCGCCTCTGCCAGCGGGTTTTGTTCTGTTACATCGAGTTCCTGTCGCTCAAGCGTTTCTGACTCAAGCTGGGACGCCTCGGAAATTTCCTCGGCCACTTCTTCGGTGACGCTATGCAATTTGTTCTTTTCAAAGGACTCCAGGGCGCGGGAGATTTCCTGAAGGTGGTTGGATTGTGTCAGATCGAGGGGGAAATACACCTGACCATCACAGACCAGGGCCCTGGTAATACCCTGATCCCGGATCAGGGCCGGTACCGCCGACCAGTGACCCCGACCGGAGTCGGTCATACCCTTGATTTCATCCACCCAGTAACCGATGGGCTGCTCACCCATCCAGATCACCAGCAGGCTTTCTTTTCTGGTATTTGACTCGGCCGCAGGGGGAAGCCTGAGTAATTTACGCAATGACAGGGCCAGCGCCGTCTGGCCACGATGCATGAATGCCCCGAGGATATAGTCCGGGGCGAGGGGCATCTCGGTGATCGCGGGTGGCTCAATAACCGATTCGACATGTTCGACCGGCACGCATAACAAGGTGTCATTGACGCGATAGGTCAGAACCAGCCCACAAAACTCTTCTTGTTGTACTCTTTTTGTTGCTTCCATAGTTCTCTGTCGAGGCGTCCCTCACCCCGACAAAGACCTAGCGCATCGTGACCAATTCCTCAGCGCTTGTGGGGTGAATAGCTACAGTGTTATCGAAGTCTTTCTTGGTGGCACCCATTTTTATCGCCACCGCGAAGCCCTGTAACATTTCATCGGCCCCAATCCCGATAACATGACACCCAACGACCTTTTCGTCAGCCCCAATACACACCAATTTCATTGCGGTTTTTTGCGGATGGTTGGTCAGGGCATGGTACATGGCGGTGAATCGGGCCTGATACACCTTCACGGCATCGCCATGCAGCTCCCGCGCCTCGCCTTCAGTCAGCCCAATGGTGCCAATGGGCGGGTGCGAGAACATAACCGTGGGGATATTTTCATAATCCAGCTTGCGCTCCGGCATATTATTAAAGAGTCGGTCTGACAGACGCCGGGCGGCGGCAATGGCCACTGGCGTCAGTTGTGCCTGTCCGGTGACATCCCCCACGGCATAGACCCGTTCGATATTGGTTTGCTGATATTCATCGGCGGGGATATAGCCCTTATCATCGGTCGAGACACCGGCGGCAGGCAGGTTGAGGGGTTCGATATTGGGGGCGCGGCCGATGGCCCAGATCAGGCAGTCGAATCCCGCCAGGGTCACCCCGCCCTGACAATGGATGGTCAGTGAGCCATCACTCAGCTTCTCGACCTTATCAATGCTCACTCGCGGCATGATATTCACCCCGACCTCAAGCATCTCTTCCATCAGGGTCTCGCGCAACATGGCGTCGAAACTGCCGAGGAAATGGTCCCTGCGCAGCAGCATACTGACTTCGCTGCCCAGGCCGTTCAGCACCCCGGCCAGTTCCACGGCGATATAACCGGCGCCCACCACGGCCACCCGTTTGGGCTGCTCGGTGAGGGCAAAAAAGCCATCGGAGGTAATCCCCAGTTCCGCACCGGGGACATCGGGGATGACGGGATAGCCACCGGGTGCGATCACCACATGGTCAGCGGTGTATTGCTCGCCATCCACCTCCAGGGTATGGGCATCGACAAAACGGGCCGTGCCGTGCAGGTGATCGATATTGGAATCTTTCAGATAATTGACATACCAGTCGGTAATGCCTTTTATATAGCCTTCGCGGGCATCAATCAGTTTTTGCCAGCTGAAGTTTTTCACAGAGACATCGAAGCCATAGCTGTCGGCCAGTTGCAGGGTCTCGGCGATCTGCGAGCCAAACCACATCACCTTCTTTGGCACACAACCGATATTCACACAGGTGCCACCGAGTTTTTTGTTCTCAATCACGGCGGTCTTTTTGCCGTATTCGGCGGCTCGTTCCGCCGCCGACAGGCCACCGCTGCCTGCGCCAATGGAGATCAAATCGTAGTGTTTGCTCATAGTGAAGTACCTGTCTGAAGTATTTTAATGGTAAATATAATAGTTGCCGACCAGTGACATATCAGCGTTGAAACTTTTCACCACCAAGTCGCCAAGACACAAAGAAATCATTGTAAGACAATTCCTGGTGGCTTGGCGACTTGGTGGTGAAATTTTTTAAGGGTACCTCTAAAAATTCAATCAAGCAGATGATGGCAAGGCAAAAACAAGCGAAAAAGCGCAGTTTTGTACAGGGAAGTACTTATTTCGCGAAGCCCATGGATGGGTGAGAGCGAATTCTACCTATGTAAATGAGCATTTTGAGCTTGTTTTTAACGCAGCCAGCGCTGCTTCAGTGGATTTTTAGAGGTGCCCTTAATAAATATCAACTTCGCGCCTTGATGGTAAACATAGTAACATTGCAAACCCGTCAACAATCGATATGAGAGACATGCCATGAGTGAGGGAATTCAACTTTCAGAAGAAATGATCAGCAAACTGATCAACGTGATCAGTGAATACGATGCTGAGGCCAATCAGGACCGCATTGTGGTGCTGCAATATCTGGCCGCCATCAATGGTTATCTCGCTGCAGACTACCCCGGCCCCGATACCGAACGCGATGAACTCCTCGAACATTTGGCCGAGTTCAGTCGTCATGTCTGTACTGAGCGGGTGCAAAGCAGGCAACAACCCGCACCACCAGGGGCAACTCAAGCTGAAGAGTCTAAAGGCAAAAGTGTTGCCACCGAAGATCCTGCCGTGGGTATCTGGAAACCGGAATAATCTATTTCCCAAACAGTAAAAAGTATCCGCTGTTATAAAACCCATGCAGAATAACAGCGGGGATGACATGCTGATAACGATCCCGAAAGAAACCAAACACGATGCTGGGGACAATCACCACTACCGCCCAGGTCGGGGGATGGGCGATAAAATGAAAACCGGTAAAAATTATACTGGTCACGATATTCGGCATACTGATGCAATAGATCGATAAGCGGCTCAATCGAGTCTGCCACAATTTCTCCTGCAACAATCCTCGAAACACCAGTTCTTCAACGATGGGATAAAGCAGTGCGAGTTGTAAAAACAACAGAATATTGTGGCGCAACCAGTCAGGACCGGTAATGGCCGTACCGGAATAATACAGGCCGAACCAGAAAAAAGGCGCCAGCAGTATTACGCTCAGGTAGGCCTTATCCCTGGGCAGCTGAGACAGGATTCGTGCAATGGAATTTGGTGACTTGTTGATATTCATGCCCTATCAATAACATGAATGGCTTTGGGTTATCAAACATAAAACCTAAATGAAGGCGGCCAGGTCGATATTATATTTTTCCGGTGATATCGCCTCGACGATATTTTCTTGTGACATTTTACGCAATTGAATATCCTTGACCTGCACATATTTTTCAAAACGGCTGTTATAGATAATACGCACATCGGGCCGTAACAGATAATTTTCATTCTGTTCCCTGACAATCCCCACCAGACCGGATTGTAATTGCACCAATGAACCCACGGGGTAGATACCCAAACATCGAATGTAACTACTGACAAGCTCCTTGCTAAAGTGACTGCCACTCCATTCAAGCAATTTTTTCAGTGTAAAACTGGGTTCCCATGCATCCTTATAACAACGCACCGAGGTCAGGGCGTCATAGACATCCACAATGGCCGACATCTGGCCGACTTCTGAAATTTCATCTCCCTTCAAGCCTTTTGGGTAACCTGTGCCATCAAAACGCTCATGGTGCATGGCCGCGACATCCAGTGCATCCGCTGTCAGGCCTGGTGTACCGGCCAGTAAATCGATGCTAAGTTGAGCATGGCCTTTCATGATTTTAAATTCATCATCCGTTAACTTGTCTGGCTTGTTGAGTATCTCCAATGGTACCTTCATTTTACCGACATCATGTAACAGGCCACCCAGAACGACCTGTTTGATGCGCTCTCGTTCCATGCCTCTATCAAGGGCAAAGCTGGCCATCAGGCCACTGACACTGACAGAATGCATAAAGGTATATTGATCCCGATCCTTGATACGAGTCAGGCTGATAAGGGCATCCTTGTTGCGAAAAACCGAGTTCACAATCTTTTCGGTTATCGGTTCTATGTACTCCAGTTCGACCTGCTTACCGAGACGTACATCCTCCAACAGGTGATGAATAACACCGGTTGCTTCATTGTATATCGCCCTGGCATTATCAATTTCATCTGCTGCAGAAACCTTTTTACCATCACCCGCTTTCCTGCCGGAGGTTTTGGCGATGTTCTCCTGCAGGGTCACCCCCACCTCATCAACAACGGCTTCTCCCACGCAGTCCGCGCCCTTTTCCGTATCGATCACCAGATGCTGTATGTTCGTTTCCTGCACCTTGTCAATCATGGCGGTATCGGTAATCGTAAAACGGGAACGGAAAAAGGGATGTTGCAGCCAGCCGCAATCGAGATCATGCACATGCATGCCGACCTGGAGTTGGGAAGTCTTTATTTTCTTAAGCATTGTGCGGTAAAAATCCTGGCAATTCTGGCTACGCTACATAGTTATATATCGACAGGCCGGGGGGAATGTTTGAGGAGAATTTAGAAAAAAGAAAAAAAGAGGGCCGTAAGCCCTTTTTACAATAATTGTATTGAGTGCAACAATTTCAGACGGCTCTGCCAATCCGGTGAAATCCGGCCAAAATCAGCATCAAAAGCCAAATGGGGTCAAAGGGTGCGCCGGTGTGGAGGGTGCAGCCAGCGGCCGCGTTCTCTTCCGCCACATCAGTTATGTTAAACGTGATCTTGCCGACATAATTCGCCCCGCCGTCACTGGCGCTGACTTCAAGCTGGTATTGTGCAATCGCTTCAAAATCGAGCGGTTTTGCCAGAAGAATTTCACCGGTTTTGCTATCGATGGAAAATACACCGTCATTATTGTCGGCGGATAACTGATATACCATCTTGTCGGCAAACTCATCCCGGCCAATGAATTTGATATTGACTGTCGTTACAAGCTTATCAACGGCTGTGTCTTCAGCAAGATCGAATGAACCAACACCGGCGGTGATAGCTATAAAGCCTTCACCATAAGTAAGAGAAGAGCCATTAGATAACAGATCGGAACTGATAGGCTGAACCTCAAAAGATACAGTTTCTTCAATAATTAACGTTTCTTCAATAGTTAAAAGTTCTCCAATAGAGATAGTACCTGCTGACAGGATACTATCTGATACAATAGTAATACTATCCGCTGCAACTATATTTACATCATCACTACCTGATGCGCCATCAATAGAACCAACGGTTATTTCACCGCCCGGATAGACTATATCGTAAACCCGATTGCCACTGTTCGCTACAGCAATCAAAACACGTATGTTGTCAACCGTTGCACCTCCAGAGATGAGGTTGAATACATCGTGGTATGGACTACCAATGAGTTTGCAGCCGGTATTAAATCCTGGAATCGTCCCCATGACTGGTCCAAACACACCATCGCTTTCAATGCCATTGACATTCCCTTCATGGACGTTGGTATAACTCGCCACCTTTATAAAATATTGTCGACAAGGAACGAGATTGGCAAGTGTGGTTAAAGTATTCGTTTTACTGGTGATGTCTGCGATTTGCACAAAGTCGGTCATAACCGAACCGGTATCGCTATCGATCTGTTCAGCCATATAAACCCGATAACCGCCCGCCTGGGCATAGGTAACTGGATTCCAGCTGACATCAAAACTGTTGCTCGTAACATTAGCAAAGGCAATGCCTCCGGCATCCAGCGTCTGGGTATCCCGCAAACTGCCGATCGGGCCAGTGGCATCAAGAAAATCAAGCAGGGCCTGGCTGTCGCTATAAACACCGTTATAACGAAAATCGCTGCTGGTCAGATGGGTGAGATTAATTAGTTCAGCGGGAAGCAAACCCTTGAGATTATTGGCCTGGAGATTCAGGCCTGTAACATTTTGCCCGGCATCGCAGCTTACGCCNTACCAGGAACATTCTGTGTCAGGTGCATCATTCCAGCCGGTGTTGTTGANCCAGTTATCCCCATCGGTCATAGCGTATAAAGCAAGCAAGGCATCACGCTCGGCCTGGGGTATCGCGGCCTGGGCCTGGCTTGTCAAAACAAATAGCAATGGAATAAACACGTATTGAGCGAGCCGCCAGTTCATTTCCTGTCCCCTTTATCCTTATGTTTTAATAACTGAGCGTCCCGGTGATCCTATCATTATTGGCTACTTAGTGGCCATCCCTGCCCAGCTCGTATTAAGATGTCACCTGCACAGACTAAACCGGAATACCTCAAGATGGTGGTTTACCTTACTGATTTACTCAGGGATAGAGGCGCGCTTGTCAGGATGATATTTATGACCGGCACAATGGGCCTGTTGCTGGTCGTGTCGGCCTGCGGCAAGCACGAACCTGCAAGTGATACCGCGTCCAGGGAAACCGCCGCCGAACATGCCGGCAAACACCTCGACCCGACCTATATCTGCCCCATGCACCCGCAAATCATCCGCAAGTCACCGGGCAGTTGTCCGATCTGTGGCATGGATCTGGTCAAGCAAAAGTCCAGCAAACATAAAACAGCCCGCCCGCTTATCGAACTGTCAGCCGATGTGATTCAGAAGCTGGGCGTACGCACCGCCACCGTTGAACGGGGCAAGCTGTGGAAATTTATCAAGACGGTGGGCTATGTCNGCTATAACNAACGACGCCNGTCCGTGGTCAGNACCCGTACCTATGGCTGGATCGAAAANCTGGGTGTACGCACCATCGGCCGGGAAGTCAAAAAAGGCCAGCTGTTACTGGAACTCTATTCACCCGATTTTCTAGAAACCCAGAAAGACTTTATTGCGGCGCAGAAAAAAGACCAGTCCGGCATCCTGAAAAAATACGGCGCCCGGCAAGAGAGCGTCGGCCCGCGTGATTATTTACGCTACTTGCAAATCTCCGAGAGTCTGGCCAACGAGATTGCCCGCACCGGTAAAGCCAGGCACCGTATTCCGATCTATTCCCCCCAGCATGGCACCATCATTCGCCATGAAGTCAAGAAACACATGTACGTCGAGCCGGATTATCCGATGTTTACTATCGCCGACCTGACCAGTGTCTGGGTCGAGGTCGATGTCTATGAAAACCAACTCGAGTGGATACAACTGGGCTTGCCGACCGAGATCGAGGTGCAGGCCCTGCCCGGTCAGCGTTGGCAAGGACAGCTGACCTATATCTACCCCGAACTGGACCCGAAGACCCGCACGTTGAAAGTCCGCCTGCTGGTGCAAAACCCGGACAGAAAACTCAAACCCAATATGTTTGCCCAGGTCCGCATCTATGGTGGGCCAAAGCAGGATGTGTTGAAGATACCGCGTGAAGCACTGATCGTCACCGGCGAACGTGAGAGTGTCATTGTTGATCTCGGTGAGGGTAAATTCAAACCGCTCAACGTCACTACCGGTATGCGCAGCCAGGGTGAAGTGGAAATTATTAAGGGACTCAAGCAAGGCGACAAGATCGTCGTCTCCGGACAGTTCCTGATCGATTCCGAAGCCAACCTGCAAGCCAGCTTTAGGCGCTTTGGTGGGAATTAAAAAAACACATGAACCACCAAGACACGAAGACACCAAGTTTTTATATCAAGAAATACTTTGTTTTTCTTTGTGCCTTGGCGTCTTGGTGGTGAAAAGCATATATTAGGGTATAGCTCCGCTCATGCTGGTCAATCTCATTCGCTGGTCGATACAAAACCGCATCCTGGTGCTGGTGGCGACGGTGATCATCAGTGGTTGGGGCTGGTTATCGCTGAAGCAGATCCCGTTAGACGCCATCCCGGATTTGTCCGATGTACAGATCATTATTCGCACCAGCTACCCCGGTCAGTCGCCACAGGTGATAGAAGATCAAATTACCTATCCCATCACCACCACCATGCTGGCCGTACCCGGCGCCGAAGTAGTCCGAGGTTATTCTTTTTTTGGTGACTCCTATGTCTATGTCATCTTTAAAGACGGTACTGATCTCTACTGGGCCCGTTCACGGGTGCTGGAATATCTCAACCAGGCCGCGGCTCGTTTACCCGAAGGTGTGCAGCCCTTGCTGGGACCCGATGCCACCGGTGTGGGTTGGGTTTACTCTTATGCGTTAGTCGATCGCACAGGCCGACATGATCTCGCCCAGATGCGCAGCCTGCAGGACTGGTTCCTGAAATTTGAATTACAGACCGTCCCCGGTGTGGCCGAAGTCGCCACCGTCGGCGGCATGGTGCGCCAGTACCAGATCATCGCCGATCCGGAACACCTGCGCGCCTATCAGGTTTCCCTCAGCCAGTTTGCCAACGCCATTAGAAATAACAATCAGGAAGTCGGCGGTTCGGTGGTGGAACTGGCCGAAGCGGAATACATGATCCACACCCGGGGCTATCTCACCTCACTTGAAGACATCGAAAAGATTCCTGTCAAGATCACTCAAGACGGTCGACCATTGCTGGTCAGGGATCTCGCTACCGTACAGATCGGACCCGAGATGCGTCGGGTGGTGGCTGACCTCGATGGGGAAGGTGAGATCACCGGTGGCATCATCGTCATGCGTTATGGTGAAAATGCCCTCACCACCATCGCGGCGGTAAAACAAAAGATCGCCGACCTGAAACAGGGCCTGCCCAAAGGCATAGAGATCATCGAGACCTATGATCGTTCCAGTCTGATTAAACGTGCTGTCGCCAACCTGTCGAACAAGTTGTTACAGGAATTCATTGTCGTGGCCATTGTCTGTCTCATATTCCTGTTTCATATCCGCTCGGCCTTCGTCGCTATCATCACCCTGCCCGTTGGCATATTCACGGCCTTTATCGTTATGGGCTGGCAAGGCATCAATGCCAACATCATGTCACTGGGCGGCATTGCGATTGCCATCGGCGCCATGGTCGATGCGGCGATCGTGATGATCGAAAATGCCCACAAGCATATTGAACGCTGGCAGCATAATAACCCGGCGCAGGAGCTTGCCAACGAACAGCGCTGGCAGTTAATCACCCAGGCCGCCATCGAAGTCGGACCGGCGTTATTCTTTTCGCTATTAATGATCACCATGAGCTTCCTGCCAGTGTTTACCCTCGAAGCTCAGGAAGGCCGCTTGTTTTCGCCACTGGCCTATACCAAGACCTACGCCATGGCCGCCGCGGCCGGTCTGTCGGTAACGCTGGTGCCGGTAATGATGGGTTACTTCATTCGCGGCCAAATACCGGCCGAAGACAGGAACCCGGTGAGCCGTTGGCTGATTCGCTACTACCGCCCGCTACTTGAGTCGGTATTAAAACATCCCCGACGCACCCTGATCGTCACATTGCTGGTGATGGCCTCCATTGTGTTACCGGTGGCTGGTGTAAGTGGTTTATTATCACCGCTCAAATGGCCGGTCAGTTTATTCAGCACTACGACAGATAACAGCAACCGTTTTGGCACACGCTATCTGGATACCATCTCTACCTGGCAGGACAAGCTTGCGCAAGGCTGGCGCAACACCTTTGAAGATACCCCGCTGTTAAATCGACTTGCCACCGGACTGGGTACCGAGTTCATGCCCGAACTCTATGAAGGCGACCTGATGTATATGCCGACGACCCTGCCGGGTTTGTCTATCGGCAAGGCGCAACAGCTCTTACAACAAACTGATCGGCTCATCAAAAGCCTGCCGGAAGTCAAACAGGTATTCGGCAAGATCGGTCGCGCCGATACGGCCACCGACCCGGCCCCCCTGACCATGATCGAAACCATCATCCAGTTAAAACCCAGAGATGAATGGCGGGATGGAATGACGCTGGAAAAACTTATTCAGGAACTGGACAACACCGTTAACCTGCCCGGCTTGACCAATGCCTGGCTCATGCCGATCAAGACACGTATCGATATGTTATCGACCGGTATCAAGACACCGGTGGGTATCAAGGTCTCCGGCCCTGATCCAGGGGTGATCGAAGAGATTGGTCGTGAGATCGAGCGTGTGGTGATGAAGGTCCGCGGTACCCGCTCCGCCTACTCCGAACGGGTCACCGGCGGGCGTTATATCGAAGTCCTGCCCGACCGGGACAAGGCATCACTACTGGGGCTGGACATCAAAGCCATTAACGATGTCATTAGTGCCGCCGTCGGGGGTATTAATGTCAGTCACACCGTCGAAGGGGCCGAACGTTATCCCATTAACCTGCGTTTTGCCCGTGAAGTGCGCGATGACCTCGACAAGTTACGCGAGTTGCCGATCATTACGCCCACCGGAGTCGAGATTGCCCTTGGTCAGGTCGCAGCAATAAAAATCGTCGATGGCCCACCCATGTTAAAAAGTGAAAATGCCCGTCTCACCGGCTGGACCTTTGTCGATATCCACGGCGTTGACCTTGGCAGTTATGTCAGCGCGGCACAACGCATAGTGAATAACGAAGTAGAACTGCCCGCCGGTTATTCCATCAGTTGGGCCGGACAATATGAATACCTGTTACGGGCCAAAGACAAACTCTGGCAGGTCATTCCCTTTACCCTGCTGATCATCTTTTTACTCCTTTACCTGAGCTTTCGCCAAACAACTGAAGTATTACTGGTCGTGACCACCCTGCCTTTCGCTTTGGTCGGCGGCTTCTGGTTTATGTATCTGCTGGGTTACCACCTCTCCGTCGCGTCGGCGGTCGGCTTCATCGCCCTGGCCGGTGTCGCCGCCGAATTTGGTGTCATCATGCTGGTCTACCTGGATCGTGCCGTCAAAGAACGCACCGAACAAAACCGACTCAACAACATCAACGACCTCACCGCCGCCATCATCGAAGGCGCCGTGCTGCGCGTCCGCCCCAAGGCCATGACTGTGGCGGTGATTATCGCCGGTTTGATTCCCATCATGATCGGCACCGGTACCGGATCAGAAGTGATGCAGCGTATTGCAGCGCCGATGGTCGGTGGCATGATCACTGCGCCGTTGTTATCGTTGTTTGTTATTCCGGTGGTTTATCTGGTTTGGAAGGGACGGGAACTTTAAAACATTCACCACGAAGGCACAGGGCATAAACGAGGAGCGTCTTTTGCGACGTGGCAATCTGGTGGGTGATCGGTATTTCCTTTTAATTTGAATCACTATCGCGATTCAAATTAATAGTCAAATTATACCGCCCCCTTTATAATACGCCCCGCCAATAACCCAGGTAGCACCCAATATGACATTAGAAACCTTCCTATATACCCTGAATACAAAACCTGAAACCATCGACTTCACCGATACCATGGCCGTGATTGATGCCTTGCACACCTTCACCCCCACCCCATTCAAAAACGGTGACCAGTTGAATGCAGCCGACCAAAACAACGGCTCCTGCAAGCTATTTGCCTTTGCCCAATTACAAAATCTCACCGAGCAACAAACCCTCGCCTGTTTTGGCCATTATTATCGAGATGATGTTTTAAAAAATCCGGACGGCGATGATCATCAGAATATTCGCCATTTTATGAAAACCGGCTGGGCAGGAATCAAATTTGATACCATCCCGTTAATCCCCATCAATCCATAAGAGAATCATCATGAG
>JGI24023J19991_10001632_pt1 | contig 16987 bp, 15 predicted proteins | sample Cruoilmetagenom1_FD_19991 | JGI IMG/M metagenome (IMG submission 19991) | reverse complement strand
CTAGTTATAATTTTAAGTTGAAAAACTAAGTTTAAAGGCGAACACATTTTTACCAAATTAAAACAATAAAAAAAGAAAAAATGAAGGGGAATTATAAATTTTTACTGCTCGCATTATTGATAGCATTCGCGTCGTGTAGTTTTACAACTAAGAAATTTGAAGATCCAGATAAAGATAAATTACTCATTCAGCTCATAACTTATCTCTTAGATCAAGGTCATTTTGATCCAAAAGATATTAATGATGATTTCTCTTCGAATGTTTTTGACGTTTATTTGAATAATATAGATCCTTTTAAGCGTTATTTTTATGCTTCAGATATCAAAGAATTTGATGCCTACAAGGATAAAATAGACGATCAAATTAAAGCATATGATGTGTCATTCTTTAATCTTACACATGAGCGGTTGTTACAACGTATTGCAGAATCTAAAACAATTTACACAGGTCTTTTAGAAAAGCCTTTCGATTTTTCTAAAGAAGAAGACTATAATGCGGATTATGAAGCACTCACTTATGTTTCAAATAAGCGAGAAATGAAAGAACGCTGGAGGCAACAACTTAAGTTTTCTACCATTGCTAATTATGATGATGCTCTTTCTGATTCTTTTTCAGATGATGAAGCTGTTAAAGAAACAGAATCGAAAGAGAAAAAGTCAGCTAAGGAAATAGAATCTGAAGCACGCTTAGCAACCAAAAAATCACTTGACGAATTGTATGATTATATTGATGACAGAAGACGTCAAGACTGGTTTTCTGTATATATTAATGCCATTGTAGAAGAATTTGATCCACACACCTTTTATTTTGCACCAGAGGATAAAGCACGATTTGATAGAGATATTTCTGGGAAATTTGAAGGCATTGGAGCTCGTTTACAAAAGAAAGTCGATGGCATTATGGTTAACGAAATCATCAGTGGTGGACCAGCTTGGAGAGCTGATGAGTTAGAGGTTGGAGACCAAATTCTTAAAGTGAAGCAAGAAGATGAAATAGAACCAATTACTGTAGTTGGTATGCGCTTAGACGATGCTATTAAGTTTATAAAAGGACCAAAAGGAACTGTGGTAACCTTAACTTTGAAAAAAGTTGATGGTACTATTCAAGATATATCTATTACTAGAGATATTGTAGAAATAGAAGAAACTTATGCAAAATCGTCTGTTGTAGAAAAAGATGGAAAAACTTTTGGAATTATTAATCTGCCTAAGTTTTATATCAGTTTTGAAGATTATAACGAAAGAAATGCAGCTTCAGATATTAAGCAAGAAATTTTAAGATTAAAGGAAGAAGGTGTTGAAGGTTTGGTGATGGATTTAAGAAATAATGGAGGAGGATCATTGCAAACCGTTGTTGATATTGCAGGTTTATTTATAGAGGAAGGTCCTGTGGTGCAAGTAAAAACAACTGGTGAAGCTAAAGAAGTGTTAAGTGATAAAGATAAATCTATTGTTTGGGATGGCCCTTTGGTTATTTTAGTAAATGAATTGTCTGCTTCGGCTTCTGAGATTTTGGCTGCTGCAATGCAAGATTATAAACGAGGTATTGTAATTGGTAGTAAACAAACCTATGGTAAAGGAACCGTGCAAACAGTTATGGATCTTAACCGAATGGTGAGAAATAACACCAAAGGTGATATGGGAGCTTTAAAATTTACAACTCAGAAATTTTATAGAATTAATGGTGGTTCAACACAGTTGGAAGGTGTTAAGAGTGACGTTGTGGTTCCAGACCGTTATAGTTATATAGATATTGGAGAAAAAAATCAAGAAAACCCGTTACCATGGGATAAAATTGACGCAGCAGATTATGAGGTTTGGGGAAATTATTTTGATTACGATACTACGATTAGTAAGAGTAAAGAAAGAATGGCTGCCAATGAGCAACTAAAACTTATTGATGCGAATGCACAATGGGTAAAGAAAATAAGAGATCGCGACAATTATTCATTGAATTACGATAACTATAAAAATGAGATGGAGATAAACGAAGAAGAAGCTAAACGTTTCTCTAAGCTCTCAGAATATAAAACGAACCTAACATTCAGTTCTTTGCCTTACGAGATAAAACTTATGGATGAAGATTCTGTATTAATGGAAAAACGTAATCGCTGGCACAAAGCTTTAGCAAGAGATGTTTATGTTGAAGAAGCCTTAAATGTTCTCAACGATCTAAAGATGACTTATGCTATAAAAAATAAGGTTGCTAATTCTGTAAAGAATTAAAAGTTAAAATGGAGTCGTATGTCACACTGAGCGCAGTCGAAGTGTCTCACATGACAAGATTTACTAAATCGCAAAGATGAATGTCCAATCAAAATAATTCACTAACAAGTCTAGCGCTTCAAAAGTTTAAAAAGAACTTTTGGGGCGTTTTTAGTTTAGGTATTATTGCTTGTATTGGCTTAGTTTCGATATTCGCGTATTTGTTTGCACCAGATGCTTCAAAAAATGCGAACCAGATGCATTTGTCTATCCATTCTAAATCTCCTGGTTTTGAAGTTCAAATGTTAACCATTCCATCAGGAATTAAATCGGAACAAACCTTCTTTTCAAAATTATTTTTTGGTAAAAATAATACAGATACAGAGATTCCTATTCAATCTTATGAAATGAAGAATGGCGTTTTGCATTATGTAGAATATGCTTCGGATGGTTTAAAAGGCCTAGAAAAACAAATAGATGTATCACGATTCCCAAACACAAATTTTAAAGATTATATAGATAATAGAAGCTTTGTTTTTGGCACAGATAAATACGGAAGAGATTATTTAAGCAGAATTTTAATAGGTTCTCGTATTTCCTTTTTTATTGGTTTTGTGGCTGTTTTTATATCGTTATTAGCTGGACTTTTAATGGGAAGCTTAGCTGGTTATTATGGCGGAAAAGTAGATGCGTTTATTATGTGGATTATAAATATTACATGGTCCATTCCAACCTTATTATTAGTAATTGCTATTACATTGGCTTTAGGGAAAGGTTTTTGGCAAGTGTTTATTGCGGTAGGACTAACCATGTGGGTAGAAGTAGCAAGAGTGGTTAGAGGCCAAATAATAAGTGCCAAAGAAATGCAATATGTTACGGCGGCAAGAGCTTTGGGTTATAATGACTATAGAATCATCACAAAACATATATTGCCCAATATTTTTGGACCATTAATAGTTATTTCTGCGGCTAATTTTGCAGCAGCGATATTGATAGAAAGCGGCTTAAGTTTTTTAGGTATTGGCGCACAACCACCAATGGCAAGTTGGGGAGCAATGATAAAAGATCATTACAATTATATTATTCTAGGAAAACCTTATTTAGCTTTAATTCCTGGTTTTTGTATTATGTTATTGGTAATGGCTTTTATGCTAGTTGGTAATGCACTAAGAGATGCTTTGGATGTGAAGACTTAGGATGCTTTATTTTTAAGTATTTCTATTTCTTCTTTCAACATTTTTATAATATTGTCTTTGGATGAGATTAAACGTTTTAAATCTTCAATATGCGCTTTTAGTTGTTTTATATAATCAAAAGATAAATGAATGCCATCTAAAAGTTTATTGTTACCTATGTTTGGGTTTTCTTCCTTTATAGCATTAATAATATTTTCATCGGTTTGGTTTACTAATTCTATAAATTCCATTAGTGTAATCTTATAGACTTCAGAAAGCTTAGTTAAATGCTCTAAGGTTATTTTGCTTTTTCCACTCTCCATATTTGAGTAGGTTTTTTGTGAGACCTTTATTTTCTCTGCAATGTAATTTTGAGTGTAATTGTTTTGTAAACGTAGGTCTTTAATTTGTTGGGCAGCAATCATGGTAATGAAATGATTTATTTATTAGTTTTTCAAACTAAGATAGGATAGCTAATTAAAAATAGGGATTTAATCGCTTCTAAATAATTGAGAACATATGTGTTTAATTTAAAGCTTTTCGGTTCATAAGTTAAAACTAAATTTTTACTTTTTGTTGTGGTTTTACCGTAAACTTGCTGTGGTAAAACCGTAATTTTTCATTATTTTTTGTAGGTAAAAGATCTGTAATGTTAAATATTTGTCTAGAGTATTTTCCTTAGTAAAGTGTTGCTAAGGTTTTAAAATGCTGATTAATAGTGAGTTATGATTTTTTTTGCAAAAAACCTAAAGTTGAGGGCTTTTTTTGCTAAAAGCTAGTAAAATTCTATATAAGCTAGTAAATCCTTACTAGTTTAGGTTAAAAATTTGTTTTAAGTTTATAGTATTAAAATAATACACTAACCAAATTTTTACAATGATATGATTTAGAGTAATAGTTAAAAAAGAGAAAGCCTCTACTAGGTAGAAGCTTCTCGCAGGTTCTTGGCAACCTTGAAATAAACCTAAGTTTAAATCTGTAACAAAGATAATGAAATTTGCGATAAGATTTTGCAATTAGTTTTTTCTTGGAGTGCAATCGCTTAAGCACTTTAACAAGCCGCTAATATCTAATAGCGAAACAAATGAGTTCAATTTTTATAAAACAAAACATCATGAAAAAAATATTTTTATTATTAATTACAATTGTTGTATTTATCGCCTGTTCTAATAAAGATGAGGCAGAAGACAATTCGGATACTGAATTTGAAAATACTTCCATTAGTGGCAATCTTTTAGAAGATTTAGAGCTATCTCTTAATCTTAAAGAATATTACGATATTTCTTTTTCTACCCAAAATATGGATGTTTTTATTGAAAAATACAGTGCTGAATTACTTTTGGGAGAAGGATTTTATTTTAAAGGAAACGATAAATATACTGTTGTTAGAATCTCCACACCAGAATATGAACAAAAAATGTTAGCACTAAATGCCCAGGGTTTTAATACAGAGAACAAAGCATCAAAAGATGTAACTTGCAAAACCTGCCGTAATGAAGAGTGCGTGAGAACTACAATTTCAACCGCAGTTGGTGATGGTACAAGTACTGTGTACCTTAGGGTAAGGCCTGTAACAACATTAGGAGTAAGAACAGGAGTTCAGGTTTGTTATTCTTCTAAACCAATAGAAGCACAAGTAGCTCCGCTACCATTCTTAACGGCTGAAGAAGCTGGAATTTCCCCAATTGATCCCGATGATTATGTAATTAACATTGATGATTTATTAATATCTACCGCTGAATAAACGAATACTATCATAATAAACATTAAAAAACACTTAAATAATCTTAGTGGCTATTTTGCCACTAGGATTGTTTTCCTGTCAATTTTTTTATAAAACAGTTGCAGACGTAAAAGATTTTCAACAGTTTGGTTTTTTTCTTGGAGTGCAATCGCTTAAGCACTTTAACAAGCTGCTAATGCCTAATAGCGAAACAATTGGGTAGAAATTTTATAAATGAAAAATTTAAACTATTTAAACATGAGAAATTTAATAATTCTATCATTTGTTTTTTTACTCTTTTCTTCTTGTAATACAGAAGAAGTATCAATTGAAACTCTTGAGAATCAAACTTTAACTTTTGATGAGTTTTTTCAAAAAGTTTCCGAGATGAACATTCAAACAAGTAAAGAAAATTCAATCTTTATTGATTAAACTTGGAATAGGGCTAACAATTTAATAACAATAAATAATACTCAAGAAAAAGAAATGAGTTGGAGTATGGCTTTAAAACTTACGTCATTTCAAAATGATATAAATCTTCAAAAAAGTAGCTCTAATGACCCAGCTTCAACCGTTAATGCAGCCTATACCGTAAGTTGCGATAGAGGAGGAGATGGCAGCGACAACTGGAGTACAAATTGTGACTCAAAATGGTCGTGTGGAAGATTAGTAGTTGATTGCCTTGATCAAAGAGGGTGTTCTACTATTTGTACAGTGGCAATGGAGTATTATGCGCCTGTAAATCTTTTTGTTATTTCACCATCTCTTGAAGGTAGTGATATTGAAGATTTTGAAGATCTAATTCCTCGAAATTAAATTGTAATTTGGTGTCACAAAGTATATAAAAAATAGCAGTTAAGAACAAACTAACGTTTAGCACTTAACTGCTATTTTTTATAAAATCAGCAAAGAATAGTTTTTTGTGTTTTTAACTATTTACTCTTCCTCAACTCCTCAACTCCTCAATCTCCTCATTAGTAGCTCCAATAAATTCTAAAACATCTTCCTTGCCAATACTTTTAGAAGAAGACGTTACAAAAGTAGGAGGTAATTCTTCCCAAGTTTTAAGCAATTCTTGGCAATAATCCTCCACTTGTCGCTCAATAGCTTTAGGTTTCAATTTATCTGCTTTGGTAAATATAATTCCAAAAGGTATTTCGCTTTCGCCCAAATACTGCATAAATTCTAAATCTATAGGCTGAGGTTTGTGTCTAATATCTACCAAAACAAATGCAGAAACGAGCTGCTGACGTTGTTCAAAGTAATTGGTGATAAACTTCTGGAATTTTTGTTTAGAACTTTTAGAAACACGAGCATAACCATAACCTGGTAAATCCACTAAATACCAGCTATCATTAATAATAAAATGGTTGATTAATTGCGTTTTTCCTGGTCTTCCAGATGTTTTTGCTAAACTTTTTCTATCGGTTAGCATATTTATTAGTGAAGATTTGCCAACATTACTTCGTCCTATAAAGGCATATTCTGGTAGATTGTTTTTAGGACATTTTTCTACTTCAGAATTACTAACTACAAATTCGGCTGATTTTATTTTCATACTACTTCCTGCGGAAGCAGGAATCTCATTTTAATTAAACTTATTTATCTCAAGAGTGTCTCCTTCCTTTTGGGAAGGAATAAGGATGGGCTTTTTTTCTTAAAACCCACGTTTCTCAAGCCAAGCGCTCAAAATTGTATTAAACTCTATAGGATGTTCCATCATAGCAGCATGGCCACATTTGTCAATCCAATGCAATTCAGAATCTGGTAGTAATTCATGAAATTCCTCAGCAACTTCAGGCGGAGTTACATTATCATTCTTTCCCCAAATAATACAAATCGGAGTTTTCATTTTCGGTAAATCCTTTGCCATATTATGTCTAATAGCACTTTTGGCAATCGCTAAAGTTTTTATAAGCTTATTACGATCATTTACGGTTTCGTAAACTTCATCTACAATTTCTTTTGTGGCTACTTCAGGATCGTAAAACACATCTTGCGCTTTCTTTTTTATAACCTCATAATCACTTCGCTTTGTGTAACCGCCTCCCATAGCACTTTCGTAAAGTCCTGAGCTGCCTGTAATAATAAGCGCTTTAACTTTTTTTGGATTTAATTTTGTGTAGTATAAGCCAATATGACCTCCAAGAGAATTTCCTAATAAAATAACATCATCTAAATCTTTAAATTCAATAAAAGCTTTCAGGTAATTAGCGAAACTTTTAACGTTGGTTTTTATTAAAGACATCGAGTAAATTGGCAGTTCTGGAATAAGAACTTTGTAACCATTTGCACTAAAGAAATTTGTAACAGCATCAAAATTACTGAGACCTCCCATTAAGCCATGCAATACAATAATTGGTTTGCCTTCTCCTACTTCAATATATCTAAAATCCTTTTCTTTTTTTAAAAGGTGTGCCATTTAACGGTTAGTGCTTAAGTGTTAAAAACAAATATAACTAAATCCTTTAGAATATAAATATTATCAATAAAATATCATTTTTTTTTAGATGAGGTGTATTGGGATTGATGATGTTAATAATTCCCACTCGAGTAATCTTGGTTAAAAGTCGAATTCATTGAGGTTCAATTAAATTGAAGAGATATTGAATGAAAACTTATCAACAAATGTGGTATAATGTGGTAAAAAGTGGTAATATTTTCAATATATTTGAATCTTAATCGTTAAAGTAATACCAGTTCCTTTTTGAAATAACAAAAAAAAGCGTGTTTTATTACAGTTATTTTAAAATGAAAATGGTATAAAGAAAAGTCTTTTGAATTCATTTATAGGAACATACGAATGTAAAGCTGATGCCAAAGGAAGGTTAATGATACCTGCTGTCTTAAAAAAACAGTTATCATCAGCTTTGCAAGATGGTTTTGTGTTGAAGCGTGCTGTTTTTCAGCCGTGTTTGGAATTGTATCCAATGTCTGAATGGAACAAAATGATGGAGAAAGTAAATAAACTCAATCGATTTAAAAAAAAGAACAACGATTTTATTAGACGCTTCACGGCTGGTGTAAAAATCGTAGAAGTAGATAATGCTGGTCGCTTGTTAATACCTAAAGATTTAATCAGTTTTTCTGGGATTAGCAAACAGGTGGTTTTGGCTTCGGCTGTTAATATTCTTGAAATTTGGGATAAAGATAAATACGAACAGGCTATTGATAATGCTGCTTCAGATTTTGCCGATCTAGCAGAAGAGGTGATGGGACAAGAGGAGGACGACAATGGATTATCATAATGCAGTATTACTCAAAGAAACTGTTGATGGTTTAGCAATTAAGCCAGATGGTGTTTATGTAGATGTCACTTTTGGTGGTGGAGGCCATAGCCGAGAAATCTTATCGCGATTGGGTTCAAATGGGAAATTATATGCCTTCGATCAAGATAAAGATGCACTTGCTAATACAATAGACGATGAGCGGTTTGTGCTTATTAACGAGAATTTTAGGTTTGTAAAACGATTTTTAAGATTTTATGGAGTAAAAGAGGTTGATGGTGTTTTGGCAGATTTCGGAGTTTCATCTCATCAATTCGATGTTGCCGAACGTGGTTTTTCTACACGTTTTGAAGCGGATTTAGATATGCGAATGAACCAAGATAGTAAGCTCTCAGCATTTGAAGTCATTAATAATTATGACGAAGAGCAACTGCGAACTGTTCTTTTTCAATATGGTGAATTAAGGAATGCGCCCGCAATGGCAAGAATAATTGTTGAAGAACGAAAGCGTGCAGAAATTAAAACTAGCGAACAACTAAAAGCAGTTTTAAAGCAATTTTTAAATCATCAAAGAGAGAATAAGGTTTTAGCGCAAATTTATCAGGCCATTCGTATTGAAGTGAATCAAGAAATTGAAGCTTTAAAAGAATTATTGCTTCAAACACCTGAGATATTAAAAAAAGATGGTCGGTTAAGCTTTATTTCATATCACTCTTTAGAAGATAGATTGGTAAAGCGTTTCATTAGAAATGGATTATTTGAAGGAGAACCAGAACGTGATATGTTTGGGAATTTTGAAGTGCCATTGAAAAAAGTAGGCAGACTTATAGTTCCATCTCACGAAGAAATTAAAAAGAATAATAGAGCACGAAGTGCGAAGTTGAGGGTTGCTGAGAAAGCCCAACCCTAGCCCTTCCTAAAGGGAAGGAGAAACTCTAGTTGTTGTATATAGGGAAAAGATTATCAGAAGAACAAAAATGTTCTTTAACTATAAATATTAATAATAACATTTCTTCCCTTTGGGAAGATGCCGATAGGCAGATGGGGAAAAGAGATTCCTGCGTGCGCAGGAACAGAGATGAAAAAAAATATATACAGCATATTAAGAGGTAAGTTTCTAATCAGTGATGATTCGTTTAAAAATTGGCGCATTATTATTCTTATTTCGTTTTTAGCGATAATTATGATTGCCAGTTCACATAGTGCAGACCAAAAGGTATATGAAATTGCAAAACTGACCAATGAAGTTAAAGAGTTTCGTTCAGCATTTGTAGATAAAAGAGGAAAGCTTATGAAACTCAAAAAAGAGTCTTTTGTAGAAGCTGAAATGAAAGATAAAGGAATTGGGATTTCCTTAAATCCACCAACAAAAATAATAGTGATAACCCAAAAAGTAGGGAAGCATACAGATTAAGAACATAAAATAGGGTTTTAAACAACCTTAAGAATAATTAAATCTCGATTATCGAGTAAAATCACAACAACAATAAGCTTTGGCAGTAACAGAAACTAACATATTAAACAGATTGTACTTTGTAGCAGGCTGCATGTTTGTCTTTGTTTTGGCTGTGGTATTTAAGTTGGTTAGTATTCAATTTATTCAAGGTGACAAATACAGAGCACTTGCAGAAAAGAGTACAACAAGAGATTTTCCAATTCCTGCAAATCGTGGTAACGTGTATTCTGCAGATGGTAGTTTATTAGCAACGTCTATTCCTAAGTATGATATTAGAATTGATGCCATTCAAGCAAAAAATGCCACATTTGAAAAGCATATTAACGCCTTGTCTGATTCTCTTTATGTTTATAAAGGAAAGCCAGCTTCCTATTATAAGAATATTATTCGCAAAGCACGAAAAAACAAAAACAGATATTTCCTTTTAGCAAGAAACATTAGTTATTCAGATTATATCAGAGTACGAAATTTTCCATTATTAAATCTTGGAGCAATTAAAGGTGGTCTTATTATAGAACAAACCACAAGACGAGAGCATCCAATGGGAGGAATTGCAGAACGTACTATTGGTTACGAACGCGAAGACGAAAATGGGAATGTTACAAGGCCAGGTATTGATGGTGCTTTTGGTGTAAAGTATTTACAAGGTAAAAATGGGAAACGTCTAAAACAAAGGATTGGCAATGGACAATGGAAGCCAATAAGAGATGTTAATGAAATTGAACCGCAAGATGGTTATGATGTTTACACGACAATAGATGTCAATATTCAAGATATAGCACATCATTCTTTGTTAAAGCAATTAGAAATTTATGAAGCAGATCATGGCTGTGTGGTGGTTATGGATGTGAAGACAGGTGAGATAAAAGCTATTTCTAATCTTGGAAGAAATAAAAAAGGCAACTATTATGAGCGCTTAAATTATGCGGTTGGAGAAAGTCATGAACCAGGTTCTACATTTAAAGTTATGGCAATGATGGCAGCTTTAGAAGATAAAGTGATAGATACATCTACAGTTGTTGATACAAAAAAGGGAAGAAAGAAATTTTATGGTCGCGTAATAACGGATTCGGGCAATGGTTATGGCGAAATATCTGCTGCCAGAGCTTTAGAAGTGTCATCTAATATTGGTATGGCAACGATTATTGATGATCATTATGCTAAAAATCCAGAAAAGTTTTTGGATCGTTTGAGTTCTTGGAGACTTGATAAAACTTTAGGTGTTGCCATTATTGGAGAAGGTAAACCAGATATTGCAAAACCTGGCGCTTCAAATTGGAGTAGAAATGCGCTGCCTTCTATGGCTTATGGTTATAATCTTAGAATGACACCACTTCAAACTTTAGCATTTTATAATGCTATTGCAAATGATGGCGAATTAATAAAACCTCGTTTTTTGAAATCTGTAAAGTCATTTGATAAGAACATTGAAGTATTTAAAAAAGAAGTCCTTGTAGATAAATTATGTTCAGACAAAACCTTGGCTGAAATTCAAGATATATTAAAAAACGTAGTGATTCGTGGTACAGGTCAACGTATGTATTCTGAAACATTTTCTATGGCTGGTAAAACAGGAACTGCAAGAACAGATTATGCAAACTATGAAGAATGGAAGAAAGACAAAAAATATGTATCGTCTTTTGCAGGTTACTTTCCTGCAGACAATCCCAAATACTCTTGCATCGTAGTAATCCACCAGCCAAGTACTAAAGTTGGCTATTATGGAGCTGATGTTTCTGGTCCAGTTTTTAAAAGAATTGCGCAAAAAATATATACAGATACACCAATTATAGATAAGGTTGAAACCTTAAACTTCAAAAACAATTTAGTCAACGAAGATTTTGAGAGTTATTATGAAAACGCTCAAAAATATAAAGCATTAATGCCAAGTGTTGTTGGTATGCCAGCAATGGATGCTATTGCTTTATTAGAAAATTTAGAAGTTGGTGTAAAAGTGAAACTAACAGGAAATGGCATCATAAAAAAGCAATCTGTAGAGAAACATCAAAAATTGCAAACCAATCAAACCATTGTTTTAGAAGCGTCATGATGGTATTAAAAGACATATTATATAAGGTTACCATTAACGCAGTCGTTGGCAGCACTAGTATTACTGTAAGTAAAATTGAATTTGATTCACGTCAAATAAAAGATAATGATGTTTTTGTGGCTATTTCAGGAACAATTACAGATGGTCATAATTATATAGAGAAAGCGATTAAGGGTGGAGCAACAGCAATAGTTTGCGAAATGCTTCCTGAAATTCTTGAAGATGGCATCACATATATTGAAGTTGCTAATTCTAATCAGGCAATGGCTTATATGGCAAATAATTTTTATGGTCAGCCTTCTGAAAACTTGAAGCTAATTGGTGTTACAGGAACCAACGGAAAAACAACAGTAACAAGTTTATTATATCAACTATTTAAAAAAGCAGGTTATAAAGTTGGCTTATTATCTACTGTGAAAATTATGGTAGATAATGCAACCTATAATGCAACACATACCACGCCAGATTCATTAACTATCAATAAGTATTTACAAATGATGAATAACGAAGGTGTAGAATTTTGCTTTATGGAGGTGAGTTCACATGGTATTCATCAAAGTAGAACTGAAGGTTTAAAATTTACAGGTGGAATTTTCACTAACCTTTCTCACGATCATTTAGATTATCACGAAACTTTCACAGAATACAGAGATGTTAAGAAAGTTTTTTTCGATCAGTTACCAAAAGACGCTTTTGCACTTTCTAATATAGATGATAAAAATGGCTTGGTAATGTTTCAAAATACAGAAGCCAAAAAATATACCTACGCTTTAAAAAACTATGCTGATTACAGAGCACAGATCTTAGAAAACGAATTCAGTGGTTTGTTATTAAAAGTGAATGAAAGTGAATTATGGACACGCTTAATTGGAAATTTTAACGCCTACAATATTCTAGCCATCTACGGAACAGCTGAGTTATTAGGTTTAGATAAAGTTGAAATTTTAAGATTGATTAGTGAGCTTGAAAATGTATCTGGACGCTTTCAATACTTTATTTCAGAAGACAAAATTACAGCCATTGTAGATTATGCACACACACCAGATGCTTTGAAAAATGTACTCGAAACTATCAATAGTATTAGAACTAAAAATGAAGAACTAATTACGGTTGTGGGTTGTGGAGGAGATAGAGATAAAACGAAGCGACCAAAAATGGCGCATATCGCTTCAGCTTTAAGTACTAAAGTGATTTTTACAAGTGATAATCCACGTAGTGAAGTGCCTGAAACCATTATTGAAGACATGGAAAAAGGTGTTGAACCTCAAAATTTCAAAAAAACAGTGTCTATAACAGATAGAAAACAAGCCATTAAAACAGCTTGTCAAATGGCTGGAGCAAAAGATATAATTCTCATTGCTGGTAAAGGCCACGAGAATTACCAAGAAATTAAAGGCGAACGCTTTGATTTTGATGATTATAAAATCGTTCAAGAGTATTTAAAACAATTACAGAAGTAGTGTAAAGTACAAAGTGAAAAGTATGAAGTTGGAAGCACGAAGCTGGAAGAAAGAAGTGACCTAACCTGTAAGGTTTTGCAAACCTGATAGGTTTGAATTGAAAAACAAAAGCCAGTCCTTCCTGCAAGGTTTCAAAAACCTTGTAGGTATTAAAGGAAAATAAAACAAGTGTTATCCTGAGTCTGCAGACTAAGGACTTGAGAAATAAAGGTTTAATAAAAACAGAATAAATAATAACCAAGAATGCTGTATTACCTATTCGAATATCTAGAACAACAATTCCAATTGCCTGGAGCGTCACTTTTTGGGTTCTTAACCTTTAGAGCTGCTATGGCGATTATATTGTCATTGTTGATTTCTACCATTTTTGGTAAGCGGATTATTAGATTCTTGCAAAAACAACAAGTTGGCGAAACCATTAGAGATTTAGGATTAGAAGGGCAGGTGGAAAAAGCGGGAACACCAACAATGGGCGGAATTATTATTATTCTAGCAACACTTATTCCTGTATTATTATTAGCTAAGCTTGAGAATATTTATATCATCTTACTTATTGTGACCACCCTTTGGATGGGAACAATTGGTTTTATTGACGATTACATCAAGAAATTCAAAAATGATAAAGATGGTTTAAAAGGGAAATTTAAAGTGCTTGGCCAAGTTGGTTTAGGAATCATTGTTGGTGCAACCTTATTTTTTCATAATGATGTTACTATAAAAGAAAAATTACCAATTCAACAACAAATTGAATTACGTGCTGAAAACCCAGATATACAAGCCACAAAATTATTTAAAGCTGAAGAAAAGTCAACTAAAACAACGATCCCATTTGTAAAAGATAATGAGTTTGATTATTCAGATTTAATTACGTGGATCAGTCCAGACTTAGAAAAATATGCATGGATCGTTTTTATTCTAGTGAGTATTTTCATTATCACAGCAGTATCAAATGGTGCAAATCTTACTGATGGAATTGATGGATTAGCGGCAGGAACTTCAGCTATAATAGTATTGACCTTAGGGATTTTTGCTTGGGTTTCTGGTAATATCATTTTCTCAGAATACTTAGATATTATGTATATCCCAAGGGTTGAGGAAATTACCATTTACATCGCAGCTTTTGTAGGAGCATTAATTGGTTTCTTGTGGTATAATACGTATCCAGCTCAAGTTTTTATGGGAGACACGGGAAGTTTGACTATTGGCGGAATTATTGCTGTAATCGCCATTGCAGTTAGAAAAGAATGGCTGATTCCAGTATTGTGTGGCATTTTCTTAGCAGAGAATTTGTCCGTGGTAATACAAGTAAGTTATTTCAAATACACAAGAAAAAAATATGGAGAAGGGAAGCGCATTTTCAAAATGTCGCCTTTACATCATCATTATCAAAAATCAGGATACCACGAAAGTAAAATTGTAACACGTTTTTGGATTGTTGGTATTTTATTGGCCATCATAACCATTGTAACGTTGAAAATTAGATAACAAATTCCTGCGAAGGCAGGAATCTCTGACTCGAAAATGTAGAAGCTAGAATGAAGAAGAAAAACGAAAAAACGATTGATTAATTGAAAATATCCTGCAAAGCTTTATGGTGGCTGAGCGAAGTCGAAGTTAAAACCTTGTAGGTATTTAGAATAAAAATGAAAAAAGGAAGACTTGTAATTCTTGGTGGTGGCGAAAGTGGAGTAGGAACTGCGCTTTTAGGAAAAGCAAAAGGATACAACGTTTTTGTATCAGACAACCAAAAGATTAAGCAAAAGTATAAAGATGTTCTTTTAAATAATGAGATTGAATTTGAAGATGAACAGCACACAGAATCAAAAATTCTAAATGCAAACATCATCATGAAAAGTCCTGGTATTCCAGACAAAGTGGCTTTGGTAAAACAAATTCGAGAAACAGGAATCAAAGTGGTTTCAGAAATTGAATTTGCATCGGGTTTTACGGATGCAACATTGGTTGCTATAACTGGTAGTAATGGTAAAACTACAACTGCAACGCTAACACATCATTTATTAAAACAAGAATTAGATGTAGGCTTAGCAGGAAATATTGGAGATAGTTTCGCGAAGCATATTTTAGAGAAGAACCATGATAATTATGTCTTGGAGATTAGTAGTTTTCAGTTAGATGATATCATAGATTTTAAACCTAAGATTGCGATTTTAACTAATATTTCACCAGATCATTTAGATCGCTATGATTATAAGTTTGAAAACTATATCGCTTCAAAATTTAGAGTCATTGAGAATCAAACGGAAGAAGATTATTTTATATATGATGCAGATGATGAAGTTATTTTAGAGTACATGAAGTCGCATCAAATTCAATCAAAAAAATTACCTTTTTCATTAACAAAAGTTATTAAAGAAGGCGCATACTTAGACAATAATAAGATAATAATAACAATAAATAACACTCAAATAATTATGCCAACAGAAAATTTAGCATTAGAAGGTAAGCACAACATTAAGAATGCGATGGCAGCCTCTGCTGTGGCGCATTTGCTTAAAATTAGAAAGCAAACTATACGTGAGAGTTTAGAGAATTTTCAAGGTGTTGAGCATCGTTTGGAGCACTTTTTAAAAATTAATAAAGTGCAATATATTAACGACTCAAAAGCAACTAATGTGAATGCAACTTATTTTGCATTAGAAAGCATGGATGCACCAACGGTTTGGATAGTTGGAGGTGTTGATAAAGGCAATGATTATAAAGAATTGTTTCCGTTTGTAAACGAAAAAGTAAAAGCAATAATCTGTTTAGGTGTTGACAACGCTAAACTTATGGAGTCTTTTGGCAATATGGTTGATGTAATTATAGAAACACAATATATGAGCGAAGCTGTTAAGATAGCCTACAAGGTTGCAGATGCTGGAGACAATGTATTGTTATCACCTGCTTGCGCTAGTTTCGATTTGTTTGAAAATTATGAAGATAGAGGTCGCCAATTTAAAAATGCAGTTCGGAATTTATAAGGGATAGTTAAGATGAATTAGGGACTCATCTATAAAAGGTTAAGCATGAATATATTCAAACAAATAAAAGGAGATAAAGCCATTTGGGCTATAGTCACACTATTGGCTATATTTTCCTTTTTGCCTGTATATAGTGCTGCAAGTAATTTGGCTAATAGTGGCAACACTAATACATTTTCTTTTTTTATAAAACACTTTATGCACTTGTTTTTGGGCTTTGCTATAATGTATGGTGTTCACAAAGTTCCTTATAAGTATTTCCGTGGTTTATCCATGGTTATGATTCCTATTGTGTTTGTGCTTTTAGTAATTACTATGTTGCAGGGAACTACTATTCAAGGAGCTAATGCTAGTCGTTGGATACAAATTCCTGTTGTTGGAGTTTCTTTTCAAACATCAACTTTGGCAGCAGTAGTTTTAATGGTTTATGTTGCACGTTATCTTTCAAAAATAAGTGACAAAGAGGTAAGTTTTAAAGAAACCATTTTGCCACTTTGGGCACCAGTATTTTTGATTTTAATGTTGATTCTACCAGCAAATTTTTCAACTACGGCAATTGTTTTCACAATGATTATGATGCTTACATTTATAGGTGGTTATCCTATTAAGTATCTAGGAATAATAGTTGTATCTGGAATAATTGCTTTAGCATTCTTTGTGTTAATAGCAAAAGCGACAACAGGTCCATTAAACGTTAAAGTAACTACATGG